>ERZ827037.1391-NODE-1391-length-25784-cov-11.457694_pt1 | contig 25784 bp, 25 predicted proteins | sample MGYA00519924_ERZ827037 | MGnify/ENA primary metagenome ERZ827037 (study PRJEB31778, sample SAMEA3449250) | human gut metagenome | biome: human gut; feature: human-associated habitat; material: faeces | place: United Kingdom | collected 2010/2012 ...
TGCAATCAATATTGCTGTCTAACAATCAATTACGTGACTTTACAGGTCACACCCACGTTTTGTTCAAATTCAGCATGATTGTGTAGCTTGCTTCATATGCATCCGAGATGTCCGTCATGAACTCCGGATTGATTGGGTTACATCTATGTGATTTACGCGGGTCATCGAAATTAATAACATAGAATTTGGGCTTTACCTTATATTTATCCATATTGTTTAACAATGTGTTATACGCGATTACGGACAGGTCATCGAATTTGTAATCATAGATATAACAACTATATCCTTTTGAAATCATCTGGCGTATGTAGTTATTTACCACTGCGTATGATTTTCCCGAACCGGGCGTCCCCAAAACTATGGTTGCGCGGAAGGGATTTACCACATTAATCCATCCGTCATTGAGCCTCCCCTGATACTGAAACTTTGTCGGCAAGTTGACCGAGTATTCATTTTCCATCAACCGGGTTTCCTGTTGGAAAGACTCGTTTTCGAGATTGAATACGTCTTCCATCAGGTTGTGTTTGTATAGACGGCTCATCCATAATCCTGCCATCAGCAGGCAAAGATAACCGGAAACCAATGTGAAGACATAAAGTGTGGTGACAGCCGTATGGGGCAGGCTCAAATCCAATATCCACCAGTTGAGAAAGAAAAGGATGCATCCTGTGAAAAGTGCTGCATAGATTTTATGCCGGGTGATCTTCTCGCCCTTGACGCCTTTTGTCCCCAGACACGAGACAGCCAGCAGCAGGGTAACTGCCAGTTTGCTCCATAAGACGCAATTGAAAATACCGGTTGTATTGTTGAAGTTCATAATTATCTTGTCTATCACTTCCAGATTTAAATTCCAACTGGTAATGCTCGGATAACAATACACATACACGTGTACTACCAAAAGAAAAATGCTCACTGCCCTTCCGAATTCCATTATTTTGGCGAGTGCTCTCAAATCATCTTCTTGTTGCATAAGAATTGTGTATAAAATGGATTAATATAAATGACTGCTTTTTAGACGCCGCGAGACTTTCGTTTCGCTTTCCTCTTTTTCTTCATGCGGCGCGCAAGGGCCTCTTCTTCATAATCTACCGGATTGGTTTCCATGGAGAATATGCCTGAGGCCTGTTCCAATGCGCTTCCCGGTTCCGCCTTGTGCGAATGATGCTGCCATAGTTCGGTGCCGGTATGTGCAGAACGTTCTGTGGCAGGTATACCGTCCCACCATTTGAAAAGTTCATTGTAAATGCTAGCAGAAAACTCCTTGCCCATACGCGAACCGTTGAATACTTCCCGACGGTTATGGTCGATGAACGTGACACCGTAGATACGTCCCTTTTCATTTTCCCGGAATATCACATCAATGCGGGCTTTCTTTAATAGTCCTGTCAGTTCTTCACGGGAACGTGCGTGCCGCATGACATAAGCCACCTGTGCATGAATAGCCGGTGCCCATTTACCATCCTTGAAATCCCTGGTGTGTGAAAACATTTTCTTTTCCAGGCGTTCGTTCCCGAAACGTTTACCGAAGCGTGAACTCTTGAAAGGCGGACTGACCACTTTCCCGCTATCATCGGTTGCCGAGTAGATAATGCCGGTATAAGGCTGGCCTTTGAATTCTCCCCGTACCTGCCTGGCTTCAATATTAAAGGTGGACAATACTGCACTGTATTCCCCGAATGTCTGGAAGCGGTAACTCCCTAATACAGCTTTCAGGGTGTTTCCTATCTGGTGCCGTATATCGCCTTCAGATGCTTTTACCTTTTTCAGCTCCGCTTTCAGGTTCCGCTCTTCCATGTCTGCGCTGTTGCGCAATCCGAAATCCGTTTCCAGTTCCCGGCAGGCGGTCATGGAATGGCGGTGCTCGAAAGAATCGTTGATTTTCCGTCCCTCTTCATCCACACATACACTTACAATGTGAATATGCGTATTGTACGTATCCCCGTGTTTGTAGGTAATGTATGGCTGATTGCCATATCCCATTTTCTGCATGTACATTTGTGCCAGTTCTGCCAGCTGTTCATCATCAAGTTTGTCCTCCGGTGCCGGACTGAGTGAGATGTGCAGGACAGGTTTCTCCGTGTTCCTGTTTGCGAGCAGGTAATTTTCAAATGAGAGTAATGCAAGGCGCATGTCCCCGCTTGGTAGCCCCGGGCGGTCTGAAATCATCCGGTTGCCGGAGAGTATTTCAGCCGTTCCTCTCTCCACTTTCTCATGGTTGTAATTCAGTGCCCCGTAGAGGCTGGCTCCATGACTTATTTTTGCAACCATTTCTTTTGGTATTCTTCGGTTAGTGCTATAACTTTTTTAGTCAGTAGCATCAGTTCAAGTGTCATTTTCTCCAGTTTGTAAAGTAGCGACATCGCACGTTTTTCCCCGAAATTGGTCTTGATGGCACGTACGACCTGATTGTAGTTGTTACCGACAGCCTGGAATTGTTTGTGAAATTCCGTAAGGCGGATGTAGTAATCCATTGTCGCCTTGTCGATTTTAACCACTTTGATTGTACCACCGAAGATGGCTTTTTTGATGAAACGTGTTTTGTCTTTTGCCTCTGATTCGGTAACCAACTTTTCGAACCTCGTGTTCTCTCCGGCATTCAGGCGGAAGCTGTATTTGTAGTCCGCCGGATCGCTTTTGGGCTTTCTGCCCGTTTTTGCTCTCGATTCTTCCTTCATATTCTTTGGGGTATTGGGTTCATACTCTTTTTCTCATTGGAATTTCCGACTTTGGAGGAAATTCCCCGACTGTCAGGTCGGGCAAGCGGTTTTCGTCGGACAGGACACTTCCTGTCGGACGAAAACACAACTTGCTATGTTCGTTTGAACATAGAATCCTCCTTACGTCGGATTGCTGCGCGACGTTTACGGCGTGCTGTGCTGCTGTGAAGTGCGTTTTTCGTTGTCTTTTTCCGACTTTGCAAAATTAGCATGATTCCAATGGCCGGTAAATAGCGTTGTATGTGACAAATGACGACATCTGATGACATCTGCTGACGGGGACGCTTTATTCGGGTGGAAATATTGAAAATAGGTTCTACTTTTGGCCGTGTGACGGGGGCAATGCCCCAATGTGGCAGCAAGGGGGCGTGGTTTTGTCCGTATGGTGTTTCCTTGTTTTCATACCATATTGAAATAGTGTGTCATTGTGTTGAAAGAAGGATGGAAGGCGGAAATGACAGGGTCGTATGTTGATATGACTTTCCCACAGGGCAAGGAGGTGTCAGTGGTGTAAAGGCATGACAGTTTCCCCTGTCGTGCCCATATGACAGTCTTCCGTTATCTGAATGACATGACAGGGTACGGCTGCCATGCCGGGATATTGCAGTCCTGTTCCGGTATCCTGCCCCGTTAATATCCTGCCCTGATGAAAAGAGAAAATAATAATATGATGAAACCGATTATTAACCAGACATTTGAAAGCCTATGAGCAGACAGTGTGTTTTTATTGCCCTTAGCAACCAGAAGGGCGGTGTGGGCAAGTCCACCATGACGGTGCTGCTTGCCAGTTATTTCCATTATGTGATGGGGAAACGCGTCGCGGTAGTGGACTGTGATTATCCCCAGTTCAGTATCCAGTCATTGCGTACCCGTGATATGCAGAACGTGGAGAAAAGTGAATATCTCCAGCGGATGTTGTATGAACAGCATGAGCGGACGGGGCAGAAGGCCTATCCGGTTCTTACCTCCGGTCCGGATAAGGTGCTGGAAACGGCCCTCCGGCTGGCGAATACCTGTGACGTGGTGTTTTTCGATCTTCCCGGGACGGTAAATTCTCCGGGTGTGCTGGAAACCATCATCAATATGGACTACCTGTTCACGCCCGTCGTGCAGGACCGCATGGTCATGCAGAGCAGCCTCTCCTTTGTAGGTACGCTTCAGGACTTTATCCGCCGGTATCCGAAGGCTCCATTGAAGGGCATCCGGCTGTTCTGGAACAAGATTGACGGGCGCGTATCCCGGGAAGTGTACCGTCATTATAACAGTATTTTCGGTAAGATCGGCCTGCAGACACTCGACACGGTGATGCCCGACATGGAACGTTATAATAAGGAGGCTTCCGCGGGCGGGCGCCTGCTGTTCAGGAGCACGTTCTTCCCTCCTTCGGAAAAGCTACTGAAAGGCAGTAACCTGGATATGCTGGCCGGTGAGATAGAATCGGTCATTTATCCCAAAGTACAGGAGTCATGAAGAAACGTGAAGTGTTCACAGTGGATGAAAAGCGTCTGAAAGAAATTATGGCACATGAAACCGGTGCGGACGGCAGTCCGAAGGCTGCCGGTACTGGAAAGAAGGCGGAGGAAACGGAAACCGTGCCCGCCGCAGGGGAGACTGGGAAATGCCCTGCATCCGATCCGCACGGGCCTGCCCGGAAAGTCTCCCCGATTTCTGATCGGGTGGCCAGATACCGTGCCGATTATCTGAGCCGCAGGGAGTCGGTCCACCGCAAGCAGACGTATATCTGTTATGAGACGTACCGCAGGCTGGCACGGATACTGCCCCTGTTGAGTGAGGGGATGACGGTGCCTGCTTTTCTGGACAATGTACTGAACGCGCATTTGAAACAGTATGAGGAAGAACTTGACGAGATGGTCCGTCTTGGGACCCGAAATTCATTTTGATTATGGAACAGCGTTTTTTTTATCCGGTTCCGGCTCCGGCCTGTCGCCTTTCCCACAGGGTGGACAGGATGAAAAGCCGTGTAAATTATTTGAGAGAGGGAATGAGCGGTTTACAGCCGGAAACGGGACGAACTCGTGTGCGGGCTGCTGATCGCCAGTATCTGTCCCGCAAGTTGCGGACGAACATACCGGAAATGCTTTTTCCGGCGCTTCCGGATAATCTGTTTCGCCGATGGAAGGAATAGTTTACCTGTTGGTCAGAATGGCCTGTATCTTCTATTTATTGTATAAGGTATGGTGCTGGAAAAGCCGAGTGGATGAAATCTGCCGCCTGCTGTACGGCAAAGGTGCAGAGACCGGAGCGGAAACGCTGGTAGAATGCCCTAAAGATACCGGTACGGAAGATGTGATGGGAAGCACCCGTTTTGTCTACCTGGATGAGGATGCCGGTACGGGAGTGGCTCCCTATATGAGCCAGCCGCTGGAAATGTCAGCGGATTATATCGGTGAGGAGGACGAAATACTGGACGGTGAAGTGGAATGTAATTTGTCTTTGGAGGAAATGGAACTGTTGAAAAAAGAGCAGGAGGAACTGGACGGGATGGCTCCTGAAGCGGTTGCGGTTACGCAGGCCGTGACGGCTGATGATCTCAGCCTTGCCGGGGACGTGTTGATGAAGGTGGACGGAGCTGACCGTGACGTTGAAAAGGTGTGCCGTGCGGCACGTACCCTTTTCCTGCTCCGTGGCACCTGCCTTTTCGACCTGTTTGTTTCCCAGACGGGGAATATGGAGGCCGTCACCCGGCTGTTGGAGGAGAATCTGGATGAAAATGGGCAGCCGTTGGCGCGGAAAGGGAAAAAGGGGGAGTTTGACTGGAAAACGCTGGTCTGATCCTCGTGTGTGGATGAATGAAGGCTTATGTATGCGATAAAATTCTGTTGTTGTTATTATAAATAAGGAATAAGATGGCTGATAAAGGCGAGACTTTTTTTACATTGGATAGTATTGTCAACTCTTTGTACGAAGGGGACTGTCTGGAATATATGAGACGGTTTCCCGATAATAGCATAGGCATGGTGATGTGCGATCTTCCTTATGGGATGACCCGGAATAAATGGGACAGTATTATTCCGCTTGGGGAACTGTGGAAGGAATACGGGAGAATAGTGAAGGATACCGGGGCGATAGTTCTGACCTCCCAGGGATTGTTTACAGCGGAACTGATACTTAGCAACCGGAAAATGTTCAGGTATAAATGGGTATGGGAAAAGTCCAAGCCGACAAATTTCCTCAATGCCGGAAGACAACCGCTTAGAAAGCATGAGGATATCTGTGTCTTCTATAAAAAGCCGCCTGTCTACCATCCTCAGATGGTTAATGGGAATCCTTATGATAAAGGTTTCAGAAAAAAACAGTCGAGTGGCAGTTACGGGGATTTTCGTCCTGTCCATGTACGCAGTGACGGGAAACGATATCCGGTCGACATCGTGTATTTCAAGACGGCGGAAAGCGGTGGGAAGGTCATCCATCCTACGCAGAAACCTGTTGACCTTGGACGTTATTTTATCAGGACCTATACAAATCCGGGTGACATAGTGTTGGATAATACCTTTGGAAGCGGGAGTTTCCTTGTCGCAGCCCTGTTGGAAGGACGTAATTTTGTCGGGATTGAAAGGAACAGGGATGCGGAGCTTTTCAGGAACGAGAAGATTGATTATCTCGTCTCGGCAACGGAACGTCTTGGAGAAGTATGGAATCAAATGGATGGGAAGACCAAGGAATCTGTCCGCGTAATCAATCTGATACGGGATTTTGAGGATGGGGTAGAAAATCTCCCCGGGACTTTTGTTGACATTTGACGACATCTGGTGAAACGTTTGTATAACTGTCTATGCTTCCTCTATATATTCGCGTCCGAATTCAACTAGATGTTTCACCTTAAACGATTCGACAATGACTAAGAGAATCCTTCTTCCGATGCTGTGCGTATTTGTAACAGCGTCTGCCTTTGCCCAGGGGCAGGGGCTTGCAGGTATCAATGAGGCGACGAGCATGATGACCTCGTATTTTGATCCGGCAACGAAATTGTGTTATGCCATCGGGGCCGTTCTAGGACTGGTGGGCGGAATCAAGACTTACAGCAAGTTCAGTAGCGGAGACCCCGACACCAGCAAGACGGCAGCCAGCTGGTTTTTCGCTTGTATATTTTTGATTGTGGCAGCTACCATCCTACGTTCCTTTTTCCTTTAAAGTATGGAATACCCAATCAACAAAGGTGCCGGCAATCCGATAGAGTTCAAGGGATTGAAATCACAGTACCTGTTTATTTTCGCGGGCGGACTTGTCGCGGTGCTGCTTATGGTGGTCATCCTGTATATAGCCGGCGTGAGCCAATGGGTATGTATTCCTTTGGGAATCCTGTCGGGTTCGCTGCTGGTCTGGCTGACCTTCCGCTTGAATGCCCGGTACGGTGAACACGGACTGATGAAACTGCTGGCGGAAAGACGCCATCCCCGTTACCTGATCCACCGGAGAAGATTATTCCGATTACTAACCAAAAGAAGAACCTATGAGAAATGTACTGAAAGCGGAAACGCTTGAACGGAAGTTCCCCCTGCTGTCTGTGGAGAACGGTTGCATCGTCAGCAAGGACGCCGACCTGACTGTGGCCTTCGAGGTGGAGCTGCCTGAACTTTATACTGTGACTGCTGCCGAATACGAGGATATCCACTCATCGTGGGTAAAGGCTGTCAAAGTGCTGCCTGACTTCTCGGTTGTCTGCAAGCAGGACTGGTTCACGAAGGAAACCTACCGTGCGGATTTTAAGGACGGCGGGCAGAGTTTCCTGTCAAAAAGCTATGAGCGCCATTTCAACGAGCGCCCGTATTTGAACCATAAATGCTACCTGTATCTGACGAAGACCACCCGTGAACGGAGCCGGCAGAGGAGTGACTTTAACACACTCTGCCGCGGTTCTCTTCTGCCTAAGGAAATGGTTGACAAGGACACGGCGGGCAGGTTTCTGGAAGCTGTGGAACAGTTCGAACGTATCATGAATGATTCCGGGCATGTCAGCCTGCGCAGGCTGGAGGCGGACGAGATTACCGGTACGGAAGGACGTCCCGGGCTGGTGGAGAAATATTTCTCCCTGTCGCTGGAGGATGAAACCGCCGTGCTCCAGGATATCTGCCTTAAACCCGGAGGTATGCGCATTGGTGACAAACGGCTGTGTGTGCATACCCTTTCGGATGCGGGGGACCTTCCCGGCAGGATATCTACGGATATGCGCTATGAACGCATGTCCACCGACCGTAGCGACTGCCGTCTTTCGTTCGCCGCTCCCGTCGGATTGCTGCTCCCCTGTAATCATATCTATTCGCAGTATGTGTTTATAGATGACGCGCAGGAGATTCTCCGGGGGATGGAAAAAACTTCCCGCAACATGCTTTCCCTTTCGAAGTACAGCCGGAGCAATGCGGTAAACAGGGAGTGGACGGAGATGTATCTGGATGAAGCCCATGCCGGAGGAGTATTGCCCGTCCGCTGCCATTGTAACGTAATGGCATGGACTGAAGACCGGGAAGAATTCAGACGGGTAAAGAACGATACGGGCAGTCAGCTTGCCATGATGGAATGTACCCCGAGGTACAATACGGTGGATGCCCCGGTGCTCTACTGGGCGGGTATTCCCGGCAATGCCGGTGATTTTCCGGCGGAAGAGTCGTTCTACACCTTTCTGGAACAGGCTGTCTGCCTCTTTACGGCTGAAACCAATTACCGGAGTTCTCCCAGCCCGTTCGGCATCCGTATGGCTGACCGACGGAACGGCATCCCTCTGCATGTTGACATCAGCGACCTGCCGATGAAACGCGGTATTATCACGAACCGCAACAAGTTTGTTCTCGGTCCCAGCGGCAGCGGCAAATCCTTTTTTACCAACCACCTGGTCAGACAATATTATGAACAGGGCACGCATATCCTGCTGGTGGACACGGGCAACAGCTATCAGGGACTGTGCCGTATGATCCATGACCGTACACACGGTGAGGACGGTATCTATATAACGTATGAGGAGGATAATCCGATAGCTTTTAACCCTTTCTATACGGATTCCGGACAGTTTGACGTTGAAAAACGGGAGAGCATCAAGACGCTGATCCTGACCCTCTGGAAACGGGAGGACGAAGCCCCGAAACGTTCGGAGGAGGTGGCCCTGTCCGGTGCGGTGAATGCCTATATCCGCAGGATTACGGATGACAGGGCGGCCAGACCGGATTTTAACGGCTTCTATGAGTTTGTCCGTGATGACTACCGCCGTATGATCGAGCAAAAGAAGGTGCGTGAAAAGGACTTTGATATTGACGGCTTTCTGAATGTACTGGAACCGTTTTACAAGGACGGGGACTATGATTTCCTGCTGAACTCTGACAAGGAGCTGGACCTGGCGAACAAACGGTTCATAGTCTTTGAACTGGACAATATCTCCTCCAACAAGGTATTGCTTCCGGTGGTTACCCTGATTATCATGGAAACCTTTATTTCCAAGATGAGAAAGCTCAGGGGAATCCGCAAGATGATATTGTTGGAAGAAGCCTGGAAGGCGTTGATGTCCCCCAATATGGCTACCTATATCCAGTATCTGTTCAAGACCGTCAGAAAGTATTTCGGCGAGGCCGTGGTAGTGACGCAGGAGGTGGACGACATCATCTCCTCGGATATTGTCAAGGAGGCGATCATCAACAACTCGGACTGCAAGATATTGCTTGACCAGCGTAAATATATGAACAAGTTCGAACATATCCAGAAACTTCTGGGACTGACGGAGAAGGAGAGGGGGCAGATTCTTTCCATCAACCGTGCGAACCGTCCCGTCCCTTTCTACCGTGAAGTCTGGATCGGGCTGGGAGGAACACACTCCGCCGTCTATGCGACGGAGGTCAGTGCGGAGGAATATGCGGTATACACGACCGAGGAATCCGAGAAACTGGAACTCCATGAACTGACGCGGGAACTGGGCGGTAATCTGGAGCTTGCCGTCCGGCGGCTGGCTGAAAGGAAAAGAGAGGAACAAAAACAAGTATCAACCCCTAAATGAATGAAGTCATGAGAAACAGACAATTGGTGAGGCTGGCGGTATGCCTGGTCGGCATGGCCGCCATGGTATTGCAAAGTTGTATGGAAGCAAACGGAACGGACTGTGACAGACTCTGCGGTTCGTGGAGCAGCGTGGAGGGCAAACCTGACGTGCTGGTTTATAAGGAAGGCGAAGCCTATAAGGTGACGGTCTTTTCCCGCAGCGGAAAGACACGTGTCCTGAAACCGCGGACTTATCTGCTGGTCGAGGAGAACGGCAACCTTTTCATCAACACCGGATACCGTATTGACGTGTCCTATAATGAAGCGACCGACGTGCTGACTTTTTCTCCTCACGGCGATTATGTACGTAGTGAAAACAGACGATGAGAACGGGAAGCATATGGAAAAAGACAAGCCTTGTCTGTACGGCGCTTCTACTGGCAACCGTACAGTCAAGTGCGCAGTGGGTGGTTACCGATCCCGGAAACCTGGCCCAGAGTATCATCAACATGTCGGACAATATTGCGCATACCTCCAAAACGGCAACGAACACCGCGCAGAGTTTTTCCGAAACGGTCAAGATTTATGAGCAGTCCAAAAAATACTATGACGCCCTTAAATCCGTGAACAACCTGGTGAGGGACGCCCGTAAGGTGCGTGAGATCATCCTGATGGTGGGTGACGTGTCGGATATCTACGTCACCGGCTTCGGCAGGATGATGAAGGATGAGAATTTCTCGGCAAGGGAACTGGACGCCATCGCTTTCGGTTATACGAAACTGCTGGAGGAGAGTAACGGCGTATTGCAGGATCTCAAGCAGGTAATCGATGTAAGCACCCTTTCCATGACGGACAAGGACCGTATGGATGTGGTGGACGAATGCTACCGTGACATACGCCGTTACCGGAACCTTGTCAGTTATTATACGAACAGGAATATTGCCGTGAGCTACCTGCGTGCCAGGAAGAAGAACGAGATGGACCGCGTAATGAGGCTTTATGGTGATGAAACCTCCAGATACTGGTAGCCTATGGTACTGTTGTCGATAGATTTTGCAAACCTCCATACAATACTGGAGAGTCTGTATAATGAGATGATGCCGCTTTGTGAGGACATGCTGGATGTGGCGAAGGGCGTTGCGGGGCTGGGTGCCCTGTTTTATGTCGCCGTCCGCGTCTGGCAGTCGATGGCCCGTGCCGAGCCGGTGGATGTCTATCCGCTGCTGCGTCCTTTTGCGCTGGGTATCTGCATCCTGCTGTTTCCGACACTGGTACTGGGGACGATGAACAGTATTCTAAGCCCTATTGTACAGGGGACCCACAGGATGCTGGAGGGGCAGACACTGGACATGCAGCAATACAGGGCGCAGAAGGATCAGTTGGAAAGGGAGGCCATGATGCGTAATCCCGAAACCGCCTATCTGGTCAGTGACGAGGAATTTGACCGCCAGCTGGATGAGCTCGGCTGGTCTCCGGGAGATGCCGCCACCCGTCTGGGAATGTATATGGAAGTGGGCATGTATAATCTGGAGAAGAGTATCCGTGACGCTTTCCGCAGCCTGCTGGAACTGCTCTTTGCAGCCGCCTCGTTGCTGATAGACACGGTAAGGACCTTTTTCCTGGTAGTCCTTTCCGTACTGGGTCCGATAGCTTTCGCCATTTCGGTGTGGGACGGCTTCCAGTCCACGCTCGGGCAGTGGTTCACAAGATATATATCGGTCTACCTGTGGCTTCCTGTCAGCGACCTGTTCAGTTGCATGCTTGCCAAGATACAGGTGCTCATGCTCCAGAGTGATATTGCGGAACTGCAGGGAAATCCCGATTATTCGCTGGACAATTCAAACTGTGTATACATCATTTTCATGCTGATCGGGATTGTCGGCTATTTTACCGTGCCGACCGTTTCCGGCTGGATTGTCCAGGCGGGAGGTGCCGGTAACTATTCCCGCAATCTGAACCGTACGGCGACTAAAGCCGGTGGTTTCACTGCCGGTGCCGGCGGTGCGGCACTGGGTAATATCGGAGGGCGCATACGTGGAAAATAACTATTCAAAAACGATACACTGATGGAATTCAAGTCATTAACCAATATTGAGAGCAGCTTCAGGCGCATCCGCCTGATGCTGGTTGCTTTTGTCTGCTGCTGTACGCTCATCACCGGCTATTCGTTGTGGAGCTCCTACAGTTTTGCCGAGAAGCAGCGTGAGAAGATCTATGTGCTGGACGGTGGCAAGTCACTGATGCTCGCTCTTTCGCAGGATCTCTCCCAGAACCGTCCGGCGGAAGCCAGGGAGCACGTGAGGCGCTTCCATGAACTCTTCTTCAGCCTTTCACCGCAGAAGGACGCCATTGAGCACAATATCCACCGTGCTCTGTTGCTGGCCGACAAGAGTGCTTACCATTATTATGTGGACTTTGCGGAGAAGGGATATTATAACCGTCTGATTTCGGGTAACATCAACCAGGTTGTCCAGGTGGACAGTGTGGCTTGCGACTTCAACAGCTATCCCTATAAGGCGAGGACGTATGCCCGGCAGATGATCATCCGTGAGAGCAACGTGACGGAACGCAGCCTGGTGACGGAGTGCCGGCTTCAGAATGCTGTCAGGTCGGATGACAATCCGAACGGGTTCATTATCGAGCATTTTACCATTATGGAAAACAAGGATTTAAGGAGTGCCGACCGATGAGAAGAAGAAAATACCCGTGGAAACAGGCGGATATCCTGATACACCGATACTGCCGCAGTCTGACGACAGGGCAGCGGTTGGCTGTCATCGCCATTGCATTTGCCCTGTTTACGGCAGGCTGCCTGCATATGCTCCTCTCTTCCCTTTCCGGTTTCGGAGAACCGGGCGGGGGAGTGGAAATTGAGCATATCCATCCTTTGGATATAAAGCCGGAGAAAGATACAACCATTCACTTTAAAGACTATTATGATTATGGACATTCAGAAAATCAGGACACTGTTAGGCTTGTCTGCTGACCGACCTTTGAGTCCGGAGGAAAAACGCAGGCGTATCAGGTATATTGTCTATCCCGCCATGTGCCTGCTCTTTGCAGGTTCGTTATGGCTGATTTATTCGCCGTCGGAGAAGGAGAGGGCGGCGGAGGAGAAAGAGAAGGGATTCAATACGGACATTCCTTCCCCCGGACAGCAAAGGATGGACGGCAACAAGGTGGACGCCTATGAGCGTGAAGAATTGGAGAAAAAGGATAAGTACCGTAAAAATGCCTTTCAGGAGATGGCCTCGCTGTTCGACAGTTCCGGTAAGGATACGGTACACCTGCCTGAAGGCATGGCGGAATTGCCGGTGGAAGAGGCGGATAAACCCGCTACAGGTTCCCATAGCACTGTCCGTTCTTCTGCTGGTGCCTACCGTAACATGAACCGTACGCTGGATAATTTTTATACCCGTGCGGAGAATTCCGAAAGGAATGAACTGCTCCGGCGTATCGAAGAACTGGAGCATGAACGGCAGAATGAAAAGCCGTTGCAGGAGACTACGATGGAAGAGAAAATGGCGCTGATGGAGAAATCCTATGAACTGGCTGCCCGCTACAACGGGAAACAGGCGACGACGACTTCTCCGGCAATGGATAAAAGGCAGCGGACGGCTGTCAAACCGGTAAAACAGGTCCGGCATCAGGTGGTGTCTTCCCTGTCACAACCCGCGAGCAACGGGGAATCCGTTTCCGGATTTGCGGAGGAAAGGAATATGGGGTTCAATACTCCTGTGGGGAAAGTACTGACTTCTGACAGGAACACCATTCCTGCCTGCGTACACGGTACACAGACTGTTTCGGACGGTCAGGCACTGCGTATCCGCCTGCTGGAACCGATGGTGGTCGATGACCGGTTTATTCCCAAGGGGACGATCCTGACCGGCGGAGCCCGTATGGAAGGTGAACGGCTTGATATCCTAGTTCAGGCGGTTGAATATAAAGGTACGGTTATTCCGGTAGAACTGGAGGTTTACGATGCGGACGGGCAGCGGGGAATACCGGTACCCAATTCGATGGAGTATGATGCGGCACGTGAGATAGCGGCGAATATGGGAACCTCCATGAACGGCAGTATCAATATCTCTACGGATGCCGGGGCGCAAATCGCTTCGGACCTGGGAAAAGGAGTGATACAGGGTGTGTCGGGATATGTCGCCAAAAAGATGCGGACGGTGAAGGTCACTCTGAAAGCCGGACACAGGCTGTTACTTCATTCTCCCGAACAGTGAGACACAAAAGCAGTAAAAGAAAATCAATTATTAACCAACCAATCAAGATGCAATCGGATATGAAAAAGATTCTGATGATGTTTTTTGCCCTTATGACGGGTGTAACGGCTGCCAGTGCGCAGCAGAGTAGCGGGGATTTTTTTGAGGGGCTGAGCCGCAAGATCGGCTTTAGCCGGATGATAGCCCCGCACGGACTGGAAATCACTTATGATAAAACGGTGCATGTCATATTTCCTTCCCCGATCAAGTATGTGGACCTGGGGTCCACCAATCTGATAGCCGGAAAGGCGGATGCTGCAGAGAACGTGATCCGTGTGAAAGCGGCTAAAAAGCATTTCCGGGATGAGACGAACATGAGCGTGATCACTGAAGATGGAAATTTCTACACGTTTAATGTCAAGTATGCGGATGAACCGCTCCTGCTGAACGTGGAGATGTGTGACTTCATTCATGACGGGGAAACAGTGAACCGTCCGAACAATGCCATGGAAATCTATTTGCAGGAACTGGGTAATGAATCCCCGCGTCTGGTACGCCTGATTATGAAGTCCGTGCACAGGCAGGACAAAAGACGGGTCAGACACATCGGCTGTAAACGTTTCGGAGTCCAGTTCCTGCTTAGAGGGCTTTATACCCATAACGACCTGCTGTACTTTCATACGCAGCTAAGGAATGAGACGAATGTCCCGTTTGATGTGGATTTCGTGACCTTCAAGATTGTCGACAAAAAGATCGTGAAACGTACCGCCATGCAGGAACAGGTAATCTATCCCTTGCGTGCCTGTAACTATGTGACCCGTGTGGATGGAAAGGCCTCGGAACGTACGGTGTTCGCATTACCCAAATTTACGATACCGGAGGATAAGAAACTGGTGGTGGAGATGTATGAGAAACAGGGAGGACGCCATCAGGTGTTTGAGGTGGATAACGAGGACCTTGTGCGTGCAGAACCTATCAATGAATTGAAGGTACGATGAGAATGACCGGAAAATTTGTGTTGTTGCTTGCGGCTATGCTTGCCCTGTTTCTGGGGCAGGCGCAGGCCCAGCGCTGCCTGCCGGGTATGAAAGGTGTGCAGCTTACGGCGGATATGGTTGACGGCTTTTATTGCGGAAAGGACCGTAATGATGCGGGACTTACTTTCGGACTTGCTGTTTCTACCTATGCCAAGGGAGGAAACAAATGGGTATCGGGTATTGAAATCATGCGGCGGTATTATCCTTACCGTAATACACGTATTCCTTTGGAACAGTATACTGTGGAGGGAGGCTATTATTACAATTTCTTTTCCGACCCGGGGAAAAATGTATTTCTGAATATTGGTGCTTCGGGACTGATGGGGTATGAAGCTGTAAACGGTGGAAAGAGACTGCTCTCTGACGGTGCTGCTCTGAAAAGATATGAATCATTTATTTATGGCGGTGCAGTGACACTGGAAGTGGAAACATATCTTTCCGATAAGGTGGTTCTGTTACTGCGTCTTCGGGAACGCATCCTTTGGGGGAGTGCAGCAAAGCATTTCCATATCCAGTACGGCTTGGGAATTAAATACATTTTATAATGACTAAATCCATACGAAAAATGAAAAAGATACTTGACTTGATGATGATATTGTGTTGCATTGCAGCTTCCTTTTTTTGTTTTGGCTCTTGTAGTGATGACCTGGATATTCAACAGGAATACCCGTTCACGGTAGAGGCTATGCCTGTAGCGGACAAGATAGCCAGCGGCCAGACGGTGGAAATCCGTCTGGAAATAAATGAAGAAGGCAGCTTTTCCGGAACACTTTACACTCTCCGCTATTTTCAGCCTGACGGGAACGGGATCTTGAAGATGGAAGACGGTACGGTCTTGAAACCCAATGACCGCTATCTGCTGGGTGAAAAGAAATTCCGGTTGTATTATACTTCAAAAAGTACGAATGAGGCACAAACGATTGATTTGTATTTTGAAAATAACTGGCAGGATGTCCGGCAGCTGAGCTTCAGTTTCAATAACAGGAATGACGAGGCGGAGAAAACGGAAGGAGGAACCCGTTTCCAGTAAATTGAGCAGAATGTTCTTGAACTGCAGTGACGAAAAATACACTTCTGGATTACTGCATTATGATAACAGGGGAGACGTCACTAAATTCTCTGATAGATATAGATTCAGAATGAGAATATTATGAGATAGTAAAAGTAAGAATAGGAAATAGTAAGAGTTTAGTAATTTTTCGACTACTTACGATTGCTCTCCCGAATCATAGGGAAGATTGGTGAACTGATAATCCTACAATATATTAACTTCAAAAATGAGAAATCTATTGAAAAAGTGAAATATGCGCTAATTTAATTTCGCCGACGGGTTACAAAGAGTTCGTTTTCTTTGCCGAATGGAAGGAGCAGGAGAGGATGAAAGAATATACAATATACTTAATGCTATCGTGAATGACTGGTTTGGCTTTTCACATGGAAGTAGCTTTTTCAGAAAATTGTATCTCAAACTGTAGTAAGCGTTTTGGGATTTGATTTAGATATGCTGACTAAAAGAAAATTTTTAAGTAGAGTCTTTTTTCTTTTGCTTTACTTTAATATTACTGTTTATCAGGTTGGCAACTATCTCAATTGCTTTTGAATAAGTGAAAATAATTATACTTTTATGTTGAACTTAAATTGATAATTGTAATTTTGCAAAGTAAATGAAAAGAACATTCTATGTTTGAGAACTTTAAGAAGATAAAGATAAAAGGTGGCTACTTTGATGAGGAGACAGAACTGGAACTTTTCAAAGGAGATGGGGCATTGAGTATCGTTTATGGACGCAACGGTAGTGGAAAAAGCACGATAGCACGCTGTTTGAAACAGTTGTCAGAGAGTGAAGAAGAACGGATTGAGCGTGAGGAGGATGTGGTACTAGGTAAGGAAACATCCTACACAGTGAACAGTGAGGCTCCTATAACAGATGAGCATAAATCGGGTGTATTCGTATTTGACGAAGATTTTCTACGGAACAATGTAAGGGTAGAGAATGATGGGTTGAACGCGATAGTGATGCTGGGTGAACAGGTAGAATTGGATGAAAAGATAAGCGCGAAAAACGAAGAACTAAGTAGGAAAGTAAAAGAATTCAACCAGCAAGAAGAACAGGTAAAAAAATATGGCAATAGTGGAGAGAATATATCGCCGCGGTATTATTGGAATCAGATAAGAGAGGGTCTGCGTGAGGACGGTGGATGGGCGGATATAGACCGCGACTTGAAAGGAAACACACTGAAAAGCCGTATCACGGATGATCTGGTGAACATGTTGATGGAAATAGAAGAGCCAGCGGAGACCTATGAACGACTGCGGGAGCAGGTGGTGGCTGATATGAGGCTATATTTGGAATCGGAGAACTCGCAAGTTATAGTGTGGGCTGCGGGCGAATTGATGCTGCCAAAGAATTTGGAAGACCTGACTGTACTATTAGAAAGCCCCTTGGACTCACCGCAACTAACAGAGAGGGAACAACGGCTGTTGGAATTATTAACAATAACAAGTCGGGAGCCACAGCACTTTGAACAGTACCATACTCGGCATATGCTAGAAGAGGGTTGGACGTTCTGCCCGCTGTGCTTAAGAGAAATCACAGAAAAAGACAGAGCTTCCATAGCTGAGGTCTTAACGCATCTTCTAAATAAAGAAGCGGATAAATTTAATGCAAGGTTAAATGTGGTACATGAACAGTTTGCGGCAATCGAAACAGAGATGCCTGAATTTCCAGGCAATCTGAATAGAACGGAACTGCAAGCCGCCACCACTGTTAAAGAGGGATTGAACAAAGTGCTGGCTGCCGTACGAGAGAAGATAGAACTGCGAAAACGTAACATTTATAAACCGTTGCAAACGCCGTTTGCTGATAAGATGGACAAGGAGTATGCTAACGCCTGCACAGCATGGAGGGCGGCACTAAAACGTGTACAGAAATGTGTGGAGACCTTTAATGAAACGGTCAGCAAACGAAATAAGTTGTTTGAAAGGATACGCTATAAGAATAATCTGCTGGCTCGAAAACAATTGGCGTCTGCACTAATGGGCTACAAAATGGCATTGGCTAACGAGGATAAAGACAAAAGGAAGCTTCAAGCATTGAAAGAGCAAAAGGATGAGTTAGTAGCTGCTATCAAGGAACTGAAAATGCAAAAAGAGCGCACGGACATTGCGTTGGAGTATATCAATAAAGAACTGCAGTACGTGTTCTATAGTAACTGCAAAGTAAAGCTGAGTCCCAGTGCGGGCTGTTATAAACTAACGGTGAACGGTAAAGAGGTAAAGCCAAAGAAGATTAGTGTGGGTGAGCGAAATGTACTGGGGCTGTGTTACTTCTTTGCGATGCTGTTTAGCGGGAAAAGGGATGAGGACAAGTATACCTCGGAATATTTGATTGTGATAGACGACCCTATTTCAAGCTTTGACTGCGGGAATAGGCTGGGGGTGATGTCATTGCTGCGGTACCAGTTTAGTAACATAAAGAGGGGTAATGCAAATAGTCGGTTACTAGTGATGTCTCACGATTTACAGTCAGTGTTTGATTTGGTAAAGATAAGGAGTGACTTGCAAGGGGGACGTGGGGAGAAAAAGTTTCTGGAGTTAGAGAATAAGAAAATAAAGGAACAGTTGGTAAGAAACGAATACCAGAAGTTGCTAACGCATGTGTATGAGTATGCAAGCTGTGACCGCCCTGAGGATTTAGACGCAACTGCGGAAATGGGTATTGGGAATATTATGCGACGAATGTTGGAGGCATTCTCAAGTTTCTGCTATAATAAGCCTTTTGAAACCATGATGCGTACGGAAGGAGTAATCAGTAATATACCGGAGGATAAACGAGTATATTACGAGAATTTTATGTGCCGTCTGACACTGAACGGAGAGAGTCATGAGGAGGAGCGGGCATATACATTGAGTAACTTTACACCTTTCTTCACAAAGGAGGAGAAATTGCAGACAGCAAAGAGTGTGTTGCTGTTTCTGTTGTATGTGAACGAACCGCACATAAAGGCTTACCTAAAGCCGGAGGTGGTAGCAAAGATAGAAAGTTGGAAATATGAGGAAAATAATTGGATATCAACGGAACCGACGGTTACGGTAAGATCAGAGAATACTTAAAATGACATTTAAGCCAGAATATCTTGAGCGTTACAATTTTGCGGAAGTAAATTAAACTGTGTTAGCAAAGTTAATATTTTATTCTTTGCTGATACAGTTTTTTATGGAAGAGGAGTTTGATTTGGGGTGATATATCAGCGCAGAGGTACAATTGGATTTTTTGAAACTGTCAATATACAATTGGAAGTACTATTTAAGGACAATTCTCCTATAAATAATCGGGATATTATTCTTTAAATTCATTCTAAAGATATATTTTTGTGTTTAACGCAATAAGATTCAGTTTGCATGAAGGATATAAACAGAATCAAGGTAGTATTGGTAGAAAAAAACTGTAAATGGATAGTCGAAGCGATTGGCAAAAGACATCTACGGTTTCCAGGTGGTATATAAACACGTCTCATTCCAATTTGCTGACATTAACTAAATTTGTTGAGTTGTTAGGTGTTGATAGGCGTGAATTAATAAATAGCAGTAAATGAATGTGAATGGTATAGGTTTCGAAATTGGATATAAGCCCTAAACATATTCATCTACCTTTATTTTCCTACCGGACGAAAGGATTCCGCAGTGTCTTCCCAACACGACTGATGGACAAATAAGAATGTTTGTGTTATCCAAATACATTTGGGTAAAAGAAAAGATTGAAGAAGCGACTAGTCATAACAGTCAATTAAAGAGAGAATTTGTCAGTGCTGACGTTCACTACCTGGTGGGTACATAATATCGATTAAAGATAGAAATATTGCCGACTTAGAAGTAAAATGAACCAAATATGGGTAAATTAAATAAGGCATGGTGGAGCAGCTCCTGACAGGAAAAATACGTCTGACCAATAAATAGCTATAAGTGAATGAATTGGAAATTTTGGAAGAAAACTTGTGTAAATGATTCTATGGGAGATGATAAACAAGTATCATTAGCTCCTATTATACTTAATTGTGATAATGAAAACGATAAGAAGCAGTATAAGAGCGTTTTTTATCTTGCGCAAAAACTACAAGAGGAAGATGTATTAAATATTGCTCTTACTGGTCCTTATGGATCTGGTAAAAGTTCTATTCTTCGCTCTTTGAAGAAAGATTACCCTATATATAAGTACCTTTCAATATCTCTTGCCACACTTAAGTCTCCATTAGATGACACAAATAATGAAGTTGACATCGATACGATGAACAATCGTATTGAATACAGTATCCTTCAACAACTGATTTATAAGGAAAAGCAGGAGACTCTATATAATTCCAGACTAAAAAGAGTTTATCACAAGTCGGTGAGAAAACAATATATATTATCAATCGCAATAATCTTTTATGTAGTAGCTTTGGTAGTTGTTTTTGAACCATCTTTTTTAAAAGTAGATTGGATTTGCCGATTCTTTAGTAATCCGACCTTAAATAGATGGTCTGATGTTATTGCCCTTTTGTATATATTTTTGGCGACAATAAAGTTTGTTCAAAAGATTATCAAGTCATTGGGTAATAGCAAACTTAATAAATTAAACTTGAAAAATGGGGAAATAGGGCTACAAGAAGAGACATCCGTTTTCAATAAGCATATGGATGAGATTATTTATTTTTTCCAGGTTACAGATTACAATGTCGTGATTATTGAAGATTTGGATCGTTTTAATAACACAGAGATTTTTCTTAAATTAAGAGAAGTAAATCAACTCTTGAACCAATCAAAGTCTGTGGGTCGTAAGATTGTATTCATTTATGCTGTTAGAGATGATATGTTTTTTGACGAAGAGCGTACCAAGTTCTTTGATTATATTACAACTGTCATTCCTATAATCAATTCTTCAAACTCCGCAGATAAATTGAAAGAAGAATTAGAGAATAAAGGATTTTCGGATTTTAGTGCGGAGGTGGTAGGTAGCTTAGCCTTTTTTATTGACGATATGCGGCTTCTCAAGAATATAGTCAATGAGTATGCTCAATATAGGGAAAAACTTGATGAGAAACTTGATCAAAATAAGCTTCTCGCTATGATTGTGTATAAAAACTATTTTCCAAAAGATTTTGCAGATTTGCATAAAGGGACGGGTATTCTGTATGAATGCCTGCATAAGAAAAGTGCATTATTAGTAGAACGCAATAGACAAATTGACGAACGCATTAAAGAAATCACTAAAAAACTTCAATGTGAGCAAGCGACTCATACTCTGCAAGAAAAGGAGTTGAGATTAGTTTATATAGAAGGATATCGTAAACAATTATCAAAGCAGGGGATCAATGACGTATTGTCATTCATTGTTGAAAATAATCATATGACTCTTGAAGATATAGCAGAAGATGAAAGCATATTCAACTCATTTATAGCACAATCCACAATTAATTATCGAATTTTCAATAACCGTTACTATTATAATTGTCATGAAGGTAGTCACAATATTCAATTCAGTCAAATAGAGCAAATTGTTAATTCGGACTTTACATATCGTGAACGGTTAGACTCCTTGCGAGAGGGTGAAAATAAATATCGTGAACAAATTAAGATTCTGGAATTATCTCGTAACAATCACTATGCGACTCCAATACAGGAATTGTTGCGAGATATTGATATGCAGAAACATGCTGTTTTTAACGGGCTCAATGTCCCTAAAATGCTTGAATCTTTCATGAAAGAAGGTTTTATCAATGAGGACTATTTTGATTATATATCTTTCTTTTTCGGTAAGTCCATTAATAAGCATGATCATGACTTTATCCTCGAATTAAAACTTAAGCATAGTTTGCCTTATAACTATCCGATTGATAAAGTGGAACAGTGTGTTAAAAACATTCCTGACAAATGTTACAGTGAAGTAAGCATACTGAATATTCAGGTGGTAGATTACATTTGTCAGCATCTTGAAGAAGAAGCAAATAATGCAAAGCTTCATGCTATTACACAGGCAATCAAGAATAATAGGAAGTGGGACTTTCTGATTGATTTTTATAATTCTGTTGAAAATTCCTGTTCGCTATTTAAGCATTTAGCCAATATAGTTGATGGATTATGGAAGGTCTTTGCCAAGGTTGATTCTAAGGAATTGTATGAAGCTTGGCTACGATTCATCGAATTGAATCATTCTGTTAAAGAAAGCCGCATCTGGTTAGAGAAAAATTACGAATTCTTATCTCATAGAGTAGGGTTAATAGGATTTGATATAATCACACAAATTGTGTCAAATGGAGAATTGATTTTTACAAATATCAATACAGAATCGGAATGTTTGCTTGAATACATTGTGACAAACAAAGCATATATGCTGACTCCGACAAATGTTGCATGCGCATTTGTTTATTATCGGAATGAAAGAATGGACTCATTGGATAATTATCCTTTGAATGTCACGATATTGAAGAATTGCGAACCTGCCAAGCCAATATTGAATTATATTGACGAATGTCTTAATGATGCGTTGAATGATGTTTTTATTACAACTGCTGCAAAACAAGAAAGTGCTGAAGTTATTATTGAAATTATTAATTCTGGAAATGTAACAGAAGATACAAAACGAAAATATCTTTCAAATCAGCAGAATAAAGTGTCTCTTACTAATATTAACAACACTCATTGGGAGTTTGCTATTGAAATCGATATTGTTACACTACAATGGTCGGAAATATATGTGTTTTATGAAAGTCAAAATAATGTTATGACCTCTAAACTGCGTACATTCATTACTAAACACATTGATGAATTAACAGATATTTCAGAACTGAATGATATTCAGAAAAATCTATTAGCAAGTAGTGTTTTGTTAACATCTAACTTTAGAATTTCAGTATATGAAAAACTTGTTGAAATATTTGACGGTGTTATGTTTGAAGATAAAAATATTGACAATGTAGACGATGTTCATCTTAGATCGTTGCTTTGTACAGATATGCTCCCGTATAGTACATATTATACGCATACAATTAGGGATAATCATTGTGATGTGTTTGCTTGTTATGTTGATAAATATTTGGATGAATGCATCGAAGAAATAGAGGAGTTACCTACTAATATGGGGATATACAAACAGCTTATGCGAAATTCCAAAGTAACTGGTGAAAAAGCACTAAAGATTGTTTTATATTTTCTCCCTTATATTGTGTGGGATAGTGAATTAGCGAATATTACTCTTCCTGTTGTGAAGAACAATATCGAAGAATTTGACTATGACACAAAGAAGAACGTTTTGGCTTACTCAACAATTCTGCAAGAACAATTAATTTTTCTGATAGATTTGATTGAAAAGTATAAAGAAGACTTTGACATCATAAAAGACTTGTTGGCATCATTAGGCGAGCCATATAGAAAGATCACAGATAAATCTAAAAAGGCTTCCATTGAAAACAACCATATGAATAAAATACTTCTACAGAAACTTCAAGCCATTGGATATCTCTCCTCGTATAGTGAACATGAAGATAAACTTCGTGTAAACCATAAGCGAAATTATAATTAAACCATAAGTAATATGGGAGAGAATAAGCTAATTATATATTGCGATCAGTGATGGGCAGACAAAGATAGATTAAGCTTGAAGATGAGACACTGTGGTTCACTCAAGTACAGATGTGCGAACTCCATCAGGGAAGTTAATCAAATGTGAGCGAGCGTATTAAACATCTTTTTGAGGATGCAGAATTGCAAAAAGATTCAGTTGTTCGGAAATTCTGAATAACTGCCTCAGACAGGAAACCGTATTTGATTACCTTTCACAATTTGGATATGATAATAGCTCTTGTGTTCGCTCTATTATTGCGGCACGCTTTCGCTTGTAGGCAACTCTTCGTTTAAAAGAGTATATGATAAGAAGTTTTACACTTGATGACGAGCGTTTGAAGAAACTTGGTAGTAGCGGTTATAGGTAAGAGTTGTTAGAGAGGATCAGCTAAAAGCTCTAATGAGAATTTCTCCAGGATACAGTAAACTAATAATGAATTACAGAAATCTTTTAGCGAACTTAGAGCCTGTTTAATTATTTCATCTTTACTGTGACGCAGTTTAAATGACAGTCTCGTCGAATCGTTCCATATATTATAGCATCTGTTTCGCTTGTTCCACTGTTACCTCAAATACTCTGGTAAGAAAAGGAAATTTCTCCTTCATATAATCGAATTCATCACCAGATCGAATGTATCGAGCAGTTCCCGTAACAACAAAACCGGTGCCTTGATAATCCTTATATCCAACAACTTCACGACTTCCTAATGCTAATTTTATCTTGTTGTTTACATTCACATTGCGTTCAGTTTTTCTAAAGCCATAAGCAGGAATAAGAAGCCGTTCATCGTCAGTAACAACGATAAAAGAATTCCATGTATTGACAATATGAGGCTCAACACCCCACGACATCACAGTTACGATACCTTCATGCTTCAATACATTTAAAAATTTCTCAGATAATTTCTTGTTCTCACTCATATTTTTTCTTGTTTAAACTTTGTTATTCTACAAATATAGCAGAACGTTGTTTTACATACTTACAAAATAAACAAAGAAAAGTATCTAATTGTTCTATGTTTTATTCAGTTCAATTATAAAAATTATCCCCATTAATAATCTTCTACTGGTCCGTCTTAAACTTATCCATAAAAGGTGGATAGTAGAAAAAAGTTTCTCATGGATGAAAAATGACAGAAGGCTTTGCCGAAACTATGAACTAACATTTGAATCTGTAAGAGGAGGTAGGCAAAGTTGCAACCATAAAATTATTATTGAAGAAAATTTAAACAGGCTCTTAATGCGCAAAATACATAAACTGCAAAAAATCTGGTGGAAGCAAAGGTCTACGCAGGCCAATTTGAACAACGATTGAAACAAGGCAAAAAAGGTCTTTGGGAATGTTGGCTGCCATTATTGGGTTTGCAGGATTGATATGTAGCGTGATAATGTTTCTCCTTTGATATCCACCGGTTAGTGATATAGGACAATTCCTTAGCAAATAATGTAATTATAAAAGAGTATTGCTTATCTTTGCGTTTCAATAAAATTAAAACTGTTATGGGGCTTAAATCTCTAAATTGAGGATTTTGAGGAAGTGGGTTGTATTATACTTCCTGATAGTGCCTTGACACAAATAGCTAAAAGTGTTTTCTCAATAAAAATGGAACAATAACTGGCTGGTATTCTAGCACTTGTTATTATTTGTTTGTTAGGATTGAATGGTCCTGATGTTATTAACTTACAGTCATTATGAAATACGATGTTTTTATCTCTTATTCCAGTAAAGATAGTGGGGTAGCATTTGAAGTATGTGCCATGTTAGAGGAAGTTGGTGTAATCTGTTGGATTGCTCCAAGGAATGTATCTGGTGACAAGTCCTACGCACGGGAAATAATTGAAGCGATAACGGAGTCACAGGTGGTCGTTTTTATCTTTTCGAGTTATTCTAATTGCTCTTCCCATGTAGAAAGTGAAATAGATATAGCTTTTAATCAGGAGAAAATTATAATTCCCTTTAGGATCGAGGAAGTAAATATGTCTCCGGAGCTTACTTATTATATAAACAAGAAACATCATATTGATGGAATTCCTGAACCGGCTCTCTCATTCGATATTCTAAAAGACAGTGTCTTGAATAATATTCCCCGACTTCAAAGGGATCTGGATAAAGAAAGGGCTTATGAATTGTTGAAAGAAGATTTAGGTGATTTTGATATTGAATTTTTAAAAAGTGTCTTACTAAATAGGGATATTCAGTAAATGTTCCTCTTTCTCATAAATCAAGAGAAAAGTTTTAC
>ERZ827037.1392-NODE-1392-length-25762-cov-7.407632_pt1 | contig 25762 bp, 22 predicted proteins | sample MGYA00519924_ERZ827037 | MGnify/ENA primary metagenome ERZ827037 (study PRJEB31778, sample SAMEA3449250) | human gut metagenome | biome: human gut; feature: human-associated habitat; material: faeces | place: United Kingdom | collected 2010/2012 ...
ATATGCAGATGACATTGTGCTTCTTGCAAAGAGCAAGCGAGCATCAGAGAGACTCCTGGAAAGCAGTACAAAATATCTTGAGGAGAGGCTGAAACTTACAGTCAATCGAGAAAAGAGCCGTACTGTCAGCGTGTTTGCAATTCGAAATTTTAAATTCCTTGGCTTTGCATTGGGAAGGAACGGAAAAGGCATTTATATCCGAGTTCATCCGAAGTCATGGAAGAAGTTTAAGTCTAGACTGAAGGAGCTATCTTCTCGTAAGCGATGTCAGTCAATCAAACCAAGTCTTGAGAAAATCAAGGTATATGCAAGAGGATGGCTTAACTACTACGGAATTGCGAGCATGAAGAGCAACATAGATGACATCAACGGATGGCTCTATCACAGAATACGTATGTGCATATGGAAACAGTGGAAGAAACCCAGAACGAAATATAAAAATCTAGTCAAGCTGGGAATTCCAGAACACTATGCGGCAACAATAGCAAACAGTCGCAGAAAGTATTGGTATATCAGTAATAACAAAGCTGTGATTTGGGCGCTGAATAAAGAAAGACTGATAAACAGTGGCTTTTATGATTTAGCCACAGCCTATCAGTCTGTGCACGTCAACTATTGAAACCGCCGTGTACCGAACGGTACGCACGGTGGTGTGAGAGGACGGCGGTTAGTCACCGCCTCCTACTCGATTAGTACCCTGCGCCGCCCGCTTTCCGAAGATTGACCGTCCAAGGACGGGCTTCGCTGGTACTTCTTGAATTCTACCCCGCTCCGGCGGTTTTTGCCACATACGACCGAGAAAGGGTACAGAATGGCAACGTTGACTGGAATTGACACTCCCCGTAGTTGAAGCCAGGGGTTTTACGACGGTTTTGATAAACTTGCCGCCTTGCTAAAGGAGCGGGGGATGAGCCAAAAGGAGTTGGCGGAGGCAGCGAGCCTTACCCCAACATCGGTTAGCAGGTACATTAACGGTGATTGTCTACATAGACAAAAAAACAGGGTCAAAAACTTGAGCGTCTGGCCGAACGCCAATTGTTCGGGAACTACTCAAGCCTTGACCCTTATAGTATTATACATCTGCCCCCATGCATTTACAAGTTAAAAAGAATGGAGATCATCGATAGGGCGAGGTCATTAACCAACAAAGCCCTTGAAACAAGAGACTCGTGTGAATCGCTGGCTAGTCAGCGCAATGTAACAGAGCATGATTCGCATAAGGAGCGAATTTAGCAAATTGGATATGAATAAGGCCATTAAAATCACTCTTACTATTTATTTTGCGAGTAGCCTATTCCTTCTATTATTTGTGTTTGAACTTCTAGTGCCAACGATGGAGGCTAAATTGATTGGTCTTTCTATCACTATGGTGACTGTATCGGCAGTTTACCTACTGTACCGAGTCTTACGTAATCCCTTTCGTTATCCATATTTTGAACAAGCGTTTGATGTTTCAAATAAACGCAACGTTAATATTGAGGATTGGATTGACCGTTTTTTAATAAATGAAAGAAACTGGGAGATTATCAAATCTCATTCGCAGAGAATTGAGGACTGGAAGCGAGAGCAAGAGATCTTTTTGAAAACGTGTTTTTGAAGAAACGAAGAACTAACCAATACAAAAGAACACTTGATGATTCCAATGCTTTTTGTTTTGTCACTCAACGGGCTAGAACCAAATACCGTCAACAGAATTATGTAAAGATTCCTTATAAGGTAAAGATTGACGACGAAGTGAAAAGTGTCTCTTTTGAATGGCTTGTAATGCGTTATGCACGGCTCGAGCGTATTGGGTTTGAAACAACGCTGAGCGCTTATTGTTCTCAGAATCAACGTAAGTTAATGACTAAAAAGCTCCGAAAGGAGATCGCGCGGCGCGATAACTACACATGTCAGATTTGCGGGAAGTATATGCCGGATGGTGTCGGTCTGCATATTGACCATATCGTTCCAATTTCAAAAGGAGGAAAAACCGTTCCGAGCAATCTGCAAGTTCTCTGTTCAAGGTGCAATGGGCGGAAAGGCGCGAAATACGTATACTAGGCATCCTGTAAATCAAACTGCATTTCTACCAGATAATCTGGACGCTTCTCTTGCGTAATCTTTATTTCTACCGGTGAGGAACTATTCAAAAGCTCAAATGAACTCATGCCGTTATATTTTCCGTCTGGGGCAAGCGTTACCACATCCTGAGAGGCATCTAGTCGCTTCAGCATAACTTTGTTTTGATAGGCACTGACAATGGGGCTTACAACTTGATCTGACTTGGTTTTGTTTTCCACATTCTAATATACGGTGATAAAGGAATGTGTGGAAGAGACCGTAAAACCCGTAATCGAGTAGTCCATTTTCTCCCGATTATATTTAGCTCTCGCGATAGGAAAGAAGATCAGTGCGAATATGAAAATAAACGGCAGGTTGAAAATCAAAGATGGCAAAAAGATGTAAACAGCAACAGCGCCTAACACTATGATTCCCAAAGCCTTCAGGAGATCATCTTTGTTCATTTCCATGCCTTCTTTCTACTTAGACCTTAAAATGTGCCAAACAAGCTGACTGAGAGAAACATGATAAGAAGAATCAATGCGAAAATACCCAATGCAAGGGCTCTATGCCGGCAAAGGAAGAAATTCGACAGAAATAGTCTTAAACCTCAATAACCAAATGACTCGATGCTTCTCATTTCAAGTGAAAGGGACTCCGGATTAGATTCTGGAGTCCCTTTTTGCGGCGGTTTTTGTAAACTATAGCGTAGTACTTTGATATAATATTACCATCAAGGGAAGGAGTAATTGAATGGAACTTACGGATGTCGTCGGTGTGTTTTGTGCGGCAGAAGAGCGTCTTAAGGACCCAATTCTACAGATGCTCAGTCGCAAACGCGATGCCGGATTCTGCATTGCGATTGTTAAGACCGTATTCACTCGAACAGCCGAAGGGCTTCCGATAGCTGCTTTCAATGCGAGACTGGAATCCTGCATTTCGTACATAAGATCCAGCGAAGAATGCCGTTTGCCCGGTTGGTGTTTTGGGAACGGCGAAGAGGATGTTTCCGTATATGCAAAGCGCGCTTTTGATATGCTCGCGAAGCCAATCGCAACCGGAGGTTACGGATGGCTTCGGTGTGAGCGAGCTGAGGAGACACTTAAGGAAACGGTATTTATTTCCATGAATGGTCTTTCGGCACTTGATATGTATGACAGGCTCGGAATGGAAGCAAAGGCGTTTACCGGCGTCAAAGCCGAGGATTTCGCTTATCAGATGAACGATCTCACGACGCTTCTAACGATGGACCGACGTTCTCGAATTCACCAACTTGAGGAGCGCATCGCACCTTATCAACACCAGATTGAAATATTACGTGCTGGTGGCGATATGGGCTCCATTGAGAATAGTGAAATTGAGGAGCGCCTACGGCATATGTATGACATAGTCACACAGATGCCGACGGCGATTCGGCGAACGCGAGACGCGGAAAAGCAAGCTATCGAGAAGTTGTCTGAAAACTATCGTACTGGGAGTATGAGCGCTGCAGCGTCGATTACTCAATATACGGACACGTTCGTTGAGCGATTTGAGAATAGTGATGATGGACAGTCGTACAACCATGCAAGCAAGACATTGTTCGGATTAAAGGATGCCGGCAACCTTGGGACTCTCCGCATGATGATTGCAAGCAATGCACAGGTGACGAAAAGTATTCAGACTCTTCTGATAGATATTGAAACTCGCCTTGGAGATATCTTTACTGAATTGCGAGGCGTCCAATCGACGTTTAACGAAGGGATGTCTGTTATACAGCGTGTGTCCAATCAACGTGAAAATGCTCGATGGCGTGGTGAGCTGGAGCTGCTTGCGCGGGCGACAGAATGTTTTTCCGCTTGGTCGGAACAAGAAAAGGGACGAAACCCGAAATTTCCTTTGTCACTGCCGTATGGTTGTCAGGGGAATCTATGTTTCTATCCACATACAGTTGAATTGAACTTTGGAAAGGCAAGACCGGCAGATATTGTTCCTGCACCCATCGACGATAGTTTTGATGCATCAGCACAAATTGAAAATACAAAAAAGGTGAGCTCCGGCAGTTCGAAAAGAATTCTCAAAAAGATTGTAAGGTGCGCGATTCCGGATGAAACCGGCCAAGTCGATCTTATTGCAGCGTTTAATACTTTGCCGCAAGCAGATCGATTGGTTCAGGACATGGCGGCGCTTTACTGTAAATTCGGCAATGGAGCAAAGCTGGCGGGAATGTTTTGGAAAACGATAGACTCTGACGGGAATGAACTCATATTTCTATCGGGAGAACTTAATGTTTCATTGTCTGAAATTGAGAGCTACCTGAACGAGGGAAAGGAAGCAGAAGGTGAATGATGTTGTTAACGATTTTGCATGTTTTGAGGGAGATACCTCTGATATTCCGATTGACATCCGCCGTCTGGCGGTTCGGCTGAAAAAAGGAACGACGATCGACTATCGCAATAACGATGAATTCGATGCGCTTGTAGACCACGAAGCTGAGGTTCGTAAATGTCTTAACGCAGATTTTCTTGATCTGTATATCGACGTGGAGAACCGGGTTGCATGGGCAGAAGAGATCGATGGTGAGAACTCTTTTCTGAAAAGACCTGGCTTGCAAGCAAATAATGTAAGTTTCTTTCTTGCAGCTGCCTCTACGTTACTTGAGCGTCGACAAGATGGTCATGAACTCCCTTCAGAATGGATTACTACAAAAACCAGCTTGAAAGAGAAATTTACAAAGGCTAACGCGAAACTCGAATCAGACGGCAGAGGAAGCGTGTCTACGGCATTTGATGCTGCCTATAGAGCTGCAAGACAGTGGAGATGGATAGATGATACAGGATGCAGCGAAGATCGTTGCAGGATAACACCGCACGTTGCGGCTCTTATTGATCGAGGGTTCATAGCCGAATTGCTTTCAGCTATGAATGGAAATGAGGAAGAGGGAATTTAGAGTGCAGGGCAAAGGAAATGGCTCTTTTATCAACGACTATTGGCAGATTGACAATCTGAAGATGATCAACTGGGGTGTCTATAATGGCGGGCCGCATACCATCGATTTCGCTAAGGGCGAAACCGGCTCTCTTACTATGGTCACCGGCAATTCAGGCACCGGAAAATCGACGGTTCTCGATGCCTTGATGACGCTTCTGTTCAAGTCTGGTCGCCAGATGAACCAGGCTTCCTCTCAGGGGCAGGAGAAAGACAAGCGCAGCATTTACAGCTATGTCCGCGGATATATCAATGAAACGGAAGATCCGGACACAGGACGAAATGTCGTGAGTTATTTTCGCGGTACTGACACGAATGGCAACAAATTGCCCGTCTGGGCCGCTGTGTCGTTAACGCTTTCGAATGCGGCTGGAGGACAAATTACTATTGCCGGCTTCTTTTACATTAAAGCTGGCGAAACGAAAAATGCAGCGAAATTCTGGATCCTCTCAAGGGATTCCGTTGAACTTCTTTCTGCCGAACGAATAGCTTCTTCCATGTTTACTGCACGGCGCATCAGAGAACTTTATCCTGCGGCGCTCGTTGTTTCTGACAATAAAGAGGATATGCGACGAAAGTATCATGAGATCGTCGGTATAACGGAGCGTGCGGAAGACCTTCTATACCGAATTCTCACCGGTGCTGCAGAATCCGATGTTACGAGGATTTTTCGTAACATCGTCCTTGATGTACCGGACACGATTGAGATGGCTGCAGCGTTGGTAGCTCAATACGATCAGTGTCGTCAGACGATTGACAGTTGGGAAAATAAGGTTAAAAAACAGAAGGCTTTCGATCATCTCAGGAGGTTGAATGACCGGTATGAGGAGCTTCGACAACTCGCAGCGCCTTACGGTACGATTGGAAGCGAGCAGGAAAGTGCTGCAGAGATTGACGGTATCCAACGTTGGCATTCGAACCGTTTTTCGTCACTTCTCAATGAGAAACTGACGGCCTTGCAAGATGCTCAGGGTGTCCTCCAGTCTGACATAACGCGTTTTCAAGTTGATTTTGAACTGGCGAGCGAAAAGCTCACTCAGGCTCAAAAAGCTTTCGCCGCAGGCGGCGGGTCGGCACTTAAAGATCTCGATGCGGAAATTAAAAATGCAAAGGATTCTCTAGTGTCGGTCAAAAGCAATAAAAAACGGTTCGAATCGCTGTTTGAGGAGATCGGTGAGGAGATTCCCGCCCAGGAGGATGTTTGGACTAACCGTTATAATGATCTCGAACGGGAAAACATCTCGGTCCCAAAGCGCATAAAACAGCTTGACGAGACGATTGAGAATCTTCAAGAGGATCTTGCCGTCACTAAAAAGTCTCGCGATTTGGCGCGTGCTGACTTTAACCGTGCGGAAAGGCTTCGCACGCGCATCACTGCCGAGATGGAGTTGGCTCGCCAGACTATTTCAAATGCAACGGGAATTGATTCCGGTCGGCTTCAATATGCAGCTGAAATGTTCGATTTGGCTGAAGACTACGATGATTGGCGGGCGGCTGCAAATTTGGCGCTCGTCGATATTGCAGACTGTCTTTTGGTTGACGATGTGGAAAGGGAAGTGTTTCTGAAAGGCATCGCGGCTCTTCCGGCAGATTCCATCGGTCATCGTTGCAAGTTTCGTTTCGTGCGTCGTTCAGGGTACGGCGCGGAGGTCCTTGCTGATACTGCACGACTGTCGGGGCGTCTGAAATTCAAAAAAGGGCCTTTTGCCGACGAGCTTATGTCGATTCTAAGCATGAGTGGCATCGATTGCCTTTGCGTGGACGAGGGTTTTGACGAAAATACGCCTTATCGCCAACTGAAAATCAACGGCATGCTCCGTGATGCTGACGGCGGCGTTCACGGTTACAGAACCGTCCCGAATATTATCGGTTTCGTGGACCAGGCGGAGCTCGACCGTCTGAAGAATCATGCAGACATGCTGGATAAGCAGGTGAACGATATCGAGGATAATCTTTCTTCCCGCTGCGCCGAGAAAAAGAGAATCGAGGGCGAGCGGCGCCTTTACGTGCAGATGCAATCTGTTTCGTTTTCCGATATCGATTTTGCGACGGCTGAATTCAAGCTCGATTCGCTTATCAAGCAAAAAGACGTCCTTGTCGGCAATAATGAACTTGAAGGTCTCAAGAACGCAGTTGATGTGGCGGACCGTGAGCGCCTTGATGCAAACGAGAGGCTTCGCGAGGCAGAGAGGACTCTTAAGGATTCCAAGGTGCAGGCGATCGCTTACTCGAAATGTATCGAAGCACTCGATCTCAAACTATCCAATCGCATCGATCTGTTAGATCCTGCAGACGAAACGATCGACATTCTTGAGCGTATCTTTCCGTCTGAAAGCGATGCGCGGGGTGTTTCGCATCTGGGTTTCGATTCCCTCATCAAGTATATCGACGAGCAGGAGAAGAAATTCCTAAGTGATTTGCGAAAGGAATCCAAAGGCAAGCAGTCTGCGGTCATTGCTGCCCAGCGCGAAGTCGAGCGGGAAATGAAATATTGCAAGGAAGCATTTGGTGCTTCGACACCTGAACTTGATCATGTCGATACGGATATCAGGGATATCGCGGCTTATCTTTCTATGGATCTATCGGGTTCAGAGCAGGCGTTGGTTGATGTGTTTGCGTCAAATCTTCCGAAAATCAATCTCGCTTTCAAGAACTTCAGCGAATGTGAGCGTGAGTACGAAACCGATGTGCTCAGCGCTTTTTCGACGATTAACGGCATTTTGAAACGCTATCCGTTCCGATCTGATGGCGCGGCACTTGAGATCAAACCGACCTTTCAGAAGAATACCTCTGCGTATTTAGCTGTCCGTGAAATGATCAGGTCTGTTGTTTCCGATGAGTACGATAATGCAAGCGATTATCGTAATATGGCAATTGATGAACTGAAAGGAAAGCTTGATGCCATTGGGACGGTTATCGATTACCTTCGTCCTGATAAATTGGGCAATCCGTCTAAGGTTGCTGATAGCCGTCAGCGTCTACGCGTGAAAGTGACGGCAGGGGAGGGCGATAATGCTGAAATTATCAACTCGGCGGCGAGCATGAATGGTGGTCGCCGTGAGAAGGTAAAGGCTTTCATTCTCTCGGCGGCACTGTTCTATACGCTCAAATCCTCCGCAGACGAACGCCCCTTGTTTGCTCCGATTCTCTTTGACGAGGCTTTCATCAAATCGGATATGGATACGACTCAGACGGCCATTAAGGCGATGCTTGGTTTTGGTTTCCAACTCTTCATCAGCTGCCCCGATGGCAAGCAGGCGGCAATACTTCCTATGACCGATATGGCTTGGTTTGTCACGCGTGCTGATGAGATGTCACCGGCTTGCTTGAACCCCGTCCGTCGTGTCAAAGCGCTGGTAGAGGAGTAACGACAGTGAAAACCGTCGAGGACATCAAGAAGATTCTGGAAAGTAAGTTGCTTGGCGATCGCCGTACCGATTACTCGATCTGGAATATTTCGACTTATGAGACAAATCCGTATCCTTTTCGTATTTCGTTATCCGTTCCATCCGGGAAGAGATTTGCGGACATCGCATCGGAATTTTCCTTCTGGAAAAAATCAATGCTCACTTTTTGTGAGCATTCTGGGTGTCGCCTTTCGTTTGAAAATCGCAAGGTTCCGACAACAGGTGTCGTGGTTGAAATTCCTTCTGCTTTGATCGTTCCGTCGCAAGAGACCGCAATTAGAGCTGTCGGACGCAAAGCAGCGTCAGCATATGCGCTTTGTGGCAAAAGGCATAGATATATAAGTGGGTACGAATTCAATCGCGACGCAATCTCAGAATTCCTTTGGAAAACTCGAAAGCGTTCTGATGTCGACTTTAGGTTACTGGTTGTTGCGGCAGATTGGATAAGCTCGCATGACACTGCCGGCATGACTCCGCGCGAGCTACCAATTCCAGATATGCAGGGCAAGCTTTTGAATCCGAAGGGAGATCGGGTTCTTGTGGCTTTATTGGCCGGGAAAGTGGATCTTGGCTTGCGCGACCGCCCGCGTAAAGTCGAAGTTCGCTATCTCGATACGTCCTCGCGTCATGGTTTCGGACTTTGTGTTTTAGACACTGGTAACGATAGGAATCTAGCAGAACCGGAGTATCCGTGCGAACGGGCTATCATTGTTGAAAACCGAGACACGTTTAATTCTTTTCCGATGGAAGGTATATTTTCGTCGAATTCAGTTGTGCTATTGGGCAACGGAAATGCCGGACCGTCATCAATTCCCCAGATTCCATGGTTGAGAACTATCCATGAGATTTATTATTGGGGCGATATGGATACGGATGGGCTTGAGATTCTAGCTCGGTATCGTCAAGCCGGTCTGCCATGCGAGAGTATATTGATGACGCTTGACGATTTCAAAAGGTATGAAGAATACGGGACGAGATATTCCAAAGATAACGGACAGGTTTTTGTTCGGTGCGAGGATGAAGCGCTTGCCGCTTTCCTGACCGACGCAGAGCGCGGTCTTTACTTGGCCCTATGTGGTGATAGTCTAAAGAAGAATCGCATCGAGCAGGAAAAGATTCCTTTTCAGGATGCTTTGAATTATCTAAACCGTCGTAAAACCCTGGTTTCAGCTACGGGGATATAAGACGGTTTAGATAACCGGGGAGCTGTAAGCTGGTTAAAGGGAGAAAGGCAACTAAATGGCAAAACTAATCGTCGGCCTGAATGACCTGGCTACAGTGAATCTAGATCTTGCGGCAGAATGGCACCCAACTAAGAATGGTTCGCTTTTACCGTCGCAGGTAACTGCCGGGTCAAGCAAGAAAGTCTGGTGGTTGGGCAAGTGCGGCCACGAGTGGGAAGCTGGCGTTTCCAGCAGAAATAAAGGGATCGGCTGTCCCTACTGCTCGGGTCACCGTGCCATTGCGGGCGTCAATGACCTCGCAACGCTAAATCCCGACCTGGCTGCCGAGTGGCATCCGACCAAGAACGGCTGCTTGCATCCAAATCAAGTTAAGGCAAAATCCAACAAGATGGTATGGTGGCTGGGTAAGTGCGGTCACGAGTGGGAGGCAGTAATCTGTTCGAGAACGGCTGGAAATGGTTGTCCCTATTGCTGCGGCAACAAAGTGCTAGCCGGATATAACGACCTTGCGTCGATTGCTCCCGAACTGGTCGCCGAATGGCATCCCAGCATGAACGGTGAGTTAAAGCCCGTGCAAGTGACAGCTGGGTCAAACAAGAAGGTCTGGTGGAAAGGAACATGCGGGCATGAGTGGGAGGCTGCCATCCATACGAGGATGAAGGGCCATGGGTGCCCCTATTGCTCCAATATCAAGGTCCTTGCCGGATTCAACGATTTGGCATCGAGGAGGCAAGATTGTCTTAGCTGGTGGGATTATCCAAAAAATAACACGCTAGGAGTTTTGCCAACGGCCGTCATGCCCGGTTCTAAAGACAAGGTGTGGTGGCATTGTCCCGAAGGCCATGTCTGGGATCAGCCGGTAAACTCCTTTCTAAGGAAGACGCTGTCCTGTCCCATATGCAACGGTCGGAGATGCCAGCAGGGTGAAAATGATCTCGCCACGGTGAATCCAAGACTGGCCGCCGAATGGCATCCCACGAAGAACGGCACCTTGCTGCCCACGCAGGTTACCGCCAATTCCAACAAGAAGGTATGGTGGCTGGGTAAGTGCGGACATGAGTTAAAGATATCTCCGCCAGGAGCAACAAAGGAAACAGCTACCATCACGGCCAGATCGCATTACTCGTTCTCAGCTTGGCGGTATACTTGCAACTCCCATTGCTTGCGCTCGACTTTTGCCACGGCATCTAGAATGAATCCAGTAGCCAGCGAAAGGGCGGCAATAAACATGAACGCCACGGCTAAGATGGCTGTCGGGAGTCTGGGCACGAGTCCGGTGGCAAGGTACTCACTTACTACCGGCATGCCGGCACATAGGCCTCCAATGCAGAACGCCAAAGCGACCAGCGAGAAGAACTTTAACGGGCGGTAGTCCTTGAACAGCGTGCCGATCATGGCAATTACTTTCAGCCCATCCCTTACGGTATTCAATTTGGAGACCGAGCCATTGGGGCGATCACGGTATTCCACGGGGATATTCACGATACGCCAGCGCCGGTCGACGGCATGGATCGATAATTCGGTCTCAATCTGGAAACCCTCGGACAGGACAGGGAAGGTCTTGACGAATGGCCTGGACATGGCACGGTAACCGGTCATGACATCCTCGAAACCGTAATCGTATATCCATTTGATCATGGCACGAACGAGGTCGTTGCCGAAACCGTGGAAGGTACGTCCGTTCTGCTTCGCATAGGTTCCGTTCGATAGGCGGTCGCCCACGACCATATCGGCCTCGCCCGCGAGAACGTGGGCACAAAGTGCCCACGCCGATTCCGCTGGGTAGGTATCGTCGCCATCAACCATGAGATAGCAGTCGGCATCGATATCGCGAAACATCTGTCTGCAGACGTTGCCCTTGCCTTGGCGGGGTTCGAGTCTGACGACAGCGCCTCGCGAGCGGGCGATGGCGGCGGTGCCGTCGGTCGAGTTGTTGTCGTAAACGTAGACAGACGCCTCGGGTAGCTCGCGGCGGAAGTCATCGATTACCTTGCCGATGGTAAGAGCCTCGTTATAGCAGGGAATGATGACGGCAATCTTGTCTCGACTCAATGCGGACTTCCTTTCATTACAAACCTTATTAAAAGGCTAACGTTGTAAGTGTGACAACGCAATTATGCGATATCGCATTACCTATTATGCTATCATAGTATCATCCAACCACCGCAAATAGAAAGACTCCATCATGCAAGTTCTGACAGTCTGTGCTGCAAAATGAAGCCGGAAGGTGGTCTTGAGAAGGCATATATCAAGATCGACTGTCTTGACCAGTGGAACGGTCGCGAGGCGATAAGCTTCAACTCTGACGGCTTCATCGGCTTCTGTGGATGGGCCGACACACAGAACAGCCAACCGTTCCTCAATGCTTTTCGACGTTGGCTGACTGAATACATGTTAGAGCGTTCGCGCTGATTTCAAGTGCCTTATTATGGTGTCGTAGTATTGTGATACAATAGATTGTAACGATAAACAAAAGCCTGGCTGATAGGAGTGGCTATGGGCAAAAAGAAAGTTACCGATAAGGACATCCGTTCGATTGAATTCGCAATTGATAGCGTGTTTCCCGGTGCATCGGGAGAAGCTGCTAAGCAAGCTTTCCATGTTTTGGTTGAACGGGCCGAAGAGACCGGGAAGCTCCAAAACGATTTGAGCTCTCTGCGCCACGAGTTCAATACGCTTAAAGGCGAATATAAAAAGGTTTCCCATCGCTTCAGTAATTTCCGTAAGCTCTGCCACGCGATGGCACGTAAAGAGATTGTCGATGCGGATGGGGAGCCCATCTTGTTCGGCGACATTCTGTATGGTGAGGATGGCCGTGCATGGACTGTTCTCGGACCGAGTAGCAAACGCTGGCTATTTGTCAGCGGGATGAATGTCGATGGCGAACCGGTCAAACAACTTGTCATGACGAAATGGTTGACTCGTACACCTTGTAAGGCAGAAGAGAAGTAGTGCGATCTCAAACTGATAGGTCTAAAGAGTCGTCTTTTTCGGGCGACTCTTTTTTAAGTCAGATAACCGGTGGGCTGTAGACTGGTTAAAGGGGAAGGTCAACTAAATGGCAAAGCTAATCGTCGGTCAAAATGACCTAGCGACAGTCAATCCGGATTTGGCAGCGGAGTGGCATCCGACGAAGAATAACTGCCTTCTACCGACGCAGGTGACTGCCGGATCCAACCGAAAGGTCTGGTGGAAAGGAACGTGCGGGCATGAATGGGAGGCTGTAATCGGAAATAGGAGCAGGGGAATTGGATGTCCCCATTGTTCAAAGAGACATGTCGTCGAAGGCGTTAACGACCTCGCCACGGTGAATCCAAGTCTGGCCGCCGAATGGCATCCCACGAAGAACGGTAGGCTTCGCCCGATGCAGATTGCCGGAAAATCCAATAAGAAGGCGTGGTGGCTGGGAAAGTGCGGACATGAGTGGGAGGCTGCCATATATTCAAGGGCGGCAGGGAAAGGCTGTCCCTATTGCTATGGCAAAAAGGAAAGGTAGTGCAAAATGGAAAAAGCGGCGATCGGTACCAATGATCTCGGGATGCATATTGTCATCAGGCCTATTTCAAAGGTCCTTTTCTCGAAAGACGAAACCGTTGGATTGGTAGAATAAATCAAGAAACGCGGAGTGCGCCTATCGGCTTGCCAAAGCCGGCGCCCTATGTGGGCAGATACGCATTGAGGATCGCGCCTCGCAACTTGAGCCGTCCTTGCAGGGGCGGCTCAAGTCATTTAAAGGGTCAGATTAACGACTCGGGATGATATGCGCGGTTGCCAAACTCTGGATTTATCGTAACAGCCGTAATGCAAAAAAGACCCCGGATTAAACTCCGAGGTCTTTCTTTTTACCGGTAAATTCTCACGGCTAATGCCATAGTACTATGGTATAATATATTTACCGAATGTAAGAGGAGAGGAACGATGTACATTACTCCCAGTGGCCGGCGACGTCGACAACCCAATGCTGTCCCGTAGCCTGCTGTTCATAATGTCCCTGGTCCTCAGATGTGGTATACGAATCGTTTACGACAGATCCTCCGATGCCGCCGTTGTCCATATCATTATGAACCCACGAATAGGCGGCATCTTCGGAATCGAAGGGCCCTACCATAGTACCACCATGGTTGACCCAGAAACGAGGATGGCGCGTATACACTACATTCGGCACCCAGACCTGGCTGTAATCTGTCTCCCAGTGTCCCTGCTCGGCAACCCACTTCTTCTGGCTACCGCCGTTGGAAGAGGAATTGTTGCTGCCGGAACTCTGCGAATTGCTGGAATTCTGCTTGGAGTCGGAGGAGTTTCCCTTGCTGTCAGACTTCGACGAGTCGGAAGACTTGTTATCCTCTTTCTTGGAGTCATCGGACTTCTGGTCCTTGCCGTCGGATTCTTTCTTCTCCTCGGTCTTGGCTCCAGTCGAGATAGAGGTCCCATCCGGTTTCTTCACGGTGCCGGCATTCTGGTCATAGCCCTGGTCATGCACACCATCGGTGGACCAGATGTCATCGGCGATCACATGTCCGCCGGATCCGTTGATGATGTCGACTGTTGATCCTCCGGTCGGCGCCTTTGTGACATCGTATGCGACGGCGACCTTGATGTTGCCGTCCTTGTCAGTGGCAACCCACGTCACATCGACGGCACTGACGCCCTTGATTTTCTTTCCGTTGAGTAAGGCAGCGAGGGCGGCGGAACGTCGGGCAGTCGAATCGACCATCTTGGCTGCATCGTCCTCGGAAACCTGGGTCACGAGTACGCGGCCGCTTTTGGCATCGACCCGTACCTGGTCAGAAGCGATCGACAGATCGGCATCGTCCAGCTTGAGCGTCGAGCATAGCTTGGCGATATCAGAAGTCGACAGATTGTCCGTCTTTTCCTCAGAGTTGTCCTTGACCGGTGTGACGGTTTGCTCCTGCTTGGCCGGCTGAGTGTTCGCTGTCATATGGGAACTCAATGCGAATGCGCCGATACCGAGACCGGCGATGAGCACGACGCCTGCGGCGATCGCGATGATCTTCTTGCGCCCGCCTCGGTCACCGGTCGACGTATCCTCATACATCGGAAGTTCCTCGGTGAGCCCGGCATCGTTCTCACCCTCGGTGGGGATGGGGGTTGTCGGTTTCATATCGCCGCTGTCGTAAACGGGCGGCTCGTTGTTCATGTTCATATCATCCATTTGCATTTCCTCCTTATGCTATCTTTGGTGCTTCATCCTGGATGGATGAATTCGGGAGCGGTACGATCTGGACGATCGGCTTGCTTCCCTTCAGGACGACGACCGGCTTTCCAGTCGTCGCCACGTCTTTTGCGATGCGGGAGAAATCCCGTTTGACTTGTGAGATTCCAAGCATCGGTGGAATATCGCTGTCCATTGTATCGCCTTCTAAAACTGAACCCGTACCTATATCTACAGTTCTTATACCACAATAGCGCTGTTTTTAACGCTATTTTTGGAGTTATCTAATATACTTTTCAGTTAAATCATATGTTCTGTCTGCTTGCATGGACAAATGGTTTCTTACTCGAAGAAGTCTTTTGTAAACAGCGTCTATAGGTAGACTGCTGTTTTTATTAAACGGTATGGCAATTTCCTTGAAAATTGCTTTTAAGGCAGTCAAGTCGTCATTGAGCCTGGCAATTTTAGACGCACTGTCCATGTCTCAACTGCTAACAGAAGTCCAATCTAAGTCATATCCTGCTTCCATTGCGCATAGTGACCAAAACACTCTTTGAGTCCTCCCGTTACCTTCTCTAAAAGGATGAATATAGTTCACATTTGAAAAATGGTATGCAAGACGATCGGCAAACGATAATTGATTTAAACCTTGGAGATTATGGTCTTCACCAAGTTCTTGCATCGAATTATAGAAAGCTGGTTCGATTAGGGCCGAAGGCGCAAAATTAGAATTGTCTGGATCTCCAACTTTGTGTATTTCAACAGTTCTGATTTGTCCAGCCCACGGATATACTTTGCCAAATAAAGAAGCATGGATATATTGCAGGTCTTCAAGCGAATAGCTGACTCTAAATTTTTCGTCATATAACTTCAAAAGCCCAATAGAAACGAAGTCCGCTTCTATTTAATCGAGTTCTGATTGAGTTTTTGCACCTATCGAATTGATGAGAAGTCCTGTTTCAGTATCAATATATGGGTCGACAAAGGACATAGGTGGCTACCTTTCTAGCTGAGACGGTGAAATGCCGTAGTGCTTGCAAAGGCGGCGATCAAATTCAGCAAGGTCGATTTCATCGTTGCAATACCTGCTTGCTTCTTCAAGAAAGAAATCAGAAACTCTTTTACCTTCCAAGGTGTTCGTATATATAGCTTCTGCAACAAACTTTGGGCGATCGTTTTTTTGATCATTCTTTTGCTCCTTTCTAAAAGTATAATATCATTATACCATATCTGTATTATGGTACAAGTGTACTACGCCCTTACTGAACAAAAATAAGAAGCGTTCTAGCTCGACCGCCCGTATTCATCGAAGAGCAGGTGACGAGTGTGATTGCGCGGGTTGCGTTTGCAATCGTGGCGTCGCAGTCATCGCTGACGGCGGTCGCGTCTTTTTTCATATCCGAAAGCCACGACCGTACTTCCTCTGCGGAAGTGAAATCGAACGTCTGGATTGGCTGGTATTTCTTATCGACAGACATCGCCATGACAGGTTTGAGAACCTGCCGTCCTTTATCGGGGGTGAACCAATACATCTCGCCGATCTTGTCGAATTCCGCTTGCCTGTAGGTCGCGAAAATAGGGGAGAAGATCTGACCGGTAAACCCCATGTGGTGTCCGTATACGAGTGCGTGCGCACCTTCTGCTGTGCTTCTTGCATCCAGGTATGGGCAACCCGCGAACGACGGGTTGCGGTCGAAATCGTGGCTCAGATAGAAGTCCGCGGGGTCTCCCTTGCGCGTGTTTACGACGGGAAGGTCGATAGCTGTTCCCTCGACCCTGAGCCATGCCGCGATATCCTGATTACGGCTGCGGAGCATAGCCCAGTCGATTCCGTCTGCGGTCTGGGTCTCGGCATCCTTGGCGAGGTTATCGTATTCCCATCCCTCTTTAACCGTCTCTCCTCCCAGCAGGAGGGCTGCGGCCGCGGATAGGATGCAGATGCAGAGCAGTATCCCGTTAACGATCTTGCTTATCCTTTTCCTTTTCGTCATGTTCAGTTCCTTTCCTTTTTAGTGAAAAAGGGGCCATCGGGTTACCCCGAATAGCCCCTTCAGTAGGCGATGGAAGCCCCTCTTAAAGGTTACTCCATCATATCGTCGGCGTCATCGATTTGATGGCGCTTGCGGTAGATATACGTACCGCCCGCACCGGCGGCGACGGCAGCCGCGATTGCGGCGCCGATCAGGATGTTGCGGCCGGTTTGAGCCATCGAGGACTTGTCGCTGGTGACGGTGACGGTCTGGTTCGCATCGTCGATGTCCTTGTGCTCGGCAACGGTCTTGTCGACGGTTGTCTTCTCGCCGGTCTCCCTGTCGGTTTCCGTTTCCTTGGTGGTCAGCGTCTCGAATGCCACGAGATCGTGGCCGTCCAGATGTGTCGTATCGACGGTGAACTTGACCTCAACGGTGCCGTCCTTCTCCTCCGGAGTGAAGGTGACGCTCGAGCTGAGTGGGTTACCGTCCCCATCGGAGAGGGGAGCGCCGGTGGTCTTATCCATAAGCGTACCGGTGACGGTATGCTCGACACCTGCCTCGATATTCGTGTAGGAGACGGTATCGGTGAGCTCGACCTTCTCGCCGACCTTGACGGTGTGCTTGCCGTCTTCGCCGGTGAGCGTGGTGCCGATGATGGCGGAATCGGACTTCGGGGTCTGCTTCACCTTGTCATCGTCATGGTCCTCGAGCTGGTCCTCGCCACCGCCGTTGCGGTAGAGGTCGACCTTGGCGTAATTCTCCAAGGAGTCGCCAGCGCGGTAATCGTCGGTGACCTTCATATGGACGATAGCAGGTGCATAGTCACCGGAAACGCCCTCGCTGATCTTGAATTGACCGGCGGCGAGCTCGACCTTGGTCTCCTTGCCGTCCTTATCGGTCATCTTCGCCGTGGCAGAGCCGTCCTTGTTCAAGGTGAGGGAGTAGACGGTATCCCCATCCTTGCAAGTATAGGTGCCATCCTTCTGCTTGATCTTACCGCCGAGACCGTTATTGCCGAATGCCGTGAACTTGCCGGAGCCGTCGAGGTCGACGAGGATGGAAACCCCATCGGAGTACGAACCGTTGCCCTTGGCGGTCTCGGTCGCGTCGTTCACGTCATCATGGGAATCCTTGATGCCGTCGCGGTCCCAATCGTCCTCACGCGTGGTGAAGCCGGATTCGACGCGCCCGTACTCGAAACGGATCGCAGTGACGTGCTCGCCCTCGGCAAGCTCGAGGTCGGACACCTTAAGGTCCTCGGCCTCGGTGGTGGACACGTCGGCTTTCCAAAGCTTCCAGCCGGTGTAATCAATCTTGCGGCCGTCTTCGCCGAGGGTTTCGGAATTGGACTCGTCGGTGAGCCACGGGTTGCCGTGTCCGTCGGAAAGGGTCTGGTTGGCGCCGGATTCGTCGGAGTAATCGGATGGTGTCTGATCGGTCTTGTACCAGACGTTCATCTTGCCATCGAAGTCCTTGTACGCCTGCGGGGTCGTGATCGAATCGAGGGTGGCCTTACCGGTCATGACTCCGTAAAGGTCGTCCTCGACGGTGAACTCATCCGTCCAGGTGTTAGAGGTGGAGCGGAAATCGAGGGTGTAATCATAGCTTCCGTCATCTGACGTGCTGGTATCGGCGTTGTTCTCGCCGTCCCCGTTAGCCTCCGTATACGGATGCGTGGGATCAGCGATCTCCTGGCGCTTGTCGATCTCGCCCTTGATGGAGATCGGCTTGTCGTACATGACGGCGGTCTGGATCTCGCCGGTCTTCTCCACGGTGAAATCGATGGACTCCGCTACATCATAAGTGTGCGGCGTGCGCTCTTCGGTGAGCGTGTACTTGCCGGGCGCGAGGGCATTGATCACATGGTCCTCCGTGGTGGAAGTCCACGAATCGATGACCTTGCCATCGGAATCCTTGAGCGTGAGCTTCGCGCCTTCGATTTCGGCCTCATTCGTGATATCGCGCTTGGAGACATGGAACTTGGTGTAGTCGTCCGTGACATCGATCGTGTACTCGATCACGCCCTCGGTCATGCCGTCGGAATCGACTGTGAAGGCGAAAACGTTCGGGTTCTCGATGTAGCCGGCTGGAGCCTCGGTCTCGACCATGCGGTAGGAACCGGTGGTGAGGTGCTTCACGTCGAACTCACCCTTTACATCTGTGGTGCGCTCGGTGAACTTCTTGCCGTCTTTGAGGAGGACGGGCTCGCGCTTGACCGTGTCATTGGAGATGGATGCGTAGGCGATCTCGCCGCTCTTGACGGAAATCTTTCCCACCGCGACACCATCGACGGAGACGGTGTATTTGCCGGAGGCAAGGGCCTTGTCGGTGGTGTATGCCATGCGGGCGGCATCCCACGTCAGTTTCACGCTCGGCACCGAGTCACCGGTCTCGCTGAGTTCTGCGGAAGTTCCGAAGATATGATTCTTGATGGCGACGGTATAGGACTTACCCTTGTCTACGGAAATCGTGGCGTCGGAAAGCTTCACCTCATCGTCGCCCTTCTTAGCCACGACGGTGTAGTCACCAGCCTCGACAGCCGTGTCGCTTCCGACCTCGATCTCCTTGCCGTCCTTGTCCTTCAGGACAATCGAATATTCATTCGAATTGACCGTGACGGTGGAAGAGGAGACATTCTGCTTGACGGAGACCTCTTTGCCCTCATCGGCGCGGATTGCGACGGAAGTTCCGGTCTGGAAGGTCTCCTGGTCATCGATGTTCCAAATATCGAACTTGGCGCCGGCGAGGACATCATCGGTACCGAGAATGGTCTTGTTGACCTTTACCTTGGTCGGCTTGTCCTTCTGCTCTACGGAAGCGGTCACGAGATCGGTCTTGTCGTCCTTATAGGAAAGGGTGAACTCGACCGGGGTCGTATCGAGCACATGGCCCTTCGGAGCCTTGGTCTCGATGAAGGCATAGGTTGCGGAACCGGAACCGAGATAAAGTTTCTTGGTGGTGGCGGTTCCATCGTCACCGGTGGTCACATGGTCGACGACCTGTCCCTTGGACGCACGCACGGTGCCATCGGGGGAGACGACATTCTCCTGCGCGACGACATCGTACTCTGCATCTTTGAGATTCTTGCCGTCATCGGCGCAGGACTTGGTGATGGTCGCCTGCCCCATGACCTGCCTGTCGAAGACCTTTACGACGGTGATGGGAGAGGCGTCTTTGTAGTCCTTGGAGACCTCGAAACCGACCGTCTCGCTGTTGAGCAGATACGGGGCGGAGGTGGCGATTTCCTTGACGGCGTACTTGCCGGACTTCAGCTTTCCGGGCATGGAAACTTGACCGTTCGCGTCGGTGGTGAACGTGTCAACCTTGGCGTTCACGTCATACGGGTCGTCAAACGATACGACCTTGCCGTCAGCATCGAGGATCTGGAACTTGAAGCCGGAGAGCAGAACCGTGTTGCCCGTCTCCGCGTCGCATTTAACGATCTGGAGTCGGCTCGTCAACGTCTTGTCGATCACGGAGTAGTACTTCGTGCTCTGGTTGACCTCTTCATCTGCCGAGATAGTCCAGTCATCGACATGGTCGTAACCCTCGGGCACCGTGGAATCCACCTCGTGGATCGTGTAGCCCTTCTGATCGATCGGCAGCGCGCCGTCGATGCCGGCATTACGCTTGCCCTCGCCGAACCACGGACGGGTTGCATCATCCGTCTTGTCCTCGGAGATGGAGGTCTCGTCACAGGTATCGGAATCCTTGGTGGAGGCGAATCCGCTCTCGTTGGTGGTCAGCGTGCCGACGACCTTGCCGGTGGAGTTCGAGATGATCTGGAACTGCACGCCGACGGCGGGCTTGCCATGGCCGTTGTCGGACTCCCAGCTGTCGTCCTCGCCGCCCTTGGTCTTGGCGATCTCGACATCGAACGCCTGCGGGTTCTCGGCGAAATCGTCTTCCGGCTCAAGCTCAAAAACGCCGGTGTCGGTGCCTTGATTGGCATTAACCGTATAGGTATGCACAGTTGTATCAAGCTTATAACCGGCGGGTGCCTTGATTTCTACGATTTGAATATCACCAAACGGAACGCGATCAAAGTACAGAACGCCCTTGGCATTTGTCTTTCCGGTCGCTTCCCAGCCAGGAGTTGAAAGCGAAGTGATCTTGTACTCGGCGCCTTCAAGCGAAAGGCTTGTCTGGGCGGTACCGCTTGTCGCGGAATCCTTCTTTGCGACGGTGATCTTCACGACACCAGGGTCGTCCTTGAACTGCTGTTCCCCGGCGCTGTTACCGGTCGAGAACTCGATGCGTCCCTCGTGCTTCTGGAAACCCTGCGGGGCCTTGGTCTCGACGGCGTAATAGTTCTCGTTCGGGTCGAGCCGGTAGTTGTCATGGCCGTTACCGTTCATGGTGATATGGGCGGCCAGCGCGTTGTCGCGGGTGCGGTAGATATCGAACTCGGCGCCCGCATAGGAGTACTCACTGTTGCCGTTCGTCACCTTGGCATCGGCGGAAATCTTGCTGAAGGTCACGTTGACCTTGTTGAGCTGCCAGTTGACCTTGAAGAAGCCGGCACCTGCCTGCGTGAAGGTGGTCGGGACGGTGACGCCCACGACGGCCTCGTTGCCGTATACGGCGGCGACACGGACGGTCTGGCCGTAATCGTCATCGGTGTACTTCGGCTGGTTGTAGCCATTCTGGAGCTGGCCGGACGGGTTGACGCCGACATGGCCGCAAGTCAGGTTGAGGTTTGCGGCGTTGGGGATCTCCACGCCGGAGGACGTGGTCTGCGCGTTGATCGTGCAGGTGCGCTCGATGGAGTAGTTGCCGGACTGCAGGGCGGAGACGTCCACGCCCTGGGTACCGAGCGCCTGGTAGATGGTCTTCGCCTCGTAGCGGCCGCCGGACGGATTCTCGACTGCCGGCATGGTATGGCCGCCGGCCGCGGTACCGGTGTACTTGTTGTGGCCGGCGGTGTGGAAGGTCATGCCGACATATGGTGCCGTATTGAACTTCCAGGTGCCGATGTTGTTCACGTTGCCGGCGAAGGCCTTGGTGGCGATAGAGGTGAGGAAGTTGCCGACAGTCTTGCCGGTATCGTTCGTCAGCTTGACCTTGACGGTGCGGACGCCGGCCGGAGCGAGCTTGAGATCGAGCGTACCGGTGCCCTCATCGTAGGACCACATGTCCATATCGCGGGTGTACTCGATGCCGTTCGCGATGACGGAATCGATCGAGCTGTCTTTCAGCGACTCGCGGGCGGCCTTGTCCTTGGCGAGAACGATCTTCGTGTCGGTGGCGAGGATATCGACCTTGGCGGTTCCGTTCTCGGCGACATCCCCGTCCACGCCGTCCTCGGAGATCTTGACGCTGATGCTGTTCTCTGCGCCCTTGTCTGCAGTTGCATAGAGAAGCTGGATACGGGAGGAAGCGACCTTGAGCTCGCCCTTCTTGTTCTTCTCGGTGTACTTCTTCGGCACATAGATGAGACCGGTGGCATCGTCGAACACGAAGCCGTCGCGCATCTTGGCGTCGGCGTTGTTCTCGGAGGCGCCCCAGTCGGCAAGGGTGGCGCCGGAGATACGGGAGCCGGCGTAGCCGACATAGTAGTCGGAATCCTCGTTAAGGTCATAGAGGATTGCATGGCTCACTGCGTTTGCTCGCAGCGCGTCTGCATGGTCCGACATGCCATCGCCGTCATCGTCGGCCCAGAGGTTATCGAGAGAGGCGTTCGGGAGGTTATTGGAGTCGACGACCGTGGTGGTCACGGTGAGTACATCCTTCTTCTCCAGCTTGTCGCCGAGCCCGACGTACTTGGAATCGGCGTTCTCCTTGATATAGGTCTTCTCGTCGATAGCCTTGTTGGCCTTACCCTCCTTGACCTTCACGGCCTTGAGGATGGAGGAGCCGTTAGAACCGTTCTCGTAGAACATGGTGGAAACGGTGGCGCTGCCGGTCACCTTGAAGGTGCCGATCCCGTCCTTGAGCGAGACGGCGGAGGCATCGTTATCGGAGTTATTGAAGACGGAGAGGCTGTCGGCGAAATACCCGTCGGCGGGAGAGGCCTTGATTGCGACCGTCTCGCCGGCATTCACCGTAATGGTCTTGGTGTCGTCGTCCCTGCCGACAAACGACAGGCTGCCGTTCTCGGTATCGGCGAGGGTGACGGTTGCCGTCTTAGTTGAAGTATCTGCATAGGCCGTACTCGGCGCGAATGCGGCACCGAAGCTGCCCAGGCATTGCGACAAAACGAGCACGGTACCGGCGGCAACGGTCGCAGCGCGGCGACCGACGGTCTTGATCTTGCTGAACATGCCTCCTCCTTTCTTTTGCTTGTTGTCTGTTTCGTTCATGTCTTGCATCATTCCTTTCCTTTTCCGGCTGCAACTCTTGCAGCGTATTCAAGAGGATCGATTTGATATTTTACCAATTTCAGCATTGCGATGCCTTTGCAAATAGCCCTCTTCACGTGCCGTTTCACCAATCGCATACCTCTTGCCAAACAACCACGTTTCAACCTGGGGAGTTGCAAACAGGAAAGCCCGGTCTTTTATGGTGGGACTGAATGTAAGGATAGATTTAAAACAGTGGTATGGCTTGTCCATATCGTTCATCTGAAACAATTTCGACCATAGATTCCACGGTTTTAAGACCTTCTCGTTTGTTAGGCAATCATATTGCCGCAGGCCGAGAGAAAGGAATCGAGATGGCTGACAGGCAATTTGCCATATACTCCGCAGAGGATGATTCGCTTGCCTTTTACCGCTATGGGCACATTCCTGTGGTGGGAACAGAATTTGCTGGAAAGCATGTAACGAAGGTCTTCGAAAATTTTAACGATCATTGTTGGACAACTGACGCTATAGCTAATCGCGTTACCAGTGTTTCCGTTGCAGATGGCGGGATAAAACCGAGAAAACTCTGCCATTGGTTCAACCGGTTTGAAAATCTCCGTGCAGCCGATCTGGAGAAACTGGATACGACATACACGACTGCAGCTCAGGGTCTTTTCGAAAGCTGCGGTAACCTTGAGCAGGTCAGGATGCCGCGCTTCGGAATGCCGTTGGTTGCTGATACGAATCGAATGTTCTATGGTTGCAAATCGCTAAAACGGCTCGGCATGGACGGCTACAACCTCTACAGTGCTGTTGACTTGCATGAGATGTTTTTCGGATGTGAAAGGCTAAGAAAAATCGGTGCCGAAACATGGAATATTTCGCGGGCAGTAGATTTGAACAGGATGTTCTATGGCTGCATGAACCTATCCGAAGATCTGAGTTCTTGGACCCTAGAAAATTGGAGGGAAAACGCTCGCTTTAGTGCAGGGGCGCCAGGTGTGATCGATCCGGATTGGGACTATGCCTTTACCAGACAATTTTCCAGATGTCCAATTTGAAATTTTCTAAACAGAATAATTAACTAAAGACAGTAAACAGGGCTATCGCCGTACTGGCGGTAGCCCTGTTTACTCTAAAAGAAAACAACTAGGCAAATACCCGGTGGCCGATTCAGTCAAATTCGCAAGCGCTTGCGAATTTCATCTAGACGAATATCTGGACGAGGTTGTTAAGGAAGAAGATGATCGTCACGAGCTGTGCGATGGTGAGGAGCGAAATGATGAGATACGCCATGAGAAGTGTCTTGTTTTCCTCGTTGCCACGAACATGCTCATAAAGCTTGCGGTCGGAAAAGATGGGAACGAGAGAGTACCAGCCTGGCATGCCGAGCTTGACATACACCTTCCACTTACTGACAAGAGTCACGAACGCGATGGTGAGCAGCAAGACCAGCGTAAAGAAAAACGCACCAGGCAGGGCAGAATAGGAGTGCATCAGATTTTCCTTTCAGACATCATTGCCGCACGGCAATTCATTCATGCGGCTTCATTAGAAAAGAGACTCCACTAAAGAATCTCTTCTTGTTTATTCCCACGTTCTTCCCGCTCTAATTATTTCATCGCTATCTGGATCCGTTTTGAAAATACTTACGTAATTTAATCCAATCTCCTCCGGATTTGCCTCATTGCTTTTGATATATTCCATTGTGATCATATATTCTGTTCCCCGGTCGTCTATTGCAAGATAAGATAACCGGTATACTCGAACGCTACAATAATAATTGCCTTCATCGTCATGAGGCCAGATCTTTTTTTCGATAACGTTATCTGGGGCTCCCTTATAGTTTTCCGCGTGGATTAAAGTTCCCCAGCTATGGTTACTCGTCTCTACAATTTTACCGGGAATAAAATTCACAAAATCTTTTAGCTGTGATTTAAGTTTGTCTCCATCTTCTCTCAGATCATCAGCCATGAGTTCAAATATGATTTCTTCATTTTTCTCGGAAATTGCTCTATTTAGAGTAGAAATCTTTTCGTTGCGCCGATCATTCAGCTTCTTTTTTGTCTTGGCATTTTCCGATGCGATATAATCCCTTAATTCATCTACTCCATTTCTGAGCAAGGTTGTTGCGCGGCATCCCGATAGCGACAACGCCAAAATGCAAAGTATTGGAACTATTTTTCTCATAGGGCAACTCCTTAAACGAGATGTTTTACAAGACAGAGCGTCAGGCTGGATAATTAGCTAAAGACAGCAAAAGGGGCTACCGTCGTACTGACGGTAGCCCCTTTTGATCTAGAAACAGCTAAGTACATATCCAACGTATGATTCATTGAAATTCGCAAGCGCTTGCGAATTTCAGCTAAAGAACCTCGTAGTCCGTATCGCTATCATCCTCAAGGTCAACAGGCTCGCTTTCACCAAACCCGAGCATCGGCCAGAACACGATACCGAGCAGTACGAGGCCGATCGTATAGGCGGACTCCTTACCGAAAGTGTGGGCAAGATCGTTGAGGACGATGATGTTCATCACGAACTGTGCAATGATGAGAATCCAGTTGACCGCCGGCGCCCAACAGAGCACCCACGAGCAGATCAACACAATGAGATACGCCATGAGGAATGTCTTGTTCTCCTCACCTGCGCGAGCGGTGCACCTCCCACGGTCGACACGAAGTAGCTGTTCGTCCAGAGCGTCGGTATGCGGCTCTTGAGCCACGGGAACTCC
>ERZ827037.1402-NODE-1402-length-25687-cov-11.046153_pt1 | contig 25687 bp, 33 predicted proteins | sample MGYA00519924_ERZ827037 | MGnify/ENA primary metagenome ERZ827037 (study PRJEB31778, sample SAMEA3449250) | human gut metagenome | biome: human gut; feature: human-associated habitat; material: faeces | place: United Kingdom | collected 2010/2012 ...
AAGACTAAAATCCACTTTGTCATATCTAAAGTGGAATTTAACTTTTCACTTTAGATGTTTAGGATAAATTTCTTTAGATGTTGATTAATAACAAGTTTTTGAGTAATATCTATACATTTTTGTGGACAAACACTATAACATAATTTACACCCTATACATCCATTTTGTACAAAATACCTATGTTTATTTTCTACTGTTTTACCAATAAAAATAGCATCTCTTACTATATGACTAAAAACACTAAATCAATATATTCTCCACTTGCTTCATATAACCAAAAACTTCTAAAGTATCTCTTGTATCTTGTGAGTAAATTTCTTCCACCAATATTTTAATAATCTATTAATTAATATTTCCTTATTAAAATACCTCTTATTTTTAGAAATAAATATTATAATGTATATTCTTTTGGTGATTATCTATTAAAATCAGCAATAATACTTGAGCATCAGCTAAATAAAACACTTCAAAAATTGGATTATCCATACTCTTTAATAATTTCTTTTTCAGTTTTATTATCTTCAAATACAGCTCTACAATAGTTAAATATTGTACTGGAGTATCATTTAAAAGTTTTACGAATCATTCACATTTACTTCCATCCTTATTAATCATTATGAAATAATTATTTTTTTCATCTTCGCTATTATAATAACTTTACACAGATATATGCACTCTAAAGTGCTATATACTATCCATTTTAAAATTATTGTTTAATATAAGCATTTTGGAGGAAATAAAATGGAAAATAATGAATTACCTACTTGTCCAATAGAAACAACACTTACCCTTATTGGAAATAAATGGAAAGTATTAATTCTTCGTGATTTAATGCCTGGTTCTAAAAGATTTGGGAAATTACAAAGAAGTATTGGGCAAATCAGTCAAAAAGTTTTAACTTCTAATTTAAAAGAAATGGAAACAAAAGGGATTGTTCATAGAAAAGTTTATGCTGAAGTACCACCACGTGTCGAATATAGTTTAACTGACTTAGGAAAAAGCCTAAACCCTATTCTTGATTCTATGTGGAATTGGGGAGAAAATTATAAAAGAACTATTCAATAAAATAAGTGCCAGCCTATAGCGACACTTATTTTTTCATTTTAATAATCACATTTAAAGAATTATTAACATCACTAGCCTTATATAAAGCTTGATCAAGCTGTTCTAATGGAAATTCATGAGTAATCATACTTTCTAAATTCCACTTACCACAAGCCATGATTTCTTGAACATCATCAACATCTTCTTTCATATAACCACCAGAGCCAATAATACTTTGTTGTGCATATGTCATATGCAATAAATCAATGGAGCGTGGTTCTTTATTGACCGCCACTGAAACAAAACGACTTTCTATTTTTCCTAGTTTCAAAAAATCATCAAGAATACTTTTAGCACCTGCCGCATCTAACCAACAATCGATGTTTGCCGTTAGACCATTTAAAGAATAAGCCATTCCATAATAATCTTTGGCATGATTTATAAAATCATCTACTTGCAGGTTACATGTTTCAAAACCTAGATTCTTCGCAATTTTTAAACGATAAGCTGAATAATCACAAATCATCACTTTTTCCATCCCAAAATATTTAAAAGCAACCGCTGCAGCAATACCAATCGTTCCACTGCCAAAAACAACCGCATTTTGTCCTTTGACATACCCTTGACCACTTGGAATCATGCCTCTTCTAGCCCCTCGACAGCCTACAGTAAAAGGTTCAATTAAACTTGCTAGTTTATCTGAAATACGTTTGTCTACTTGAAAGATAGAATGATTTTTCTTAGCATTTGGTACTAATATATACTCTGAAAATCCACCTAGTGTCCCCGCTCTTGAAGTATCATCTTTAGCATATAAAGGATAAGGATAAACACGGTCTCCTACTTTAAAATCCTTAACTTCTTTTCCCACCTTAACAATTCTTGAAATTGTTTCATGACCAAATTCACCACCAACATTCACTTTATGTCCTGTATTTGGACCATGCATAAAAACAGCCACATCTGTTCCACATATACTTGAATAAATATTTTGTATTAAAACATCATAATCACCCACTTCAGGAAGAGGTAATTCTTGTATTTTTACTTTTTCTTTTCCTAAATAAATTCCTGTTTTCATAAATTCCCTTTTGGTTGTTTGATACATCGTTGAATCACTTGCATCACAAATTCTATTTCTTCTTTACAATCATCTTTTAGCCATTGAGTAATAATTGCTATAATGCCTTGTATATAAAAAGACATAATGTATTTTCTTTCTTCTTGAGGAACTTGATAACAATCTAAGATTGGCATTAAAACATGTTGAAATAATTGTGAATAACTTTGATTAAGTTGTAGCACTTTTGCTTTTTTTATAGCTGTTAAAAAAAGACGTTTGTTCCTTTTAATATAACTTAAATAAGGTTTTAAATATTTGGGTGTAATTAGATAAAGTTCATCTTTTGAACAATCATTGATCTTATTCACAAAATTTCGTGAATCTTGTCCCATATGTTCAAGAAAATGACGATTCATATATTCAACACTTTCCTTTAATAAATCATCTAATGTTTCATAATGTAAATAAAAGGTTGAACGATTAACTTTTGCTTGATGACAAATTTCTTTAACTGTAATATAAGAAAAATCTTTCTTTTCCAAAAGTTCTAGAAAAGCCTGATCCATTTTTATCGCTGTATTAAAATATTTACTTTCATTTTTATTCATAAACTTTCTTTCCTTTTTTACTATGTATAATCATATAAAATGCAGTCATAATAGCAAGTACATAAACAATGACACCTGTTATTGTATTCATCATTTGTCGATAACTATCTCCATGAGATGAAACACGAGAAATCATAGCTGTTTGTAAAGCTAAAATTGACATTAAAGCACATACAAAATCAATGATTTTATTAGCTGATAAAATTAAATTTCCTGTCTTATGAAACTTAACTAAATTTATCACGGCAACAATCTCTGTATAAAAAGTATATAATGTTGATAAATAAATAATATAACCGGGATAACTATATCCTGCATTTGTTTTAATCATTAATATGATCATCCCACCCATGGGAATATTCAATAAAAATAAACCATAACCAATATTTCGATAACATTGCATTTGATTACAAAGTCTTTTATAGCATACTATTAAATATATTTTCATTATTGATAAAACTAAATAATAAATTCCCATTTATATAAACCATGGTAACATATAATAAATTCCTATAACCAACTTAAACAACGTATACAATAAATTAACAATCAATCCTTGATAAATATTCATTGTCCCTCTAAAAGAAAAATCATTTAAATACCTTTGAACTATCTTTATAGAAATAATCTTATTAACTATCTTACTTCCCTTTAGTTTATTTATTAAATCTATACATAAACAAACAAGAGAGTATGCTGACATACTATAAATAAAGTATGAAAAGATACTCTTTGTTTTTTTTAATATAAAAATCAATATCAATAAACTAAATGAAATAACAATTATCTTCTTATTATTCTTTTTCACTAATTTCTTTAGCAAGTTCCATAATTTCAAAAGCATACTTTTGTTTTCCACGAACAAGTATTTTCTTATAAACTGGATAATTAATTCCCATTCCAATTAAACCAATTAAACCAATAATAACACCTAAAACAAACATACCTGTTGTCCCACTACCAATGACATTCATTGATAAACACATTCCAACACCCATCAATAAAGCTGAAATAATTCCTAAAGTATAAGTAAAAATATTAGCTGGTAATTTTGCCTTTGCATCTAATTTTCGAAGAGCCACTACCTTTGATGTATCCTTTGGCGCATATTCATTAGCAAGTTGTTCTGCATAAATTTTATCTGTATTCATTTTCATTTCCTCCATTTCTTACAGGTTTATTATAAAAAATAGAAAAATGAAACCAAACAACACAAATAAAGAAGAATGTTGATTTAAAAAAGAAGCTATCGAATAATATATCTTCTACTTTGTATTCTTTTTTAGATAATCTAAAAATGCTTGGATTCTTTTTTCACTACCCATTTGTGATAAATTAAAATAATGATGATGATCTAATTCATCAGGCATACATTTTTTACCTGAATAATGATTAGGAAATTGATGAACATTATCTAAACCAACACCTCTTCCTAATTTATAAGCATTTTTATAACTTGCATCCTGTAAAAATGCTGGAATAGGAACACCCGTTGTTTTGTTTGCTTCATCCATTGCTTGATAAATACCATTAGAAACCGTTGATGATTTAGGCGAACAACAAACATATAAAGCAGCATGTGCTAAGATCGTTGTAGATTCTGGCATTCCTATTCTTTCTACCGCTAGAAAAGCATTTGTCGCTACAACAAGAGCTTGTAAATTAGCTAAACCTATATCTTCAGATGCACAAACACAAATTCTTCTAGCAATATATTTAACATTCTCTCCAGCAATCAACATTCTTGCTAGATAATAAAGTGTTGCATCAGGATCGGTATGTTTCATCGATTCAATAAAGGCAGAAATAGTATCATAATGATTATCACCATTTTTATCATATCTTATGGCCTTTTTTTGAATACATTGTTCAGCTACTTCTAAAGTAATTGAAATTATCCCTTTTTTGTTTCTTTCAGTTGTAAGATAAGCAAGTTCTAAGGCGTTTAGAACACTTCTGGCATCTCCTCCTGCTTGATCTGCAAGGAAGCTTTTAGCATCTTCATCAATTATAATCTTTTCTTTACCTAAACCTTTTTCTTGATCTTTTAATGTACGATCAATTAATGTTATTAAATCATCTTTTTCTAAAGGTTTTAATTCAAAGATACGACATCTTGAAAGTAAAGCATTATTGACTTCAAAATAAGGATTTTCTGTTGTAGCTCCTATTAATATAACAATTCCATCTTCAACAAAAGGAAGAAGATAATCTTGTTGTGTCTTATTAAAGCGATGAATTTCATCAATAAATAAAATTGTTCCTTTTTGATAAGCATTTTGATTAAATTTAGCTTCTTCAATAATTTTTTCTAAATCCTTGATCCCTGCATTAGTTGCATTCAATTTATAAAAGTATGATTTTGTTGTATTAGCAATCACTCGAGCAATCGTTGTTTCCCCTACCCCTGGTGGTCCATATAAAATAATAGAACCTAAACGATCAGCCTTTATTGCACGATAAAGCAATTTATCTTTCCCTATGATATGAAGTTGGCCAACTATTTCATCGAGTTTCTCTGGTCTCATACGACTTGCTAGTGGGAGTTGTCTTGTATTTTCATTCATATCAAATAAATTCATTTTCTTATTCCTCTTTTATCTTTGTCATTAGTTTTTCAAATGATTTCGCATTTAATATTGTATTCGATATAAATTCACCTTTATAAAAATTAGCCCAATTATTAAAGATACAAGGAACATTTTTAGCCTTTTCTAATGTATCTATTTTAATAAAATTAATTATCAAATTATTTTCTTTAGCATAATTTGATAATTCTTTAACTCCATATTCAACATAAGGACATTCATAACTATAATAAACTGTAAAATCTTGTTGTTCTATTTTCATAGTTCTTGCCTGTTCATTAAAACGTGGTATTTCATGATTGTCAAATTGAAGTGCCATTAATTCATATTCACCAATTGTATCAACTACTTTAAAGCCATAATGTTCAAAGAATTTCTTTTCTCCAAGAAAAGGCTTCTTCTTTTTAGAAACAAGTGTACATACCCCACTTTTAGCTTTTTCTTTAGAATCGTTAATCACATATTCCAATAATTCATTAGCTATTCCTTTTCCTTTAAAACTTCCTGCCACCCATAAACAATAAATATATTCATAATTACTTCCACTAATAGGCACCCATGCTGTTTCTATAGACTCGTATTCAACAAACACTTTACCTCTAGCATCCAATTTTCTAAATACATGTCCATCTTTTATTTTATTTTTAATCCATTCTTTTTTTATGTGACACCTGCTTGATGTTTTTTATCTCCTATAGCGCAACAAATATGTTCTTTTTCAATATTTTCTAATGTCAAATTTATATACTGATTCATATTATTCAGTCCCTTCTAATGTTTTAATTCCATTTATTATAATTTCTAATGATAAATCAAAACTTTCTTTAATAGATACTGGATTACCAAAAGCATTGTTATTTACAAGCAAAGAAAATCCTTCTAAAAAACTGCGCAGCGTTCTTATGATATGATTGATATTTTCGTCACTTATATTTACTGTTTTCATCACTTTAAAAATCATTTCAAATAATTTTCTGGTTGCATTTTCTTTTTCAATACTTTCATATTTGTTATACCAAAGCATCGCTGTAAAGATTCCTTTATTATTAATTGCATAATTATAAAATGCATAACACATATTTTTTAATGCCTCGTATCCTGTCACTCCAACAGCCGCTTCTATCGTTAATGTTTCAATTTGTTTCCAGCCATAGAGCATTAATTGTTTTTTTATATCATCAAGGCTAGAAACATGATTATAGAGAGAAGGGGATTTTATCTTTAGCTCTTCAGCAATCATCTTTAATGATAAATTCTCTAACCCTGCTTTATTTGATAAATTTGCTGCTGTTTCAATAATTCGTTCTCGACTAATATTACTCATAGTATTTCTCCTAATTAATTATATTATTATTTTAACTAATCATATTAGTTTTATCAATTATTAAAAAAATGTATCCAAACCCTTTCAAGTTCAAATACATTTTTTATATTATCTAGCTTTCTTTCGATGATATAAATAGGAATAAATAATTGGTAAGATTCCTGGTACAAGAGCTAAAGTAAAAAGCATAAACATATCCATAAAAGGTAACAGCATAATAAGTAGAACCCCACCTAATACCATACACTTACCACTAAAGCGATGAGTATGATACCAATTATCTTGATCGTTTAAAGTCCAAGGAACACGTATTCCAACTGTATAATTAGGCTTTACAGTTGGAAGATAATTACCTAAAACAATATACAATGTTCCTAATAATAACCCTGTAATAAAGCCAATATTTTTAATAAAACCTAATGTATACCCATAAATACAATTACAAATAAATACTGAAACCAAAGGGCAAATCCACAAAACAATTGAATACATCTTGTTATTAATATTTTTGGATTTTGGATCTGTACTTACAGCAAAGATACAAAAAAGATGAATCACAAATATAATTAATGGTAAGACAAATACTGCAAATTCTTTTGATGAATAACCATCAGGTTGTCCATTAAAACTAAAATGTGTAGCAACATCTTTTGGTAATTGATTCCATATAAGCAAACCAATAACCATTGGAAGTAAAACAACAATAGAGGATAATATTACTTTATTTTTATTTCGTTTCATCATAATCATTCTCCTTTTAACTCACTCATCCATAACATAATTTCTTCTAATACCGTTGTATTAAGCTCATAATAAATAAATTTTCCCTCTCGCTCATCACGAATTAAGCCTGCTTCTTTTAAAACGGAAAGATGTCTTGAGATTGCCGCTCCTGATACAGAAAAGTTTTTAACAATATCACCTGCAGACATCCTTGATTGTTTAAGCAAATTAAGTATTTCTCTTCTTGTTGGATCCGCCAAAGCATGAAGCGTATCTTGCATTGCCATATTCATCACCCTTTACATTTAACATTTAACTTAATTGTTAAATGTATTATAACATACTAAAAAATAAATAAAAGACCATTTTTCTCATATATTCAAATTTTCTTTAAATCTTTACTTTAAACAAATATACAAATATACATATCAATATAATCATTTGACTTATCCACTTAAATATGTAAAATTACCTAAACAGTAAGGCTCCTACCGACATAAGTGTAGGGCGTTAAAGTACGGAAGAATGCGAATTCTTCCTTTTTTTGTAATATCATTTATGTTAAAAATAGATATTCCATTCCAATAAACACAATTAATAACTTTAATACTATAAACTATTTATCTTTTAGTTGTTGTTTATAATAATCTTTTTTAAACTGTAATAACTTTAAATGTTTTCTCATTTCTTGTAATTGTTGTTTCATAATTGCTTCTTGTTCTTTTATAATATTTAAACGTTCTTTTATTGTTTCATCCCCTTGTAAACATAACTCAACATAATGTTTTACTTTTGATATAGGCATTCCTGTATTACGTAAACATTCAATCAATTGAATCCATTGCATATCTGCATTAGAAAACAATCTTTTTTCACCTTGAGTTCTCTTTAAAAATAATGTACGTAAATTTACTGAAGAAGATTTAGAAAGAGTTCGTATTGTTCTTTGTTTAAGGGATACTGGTATGCCTTTATCTAAAATAAAAGAATACATGGATTTATGCATCCTAGGAGATTCAACACTTAATGAAAGATTAGAAATCATTCGTAAACAAAAAGAAAAGGCTTATCTTCAAATGCAAGAATTTCAAAAAAAGATAGATCATCTTGAACGGAAGGAAAAACATTATATTGAAATGATTGAAAAAAAACTGAAGATGACTGTAATCCCATAAAACATTTTTAAATAGATGATATGCAAAAAGGCAAGGAATGGCACTCCTTACCTTTTCGTTTGATGCAATTGTTCTCAGATTTGCAACTAGATTATAACACCTAATATTTTAATACGCCAGTAAATTTCAAAATCCAATTTATTGCATATTTGAGAACTTTGTTACATACCGTTTTTATTTATTTTACAAAAAACAAAAAACCCAAATCGAGTTTTGCCGATTTGAGTTTCTTTGAATTTCTCTGAATAAACGTATAAATTAACGTTTTGAGAACTACAAATCCTTATAAAATAAGGATATTCAAGCCATTTTGTTGCATACAAGTTGCATTGCCAAAACAATTTAAAAAATTTTATTGCTTCTATTAATATCAATTCACGATATCTTTTACTTACCAGTGTTTTCTAATTTTGGATGTTGAGCATAAAATATTTGTTTTTGCTTTTCGATTTCTGTTTTTAATTGCTCTTGTGTTGGTAAATATGTTAAATATTTAGACATAAATAATCTATCATTATCATGCAATACAGAATATCTTGCAATATCCTCACTTGTTTCACTGCAAAGTAATATACCAATGGTAGGATTTTCACCATTTTTTCTTTTTAATTCATCATACATCCTAACATACATATCAATTTGTCCAACATCTTGATGTGTAATCGTTCCTATCTTAAGATCAACTAACACATAACATTTCAATTCAATATTATAAAAAACTAAATCAATATAATAATCTTGTGTATCAGTTACTATATGTTGTTGTCTAGCAACAAATGCAAATCCTCTTCCCATTTCCATAAGAAAATCACGTATATGTGTCAAAATTGATGATTCTAAATCACTTTCCAAATACGTATCTTCATTTTTAAAACCTAAAAATTCAGCGATAATTGGACTTTTAATTAATTCAAATTGATTAGTTTGAAACGAAGAAGTTTTTTCTTTCATTTCTTTTTCAACAACTTCTTTTTCAGGAGACTTTAATAATCTATAATAGTATTGTGTACCAATATTTCTATCCAGCATACGTGAACTCCACCCTTCTTTCGAAGCTTCATTCATATACCAAATTCGAGCATTATCATCTTGTACACGAAGCAACATTCTAAAATGCGTCCATGTTAAATTTGGAACGCACGCGTTCCAAATTGACCGATCTGGAAACATCAAATAAAAACGTCTAAAATATCTTAAATTTCTACTTGTAAATCCTTTACCAAATTCACTAATTAATTCTTCCGCTAAAGTTTCAATAATTTCTTTACCATATTGGGCTCTATTTTCACCATCTTGTTCTTCATCAACTATTCTTTTTCCTATATTCCAATATGTATTAATTATAGAATTATTAATCGCAGATTATGCATTGTTTTTACCATTATTAATAATATTTTTCACATCATTTATCAACGATTTGTGAGAAAACTGAATATCATTTTCTTTTTTACTTTCCATACATTTGCCTCCAAATATCAATTGACTAAATGCATACACTTATTCTAAATATACCATTTTTCCATGGTTATATATATTTTGTAAACTAAAAAAATAAATAAAATTCAAACATATGTATTATAAATTTATAAAACATAATTTGAATATTATTTTAATATCCAAAAAAATCATTTTACATTTTGATTTTTATCATATGAAATTATCTTCAAATAGTTTTTTCCTAAATTTGTGATAGTATATGATTTAATAGAGCTTATTTTTTTAATATTAGGTATTTTAATTTCCTTAGGATTTCTTCTTTTCTGTTCTTGTGCCACTTTCTTTAAATATTCACTTATTAAATTTACATTAGAATCTCTTTGCATTTCGTTTTTTTCTTTTAATAAACCAAGTCTTTCAAGTTTTGCTTTTATAACATTTGTTTGTTCAGGTATAAGATTATACTTTTCACATAAACTATATATATTTTCTAATGATTCATAATTATACATATTTAATACATCAATATCTAGTATCGTTAACTCATTAATTGTATTAAAAAATAATAACATTAAATTATCATTTGCTTTATTTGTCATCAAATTTATATACCCATTTACGTGAAAAGGAACTTTGTTTATTTGTTTTTCTTCATATAAATTATCTAGTAACCATTCAAGATATTCTTTACTAAACTTTTCTTTGATATGTTCATCTAATGTAGCATAATTTTCTTCTAACAACCCTATTTTTTCTTCTATAGTAGTAAGTGACTTTATTACATTTCTTTCAAAGCGATTTTGTTTATAATTTAATCGAATATTATTAATTCTTGGAGATAACGTTCCAATTATGTTTCCTATAATTAGAGATACCCCCTCTGACATCATTCCTTTTGATATTTCTGTAGCAACTTGTTGAACAATGTCCGATTCTAAAACAGTACTCGTTATTTCATCTTTAGAAGCATCAAAAAAATCATTTACTTTTTCATTCATAATTTTTCTCCTTCCTAAACAAAATTAATATCTATTTTCATTACACCTCTATATTACAAAAGAAAAAAAGAAGTATTCAAACTTCTTACAAAGTTCAAATACTTCTCTAGATATCTCATAAATGTTATTACTAACGTTTTGATAATTCCAAAGTCTTATAAAATAAGGATTTTTAAACAATTTTGTTGCATACTAGTTGCATTGTCAAAGCATCATATACCTACTTAGTACAAATATTAAAATAAAATGAGAGGCGCACAGGTCCTCTCACAACGTACATATATAATACTTTATTTTTTCAAGTAAGTAAAGTACTATTTTATTTTTCTATTGTGAATTATAGAAAAATCAAACATTGTATTGTATTCCTTATTCGTTTTCTCAATTACTTCATCCATCTTTTTTCTTAATGATAATGTCAAATTTTCCTTAAATAAAAAGTTAGACCAACGGCAAATCGAAATATACCCTAAAAAGAATATTGAGTAAAATTGTCCTCTAACAATATAAGGAGATTGTTTCCCTAAAATATTAGAATGATGTGATATTTTATTACGTAACATGTGAACCGCTTTCAAATCAATTCTACTAGGATTCATTGACCCTTTAGCTTTTTTATAAGAATTGTTTTCCATAAACTCATTAAGTTTTACAGTAGTTAAGCAATCTATCAATTTTATTAAAGTACCAAAACTAATAAAGTTAATTGCTACCCAAATTGGAATAATACCGTTATATTCAGCAATATAATGTTTAATCGCCGGTTCTTCTCTCATCTTGTAAATATCATCGTAAAGCGTTTTACTCAAAATATTATAATAAGCATCATCAGCAATAAATTTCACTCTTGAATTATTAATAATACAATAATTTTCTTCTAATAAAGATATTTTTTGAATTTCATCAAGTTTAAAAGTCACCATGTCGTCTTGACCACATAAATTTGCTAACCTTGTTCTTAAAGATTCTTCTATCTTCCTTACCTCTCGAAAAAGCAACATGGAAATTCTTTTATCCAATTCACACAAAGCTATCAACTCTGTGCTCTTGTGGTTATGATAGTCGTCCTCTTTAGCGTTATAATTATCTAACAAAAATCTATACCCAGTAATATGGTAATAAGTATTTATATTTTTTATGTAATAATATAATAATTGATCATCATCTATTATTAGATGTCTTTTTCGAAGTTTATCTATTCTATCTTCTATTGTTAGTGATTTTTTTAATTCCAATAAACTAATTTTTGACATAAAATTCACTTCCTTTAAAAAATTATATCATACTATTCTATATTTCATCATAAATATTCAATCAATTTTTTCACATAGACCACAAAAAAAGAAGCATTCAAACTTCTTACAAAGTTCAAATACTTCTCTAAATATCTCATAAAAGTTATTACTAACGTTTTGAGAATTGTGGAGCACGACGTGCTTTTTTAAGACCATATTTTTTACGTTCTTTAACACGTGAATCACGAGTTAAGAATCCTGCAGCTTTTAATGTTGATCTGTAATCGTCACCAGCTTGTAATAAAGCTCTAGCAACACCATGACGGATTGCACCAGCTTGTCCTGAGTACCCTCCACCATAAACATTAACAGTTACATCAAATTTGTCTTTAGTGTTTGTTAATTCTAATGGTTGATTAACGATCATGTTTAATACGTCTGATGCTAAATATTCTCTAGCTTCTTTTCCATTAATAACGAAGTTCCCTGTACCTGGTGTTAAGATAACACGTGCTACAGAAGATTTTCTTCTACCTGTTCCTCTATATTGTACGTTTGCCATTATCTTTCACCTTACCCTTTCACTTTCATTTCTACTGGATTTTGTGCTGCATGAGGATGTTTATCACCAGCATAAACAAATAATTTCATTCCTTGTTTTCTACCTAAAGTGTTATGTGGTAACATACCTTTAACTGCTGCTTCAACAAATCCTGTTGGATTTTGTTCTAAGAATTGTTTAGCTGTCTTAACTTTAAGACCACCTAACCATCCTGAATGACGGTAATATTTAGTGTTTTCTAATTTTTTACCTGTCATAACTACTTTGTCAGCATTGATAATGATTACATAATCACCAGTATCAACATGTGGTGTGTAAGTAGGTTTATTTTTCCCTCTTAACACTGTAGCAACTTCTGAAGCTAAACGACCTAATGTTTGTCCAGCTGCGTCAACTACATACCATTTTCTTTCGATTGTGGCAGCATTTGCCATTGTTGTTTGTCTCATCTTTTTCTTTTCTCCTTTGTTTATCCTTACCGGGGACTTTAAAAGGTTTTTGCCTATGAAACCTTTTTAATTATATGAAATCACAATATCAATGTCAACAAAATAATGCGACAAAATCGAATATTTTTTATTCTAAAACTATCTTGGATCTACAGGTATAATACACGCTGCAACAACATAGGCAAGAAGTCCTGTTCCTGCATATAAACAAAGCAAACCACAAGCAAGTCTTACAAGTGTTGGATCTACATCAAAATATTCTCCAAGTCCCCCTCATACCCCTGCTAATACCTTATCTTTAGTTGAACGATATAACTTTTTACTCATTATTATTCCCCCTTAAAATGAATTGTTACATTTCCCATATCTGTATCGATATCAATATTTTTATTTCCTATAACTTGACTTGCATCACTTACATGAACAGAACTCATACTACCATCTTTTGTCACTTTATATTGATCTCTTGTATCTGCCATCACTAAAGATACATTTCCCATATCATTTTCTAAATCTAAGTTATACGTATCTAAATTAGAAATTTCTAAATCACCCATATCATTAGAAATATCCGCATTTTCTTTAACAAGTAAATGTTTGATTGTTACTTTACTTGTATCACTTTCCATTTCTAATTGATTGCATTGTAAATCTTCAATTGTAACCTTTGAGGCATCAATATCTAAATCAATGTGATTAAATTGAATATTTCTTGGAATATATAAAATAAGTTTGCTTGTTTCTTTTTTATGAGTTACACCCGTAAAAGAAATATCTGCAACTTGTCCATTATATTTAAAATCATAATCTTTATTAACATGACTTCCTTCTACTTTAATTGTATTTCCATCATAATAAACGATTTTACCATTTAATGCTGATAATTCTAAATCAAGGTTACAATGAGCATCAACACCTAATTCCAAATTAACATCTTTTGCTTTACCAAAAGATTTAAATTTAACATAATTCGTTACTTTTTGTGCTTCATCAGGTAATTGATCTAAGCCATTCATCAAAACACCACCAACGCATAAAGCAAGACCAAGAATTAATGTTACAAGTGCAATACATTTATAAATTTTCATATTAACCCACCACCTTATTATAAATATCTTTACCTAAATCAATGAGTGCTCTAAATGCTTGTGGTAAATATTTAAAAATACTGACTGTCATTAAAGAAGTTAAATAACTTAAAGAAAATAATAATAAACCAACACCTAAACAAATAAGACCACCAGCAATTAAACCATCCATAAACATTTTAATAGCAACAACAACTAAAGCAACTAAAGCACATAACAATCCAAATGTACCAAATATACCGATACATACAATTGAAAGAAATAAACCAAACGCTGCTACTACTAAACCACCAACACCACCAATTGTTGGTAAAATAAGTAAAACTAATAAAACAACAATGATTCCTCTTAATATACATGTATTTCTTTCATTATAATGATGAATTACTTCTTCATTTTCTTGCTCATTTATATCAAGTCCCTCTTTAATTGTTTGTGCAACTTTTTCAGGTGTTCCTAATTCATCTATAACTTCTTGTTCATGTTCACTTCCTGCATCTTCAAAGTAATCACGATAATAATTAAGTGCTTCATCTCTTTCTATTGAATCTATATCTTGTAATAATTTTTCCAATTCATCTAAAAATTGTTCCTTATTCATTATTATCCCCTCCTTTTAATAATGAATTAATTTTTTCTGTATAACTTATCCATTCATTTCTATACATCTCTAATTTATTCTTTCCATTATCTGTAATTCTATAATATCTTCGATTTCTACCATCAATTTGTTTATCATATGTCTCTAAACAATCATCTTTTTGTAATCTTCTAAGGACAGGATAGAGTGTCGATTCTGAAACATCGATTCCTTTTCTCACATCTTGGGTAATTTTATAACCATACGTTCCCTCTTCTTTTTTAGCGACAACACTTAAAACAATGGCGTCTAACAAAGCAGCCCCTGTATTAAATATCATATTTGCCCTCCTATTCTTTTTACAATAATATTATATAACGTATAGTATTATATTACAACGAATTTGTTGATAAAAAAATAATGTGCTAAACACATTATTCAAAAAATTCTAAAGTTAATTTTAAAACTTGTTTAATATCAGATAGTTTATCAAAATTATGATTGCCATCTTCTATCGAAACAAACTTTGTTCCTTTATGAAATAATTTCATGTATTTGTTACTGATTTCATAAGGAACTGTTGTATCTTTTGTTCCATGAATCACAAGTAAATCATTTTGATAAGTATCTAATTCTTGATAAAAATTTCTTTTTAAAATATCTTCTACAAAATCATCTGATATTTCATACCCACCATGATCATAAGTTTTCGCTCTTTCAACTTGTCCAGTTAAATAATGAAGTGCATCAGGCAAGTTAAATGCTGGTGCCCATAAAACAATCTTTTTAATAACATCTGGATAGATTTTAGCCAGTTCACTAGCAATAGCGCCACCCATTGAATGACCTAAAACATAGATTTCAGTACAATTTTCCATTTTTAAACATTCTTCTAAAATCACTCTTGCACAAGAAAGTTCATCTTGAAAAGTCATATCCACAAAATTCCCATCACTTTCTCCACTTCCTAAAAAATCAAAGCGAAAAGAAGCAATTCCTTTAGCTTCTAACATACGTGATAATTGTACATAAGAAAACTTTGTTCCCGTTTTTTGTCCTGTAAAACCATGGAAAATCAAACAAACCGGATGTTTGTCTTGATTAGGTTTATGAAAAAAACCTCTAAGTGTACCTTTAGGTGTAGGAATTTCACAATAATGTTGCATTTTAAATACCCTCATGTGCTTTCTTGATTCTTCGAATACCACCCATTGTGACATATTGTTTTGTAATATCTATAATATTTTCTTTTTTAAAATCTCCACCTATAAAAAGACACGTATCCATAATTTCATTTGTTACAATTGTAAGCATTTCATCAGATAATTCCTCTGGTATTTCATTTCTTACAATTTCTTTACATTCATCTATATATTCAGTTTTATCAATTTCTGTAATACCTTCCATATTAATACCTCCATGTATTTTTCATTATAACAAATAATATGTCTAAATGATGAATTTATCAAAAAAAAGACCAAATTGTTCCATTACAACAATTCTAATTAATCTTTCCATATAATGAAAATAAGAACACTCCATACTCCGTTGATACTATGATTATAGCGTGTTAGTAGAGAAATAAAGAAAGGTAAAAAATGACTAAAAAGAAGAAATATATTTATATTAATTTAAAAAATACCAGGGAGGATAAAGATTTAAAACAAAAAGACATAGCTAAATTGATCCATGTATCCCCGCGTACATACTCTCACTATGAGAATAACGAAAGAGAAATGTCCCTCGATACTTGGAAATTACTTTCTAAACTTTTAGAAAAAAGTATTGATTATCTAAGCATTATTGAAGAAAAAAAGAAAGATAAGGAGTAAAATCTCCTTATCCCTTATTCATAATCACAAGTATAACCTTTATGATCTAATTCTAATTTAATAACTTCCCAATCATTTACTAATGATCCAAGTTCTTCTTTTAAGCGAACAACACCCATTTTATCTTCTTCACGAATAACTGCCATTAAAGTAGGTCCTGCCCCTGATAAATAACATCCTAAAACATTTTCATCATTTTCTAAAACATTCATAATTTCATCATAATTATGAATCAACTTACCACGATAAGGTTGATGTAAACGATCTTTAAATCCTAATTTTAAACCATCATCATAACCATTAATCAAAGAAGCAACGACAAGAGCTAAATGGGAAACATTTTTGATTGCATCTTGACGACCTAATGTTTGTGGTAACACTTTACGTGATTCTTCAGTAGATAAAGTAAATGGTGGAATTAAAGCTACAAAACGATATTCATGTTTTACAGGAATATTTAATGTAAGCACTTGTTCTTCTTCCATGACTGAAACTGTTAAACCACCAAAAATAGCTGGTGCAACGTTGTCTGGATGTCCTTCAATCTTTGTCGCAAGTTCAAGAATTTCTTGACGATCATCTGTTTTGTCTTTAAAAGCAAAAGCTCCAACGATTCCTGCCACAATACATGTTGAACTACTTCCAAGACCTCTTGTATAAGGAACTTGACTTTCACAATGAATATTGACACCTTTAAAATCTAAACCACAGCTTTGAGCTGCTTGGCTAAAAGCTTGATATGTTAAGTTTTCTTCATTACAAAATTGTGTTGGACAACCTGTAATATTTAATCCACCTTCATTTAATTCAAAAGTAAAGGTATTATATAAAGTTAACGCTAATCCAGCAACGTCAAATCCTGGTCCTAAATTGGCACTTGTTGCTGGTACTTTGACTTTGACTTTCATTCTTTAAAGTCCTTCCATTTCTGATTTAATAAAATTAATAATTTCTGTTTTATCAATATGTGTTTTATGTAGCACTTCTCTATCCTTAATTCCAACTAATGGTTTAGGTACTGCTACACCTGTTTTTTTATTTAATTTTTCAATTGCATCATAAACATTTAATTCTTCATTGAATAATGCTTTATAAACAGATTCAGGGAATTTATATGGTGAAGCTGTTGAAAGTAAGATTGTTTTAGTTTGATCTCCAGTTTCCTTTTGATATTGTTTTAATACACCATAACCACATGCTGTATGTGTATCTAAAACATAACCATTATCTTCATAACAATCTTTAATTGTTTTTAAAACTTCTTCTTCATTTAAATATCCTGCTTTAAATTGATCTTGAATACGTGCAAATGTTTCATCATCAACTTCATAAATACCATCTGCTTTTAATTTTTCCATATATTCTTTAACCTTATCACCATCTTTTCCAGACATATACCATACAAGTCTTTCTAAGTTACTTGATACTAAAATATCCATTGCTGGTGCATTTGTTTTAAAGAATTCCCTATTAGCATCATATTTACCTGTTGTAAAGAAATCAGTTAAAATATTATTCTTATTAGATGCGGTAATAAATTTATTAACAGGAAGACCCATATTTTTTGCAAACCATCCTGCTAAACAGTTTCCAAAGTTTCCACTAGGCACACAGAAGTTTACTTGATCACCCATTTCAATTTCTTTATTTCTTACAAGTTCAAAATAACTATGGAAATAATAAACGATTTGTGGAATCAAACGTCCTACATTAATTGAGTTAGCTGAAGATAAGAAAACATGATGTTGATCACTTACTTCTTTTAACATTTTATCTCCAAACGCTACTTTTACAGCACTTTGAGCATCATCAAAGTTACCATGAATTCCAACAACTTTAACATTTTTTCCTTCTTGAGAAACCATTTGTTGTTGTTGAATCGCACTTACTCCATCTAATGGATAAAATACTTTAATACATGTTCCTTCAACATCTTTAAATCCTTCTAAAGCAGCTTTACCAGTATCACCACTTGTTGCTGCTAAAATCATGACTTCACGATCTTCTTTTAATTGTTTTAAAGATAAAGTCATTAAATGTGGTAATAAAGATAATGCCATATCTTTAAAAGCAGCTGTTTGTCCATGGAATAATTCAGCTACATAAACATCTCCTGCTTTTTTTACAGGAACAACAATTTCTGGAAATAAACCTTTTCCATATGCATTTAAACATGCTTGATGGATAAGTTCTTTACCATCTTCAGGAACAAAAGTTGAAATCACCTCTGTTGCTAAATCTACATAATTTAATTGAACTAATTTATTTAAATCTAATTTTTGAAAATCAAAATTAGGAACTAACAATCCCCCATCATCACCAATTCCTTGTACAATTGCTTGATAGAAATTGATTTGATCTTGATGATTACGCGTACTTACATATGTCTTATTCATCGCTATATCCTCCAATAATTGAATTTATTATATTGAATATTGTATACAAAGTCAACAATCCAAGATTTTATTATTAATATAATATAAGGAAAGAAACTATGAGAAAAAATTGACTACTGTATACAATCATGCTATTATATCAAAAAAGTAAAGAAAGCGAGGCTTAACTATGATAACCATTAAAACTATTATTGATGCATTTAAAAAATAAAGCTCAAGAATAATGGTTTGTTTATGTTAAGTTTTCAATAGACCATTTGGTCTATTTTTTATTATAAGGGGGACTATCATGAAAATAGGTGTTATTGGACTTGGTACTGTAGGATATGGGGTCATTGAAATTCTTACAAATGAAAAAACACGTTTAGAAAAAGAAATGAAACAAGAAATTGTTGTTAAATACGGGTGTGGTCTTGAAGAAGTAGACTTACCTAAGGAAATTATTTATACAAAAGATTATCATGATGTTATTAATGATGAGGAAATTGATGTCGTTGTTGAACTTATTGGGGGAACAACAATTGCGAAAAACATTATCTTAGAAGCATTAAATAACAAAAAACATGTAGTTACAGCTAATAAAGCTTTATTAGCTCATTATGGAAAAGAAATTTTCCAAACTGCTAAAGCAAATGATGTACATATTTTCTATGAAGCTTCTGTAGGAGGAGGTATTCCTGTTCTAGCAAGTCAAAAAGAAAGTTTGATTGCAAATAATACCAAAGAAATTGTTGGTATTTTAAATGGAACAACCAACTTTATTTTAACTTTAATGGAAAATGAAAATCTTGATTTTGATGAAGCATTATCAATTGCAGATGGTTTAGGATATGTTGAAGCTAATCCTGCTTTAGATTTAGATGGAATTGATGCTGCTCATAAAATTTGTATTTTAGCACAAAATGGTTATCAAAAATTTGTTGACTTTGATCAAATTCAAGCTAGTGGTATCCGTAATGTCACTAAATTAGATATGGATTACGCTAAAAAATTAGGTTATCGTTTTAAAATGATTGCTCAAGCAAAACCTGTTAAAGATGGTTTAGGAATTGATGTTTCAGCAACACTTGTAAACCTAAATGAACTTGTAGCCAATGTTATGGATTCTTACAACGTTGTTGAAATCGATAACGATTATGTTAATAACATTATTTATTATGGTCGTGGTGCTGGACGTTATGTCACTGCTTCAGCTGTTGTCAGTGATATCATGAAAACACACCAAGTAGAAAGATGGTCACATGATTATGAAGATTGTAAACATGTTTACCCTATTTCTTCTTCATGCTATTATGTAAGAGCATCTAAACCTGTAGATATTCCTTATGAAACATACTATAGTGAAAAAGATGATCATATTTATATAACAGAAGAAATTGAATTAACTGATTTAAAAAATAAATTAAATGATGAAAATGCTGTTATTTTCAAAGTAAGAGGATAAGGAGATTATAAAAATGAAAAAATTTAAAATTGCTATTGTTGGTGCTACTGGTGCCGTTGGTCGTGAAATGTTAAGATGTGTTTTCCAATTTAACTTTCCTTTTGAAAGTATTAAATTATTAGCTTCTGCAAGAAGTGCTGGAAAAGAAATCGAATTTGAAGGACATAAATTTGTTGTTGAAGAATTAACTGAAAATAGTTTTGAAGGTGTAGAAGTTGCTTTCTGGTCTGCTGGTGGAAGTATTTCAGAAAAATATATGAAATATGCCGTAGAAGCTGGATGTGTCAATATTGATAATACTTCACATTTTAGAATGGATCCTAATGTTCCTTTAGTTGTTCCTGAAGTAAATGGTGAAGCCTTAAAAGACCATCATGGAATTATTTCTTGTCCAAACTGTACAACAATTATGATGTGTAGTGCTCTTACAAGATTAAATGATGAATTTGATATTGAAAGAATCGTTGTTTCTACTTACCAAGCTGTATCTGGTGCTGGTGTTGCTGGTATGGAAGAACTTTATCGTCAAAGCCAAGAAGTTTTAGATGGTAAAGAACCTGTTGCTAAAACATTACCTTGTGCTGGAGATAAAAAACATTTTCCAATTGCTTTCAACTGTATTCCTCAAGTAGATAAATTTGATTTATCAAATGGATATAGTAAAGAAGAAATGAAAATGGTAAATGAAACTAAAAAAATCTTCAATAAAGATATTGAAGTCAATGCAACTTGTGTACGTGTTCCTGTTTTACGTGGACATAGCGAATCAATCTATATTGAAACTAAAAAACCAATCGATATGGATAAAGTTTTTGAATTATTAGGAAATAGTACTGGTATTGATTTATGCGATGATTTAGCTAATCAAGTTTATCCAATGCCAACAAGCTTTATCGGTGATGAATTAACTCACGTTGGACGTGTAAGAAAAGATTTATATAAAGATAATGCTTTAAGTTTATGGATTACAGGTGACCAATTAATGAAAGGTGCTGCTTATAACTCTGTAGACATCGGATTAAAAATGATTGAATTAGGTTTATTAAAATAAAAGGTAATGACCTCCATTGGAGGTCATTTTTATTGTTCAATTGTTTTGATGACTTTTGCTGGAACACCTGCAATTAAACTATTTGCTGGCATATCTTTGGTCACCACTGCTCCCGCTGCAATCACACACCCCGCACCAATTGTAACTCCTGGCATCACAGAAACATTAGCTCCAAACCAACAATTATCTCCTATCTTGATTGGTAAGGCTTTTTCTAATCCTTGATTTCTATTTGTATAATCTAAAGGATGATTTGCTGTATAAAAGCCACATGAAGGACCAATAAAAACATTGTCACCTATTTCAATAGTTGCTCCATCCATAAAATAGTTATTAATGTTCACAAAAACATTCTTTCCTAACTTAATCTTTTTTCCATAATCCGCTGTAAAAGGACTTAATAAAACTAAATCATCTGGAAAATATCCCAAAATATTTTCAATTACTTCATTTCTTTTTTCATCACTTGGTTTCAGTTGATTTAATGCAAAACATAAATCTTGGCATATAAGTCTTTGATCTATGAGTTCTTGATCATTATTGGCATCATACCATAAACCAGCTTTCATCTTTTCTTTTTCAGTCATGTTTTAATCCTTCCTTTAACCATTCCATAGGAATATCATCACTTGGATATCCTGCAATTAAAATTGCTTGAGCATGTACACCATAATCTCCCGTTTGTACCACCGCTTTACAACGATCTCTCATTTGATAATATTCAGGAATATAATGCATGACATGTATATTCTCTTTCCCAAATAATTTTTCAACGGTTTGATAATCCTTTTGATTTAATTCTAACATATCTTCTGTCACAATAGCACACCACATTCTTTTAATGTTGTGAAAATATCATGAAAACTTGGTGATCCTGTTACTGCTTCTAAATCAATATATTGCACACTTGAATCTAGTGGATAGATTGCTTTAGGACTTGTACCACTTCCTGCATCTGCAATAAAAATCATTTCTCCATATCTTATTTGTGCTACAAGTGCTGCAAGTTCATTATTGAGTATTCTTCTTTTCATGTTTTTCATCCCCTTCGCTTATATATTAAAAATCTTTTAATAAACAGTTGATATAAAAGAAGATTTTCATCTTCTATAATTGAATTCTTTGAATAATTTGACTTTCTAATCCTTGAAAATAATAATCTTCACAATTCTCTTGATATTTTAAAGAAAGCATAAAACGAATAGGAACATAATTTAAATCTCCTTTTTGAATAGCTTCTAAATCATCTTCTTTTATATCTTCTCCTGTAAGGATAAGTAAATGAGGATTATACATCACAATTGTGGTCGCAACAACTTGAATAATATTTTCAAGTGAATTATCAAATTCTCTTTTCTTTAAAAAATCGAATAAGGGTAAATAAGCAATTTCTCCCGCAATTCCATTATTTCCATCAATTAATTGATTATCTAATATCATGCCCTGAATCTTTTGGAAAAGTAAGAAAACAGACATTTTGATGATGCATTTGATTATATCCATAAGCAATACATTTAATATCATTCATTAAAAGAATTTCTTTTAATGAATCAATATCCGATTCAATAACTTGATTATTGGAAATAATTGCTGGTAATCCTAAAGAAATATATTGAAGATATTTATCTTCTTCAATGATTTTATTTAAACAATTAACAATATCTTCTCCTACCAATTCCTTTTTCTTTATTTTTTTAGAATTAATTAATTCACCTAAAGCATTTTTTAAACAATAAATAATAGAACAACAATCATTTTTTTTGACATACATCATACACTCATGATAATAATCTGGATTTAATTTATATTGATGCGTAGGACGTCCTTTTTCAACATAAATAAGTTCATTTTCTACAATAATCCCTTTTGATAAAAAATCATTTAAGATGGTTCCTGTTGTCATAATAGAAACATTTGTTTTTTGTGCTATTTCCTTTTTAGTTCCTATTTTTTTATTTATAAAACAATCAAATACTTTTTGATCATTAATAACTCTTAATTTTCCTGTTCCTTTTCTTTCCATACACATCACCTTGTTTTAATCATATTAACATAAAAAAAGGGAGGTGTTGACAAACTGTTTTATACTGTTATATACTGTTTATAGATGAAGGAGGAGTTATATGCGCATAATTATTAATCACTCATCTATGATTCCAATTTATGAACAAATTGTCGATCAGATAAAGAAACAAATCAATAACCACACTTTAAAAGAAAATGATGCTTTACCTTCTGTAAGATGTCTTGCTAAAGAATTACAAATCAGTGCTCTTACCGTAAAAAAAGCCTATGACTTTTTAGAAAACGAAGGTCTTACTAAAACGATTCATGGTAAAGGAACTTTTATTCTTGCTGTTAATGAAGAAACACTTCTAGAAGAAGCACGAAAAGAGATTGAAGATCATTTAGAAAAAGCCATTCAAAAAGGAAAACAAGCTGGTGTGAGTTATGAAGAAATTAAAGAAATGCTAGAACTATTAATGGAGGAGTAATATGTTAAAAGTTAATCATGTTCAAAAAACTTATTCACATTTTCATTTAGATTGTTCATTAGAAATAAAACCTGGTTCCATTACTGGAATAATAGGAAAAAATGGTTCAGGAAAAACTACACTTTTTAAAGCCATTTTAAATCTCATTCATATCGATTCTGGTGATATTACACTTTTAGATAAAGATTATAAAAATGTTGATAAAAATAAAATTGGTTGTACACTAGCTAATATTTCTTTATGTGAATATCTTAAATTGAAAGATTTAATGAATCTTTTAAATAACACCTATAAAGATTTTGATTTAGATTACTTTCTACAAAAATGTAAACAATATCAATTTCCTTTAGATAAAAAAATCAATGAATTCTCTACCGGTATGAAAACAAAACTCAATGTTTTAATTGCCTTATCACATCATGCCTCATTTCTTATTCTCGACGAACCAACAAATGGTTTAGATGTTCTTGCTCGAGAAGAAATCATTGACTTAATTCGAGAATTTATGGAAGAAGATGAAAACCGTTCAGTTTTAATTAGTTCTCATATTTCTTCTGATTTAGAAGGTCTATGTGATGATATTTATATGATTGATGATGGCAAGTTTATATTCCATGAAACAACGGATTGTTTATTAGATCAATATGGTTTATTAAAATTAACAGAAGAACAATTTAATCAAGTAGATCATAATTACTTTATAAAGACGAGAAAAGAAAATTATGGTTATACTGCTTTAACGAATCAAAAACAATTCTATCAAGAAAACTATCCAGAAATTATTATTGAAAAGAATAATTTTGATACTTTATTTTCTATGATGTTAAGGGGTGAATAAGATGAAAGGACTATTTATTAAAGATTTTTCATATATCAAAGAAAGCAAATTACTCTTTCTCATTCTTGTTTTATTTGGTTTTGGCTCTTCTTATTTCTATAAGAAACCCACCTTTGTTTTAGGTTATTTCAGTGTATTTCCAGGGATCATTTTAATGAGTACAATTAGTTATGATAGTATCAATCATGGCTTTACATCTTTATTTACTTTGCCTATAAAAAAAGAAGATTATCTTAAACAAAAATATAGCTTAGGTATTTTATTAGGATTACTTTTTCTATTCTTTGCGATTTGTATTTCAAGTATAGGTTATTATCATATTCAACAATCATTTCATTTTCTAAATAGTGATTTTCTACAAGGTTGCCTACTAACACTTATGTTTTCTTATTTTGTGATTGCGATCATAACTCCTGTAGGAGTCTACTTTGAAGCTCAAAGAAGTCAACTTGCAATGATCATTGTTTTTGGTGGTATCTTCTTATTTATAGCTCTAATTTATTTTCTTACAAAATTCATTGGTTTTGATTTAAAAACAATTATTGATTCACTTATAGAAAATCATTTATCTATTACAACACTTGCAACTGTTATATTCACATTCATCTGTAATATAATTTCTTATCACATTAGTTTAAAACTTTTAAACAAAAAAGAATATTAAAAAATGCTCTGTTCAAATGAACATGAGCATTTCTTTTATTATAAATCACAAATACCTTTACCTTCTCCATAAACATCATACCAATCACTATTG
>ERZ827037.1428-NODE-1428-length-25322-cov-4.949539_pt1 | contig 25322 bp, 34 predicted proteins | sample MGYA00519924_ERZ827037 | MGnify/ENA primary metagenome ERZ827037 (study PRJEB31778, sample SAMEA3449250) | human gut metagenome | biome: human gut; feature: human-associated habitat; material: faeces | place: United Kingdom | collected 2010/2012 ...
CCGCCTGATCCCTGTAACCATATATAAACACAGCCGGACGGAAATCCCGTCCGGCTGTGCTTGTATCAGCTGTGCCCCAGTCTGTGCCGGAACCGTCCTGCCAGCCAGGCTCCGGCGTATCCCAGCGCTGCCCCCAGCACCGCGCCGAAAAGGACGTCGCTGGGCCAGTGGACATACAGATAGAGTCTGGAAAAGGCGATGGCCACCGCCAACACCAGCGCCGGCTTCCACAGCCGGCTGCCGCTGGCTTTGAGCGCAAATACCGCCGCAAAGGAAGCCGCCGTGTGGCCGGAGGGGAACGACGCGTCCAGCGGCGGCGCCGTCAGCAGCTCCACCGCCGTATTCACCGCAAAGGGCCGCACCCGGTCCACCAGCGGCTTTAAAATCAGATTGCAGCAGACAAGGTCCAGCACCAGAGCAAGGGCCACGGAAACACCGACCCAGCGATCCCGCTTGCGCAGCAGCAGCACCGCCGCCAGGATGATCCACACTTCACCGTGATTGCAGATCCAGCTGACCGCCGGCAGGACCGTGTCCAAAAAGCCGCACCGCAGGTGCTGCTGGATCCAATCCAATATGGCAAACTCCACCGACTCCATGCCATTCCTCCTTTTGTTTGTGCGCCCCAGGCGCAGAGTGTTATTACTATACCATAGCCCCAGGGAGTTTTTCCACAGCTTTTGCATGCAATATCACGAATTTTCCAAAAATTTTCACTTTCCTGTTGACAGCCTTCCGCAGGAGTGATACGATACCTTCAAAATTGAATCGCTTAGATAGAGGCGCGAGGTTCATCAGTACCCTCCGGCAAGGCCAGGCAGCCGCCGGATGGGAAAGGGGACATCGCCGAAGTGTTTCGAAGCTGCCTGGCTTCGGGATGCTGGGCTGTCGGGAAATACCCGCCGGACTGTCACAAGACTTTGTGAAGCGCTATCAATGGCTGTCGGAATCTCTGCGTCATTCCGCCTTTTCCATGGACCGCTTGACAGAGCGGTTCATTTTTTATCCTCCGGCGCGGGATGGATGCGCCAAAGATTTCAACTGGAAAGGTGATTGAAATGAAGAAGTTCCTGTCCCTGCTCATGGCTCTGGCCATGACACTGTCCCTGGCTGCCTGCGGCAGCACCGAGGACACCACCACGGATACCGATGATACCCAGGACAACGCTGCCGAGGAGACCGCTACCGGCTCCGGCGTGGAGGACGGCGTCCTGACCATCGCCATGGAGTGCGCCTACGCCCCCTACAACTGGGCCCAGAGCGACGACTCCAACGGTGCGGTTCCCATCTCCAACGTGCCCGGCTCCTATGCCAACGGCTACGATGTGATGATGGCCAAGAAGATCTGCGAGGCCAACGGCTGGGAGCTGGAAGTCGTGCAGTCCGACTGGGACTCCCTGGTCCCCGGCGTGCAGACCGGCACCTTTGACGCCGTCATCGCCGGTCAGTCCATGACCGCCGAGCGCAGCGAGCAGGTGGATTTCGCCGGCCCCTATTACTATGCCTCCATCGTCTGCGTCACCAAGACGGACAGCCCCTATGCCAACGCCCAGGGCATCAGCGACCTCTCCGGCGGCACCTGCACCGCGCAGATCGCCACCATTTGGTATGACACCTGCCTGCCCCAGATCGAAGGCGCTCAGATCCAGACCGCTGCGGAGACCGCTCCCGCCATGCTGATGGCGCTGGAGACCGACACTGTGGACTTCATCTGCACCGATATGCCCACCGCCATGGGTGCTGTGGCCGCCTACCCCGACATGAAGATCCTGGACTTCACCGACTCTGAGGACAACTTCCAGGTGGACGAGGGCGACATCAACATCGGCGTGTCCGTCAAGAAGGGCAACACCGAGCTCAAGGACGCCATCGACAGTGTGCTCTCCACCATGACCGCGGATGATTTCAACGCCATGATGGACGAGGCCATCTCCGTCCAGCCCATGACCGAAGGCTGATTCCGCACCCCTATCCATCGACCCGAGGCGGGAGAACGGCAGGTTCTCTCGCCTCCTTCCACTGCCATCAACTTTTATTTACCGAAGGGAGCCTGTTCCCATGGAGAAATTTGCCCAGCTGGGAGCCGATATTGCAAAGCTCTGGTCCAAATACGGTACTTCCCACTATCTGCCCGGCATCCGCAACACTTTGATCCTGGCGCTGGTGGCCACGCTGATCGGCTGCGTCATCGGCTTTGTCTGCGGTGTGCTCAACACCATCCCCCATTCCAAGAATGACCCGCCCGTCAAGCGGTTCTTCCTGGCCCTGGTCCGGGCCGTGGTCCGCATTTACGTGGAAGTCTTCCGCGGCACCCCCATGGTGCTGCAGGCGGTGTTCCTCTACTACGGCCTGCCCTATTTCACCGATAACGCCGTGAAGTTCAACAGCATCTGGGCCGCCGCCATCGTGGTGGTGTCCGTCAACACCGGCGCCTATATGGCAGAGTCCGTCCGGGGCGGCATCATCTCCATCGATCCCGGCCAGACCGAGGGCGCCATGGCCATCGGCATGACCCACGTGCAGACCATGACCAGCGTGATCTTGCCCCAGGCCATCCGCAACATCATGCCCCAGATCGGCAACAACTTCATCATCAACGTGAAGGACACCTCGGTGATGTTCATCATCGGCTTCCCGGATTTCTTCTCCGCGCACCGGGCGGCAGTGGGCGCCAGTTACCTCTACTTTCCCTCTGCCACGGTGGAGATGGCGGGCTATCTCACCATGACGCTGATTGCCTCCTTCCTGCTGCGTCTTCTGGAGAAGCATCTGGACGGCAGCAGCAACTACGAACTGGCCCAGGCCGACTCCCTCACCATGACCGCCGGGACCTACACGCACCCCGACCGGGGCACCCCCTTTGACGAGCACAGCAAGGAATACCGGGATGAGGTCCAGGAAGAGCTGAAAAACCGCAACGGCAGTACGAGAGGAGAGCGCTGATATGGGCGAGACGATTTTAGAGATCCGGCATCTTTCCAAGGCCTTCGGCGACCATCAGGTCCTGCGGGACATCGATTTCACGGTGGAAAAAGGTGACGTCACCAGCATCATCGGCGCCTCCGGCTCCGGTAAGTCCACCCTGCTGCGGTGCATCAACCTGCTGGAGACCCCCACCGGCGGTGAGATCCTCTACCACGGGAAAAATGTGGCCGGACGGGGCGTCAACGCCGCCGATTACCGCTCCCATGTGGGGATGGTGTTCCAGTCCTTCAATCTCTTCAACAACATGACCGTGCTGGAAAACTGCATGGTGGGCCAGATCAAGGTCCTCAAGAAGAACAAGGAGGACGCCCGCAAGAGCGCTATGAACTACCTGGAAAAGGTGGGCATGGCCCCCTATATCAACGCCAAGCCCCGGCAGATCTCCGGCGGCCAGAAGCAGCGGGTGGCCATCGCCCGGGCCCTGGCCATGGACCCGGAAGTCCTGCTCTTTGACGAGCCTACCTCCGCCCTGGACCCGGAGATGGTGGGCGAAGTCCTCAACGTCATGCAGGCCTTGGCCAATGACGGTATGACCATGCTGGTGGTGACCCACGAGATGGCCTTTGCCCGGGACGTCTCCACCCATGTGGTGTATATGAACCAGGGCGTCATCTGCGAAGAGGGTGCCCCGGCAGACGTGTTCGGTAATCCCCAGCAGCAGGAGACCCGGGATTTCCTCTCCCGCTTCCGCAACGCCTGAGCACATTGGCAGCAAACAACGCGCGCAGAAGCCAAACGGTTTCTGCGCGCGTTTTGGTTTCGGCAGCAGTGCGCTGCCGCATCCCCGCCGGTTGCCATTCGCCGCCGGGTGTGCTATCCTGAGAAAAAACACGAAAACAGGAGGCCCGCCATGCATATCCCCCAGGGAACCACCGACACCCTTGTTTTAGAGCCGTTCCAGCCCGCGCTGGAGGCCGCCCTCCAGCCGTCCCCCTCCTACGATGTAAACCGCTGGCTGTACGTCCCCAATACCTATTCAGAATACCGGTACATCCTGGGGACCCGGGGAGAGCATCCCCTGATCTGCGTGGGCATCAACCCCTCCACCGCCGCGCCGGATGCCCTGGACCCCACACTGCAGTCGGTGGAGCGCATCGCCCTTTCCAACGGATACGACAGCTTTCTGATGTTCAACGTCTACGCTCAGCGTGCCACTCGGCCCGACGACATGGAGCCGGTGTGCAATGCCGCCCTTCACGCAGAAAACCGGAAGGCCTTCCGGTACCTGCTCTCCCTCTCTCAGCATCCCGCCGTCTGGGCCGCCTGGGGAAACATCATTGAAAAGCGGGACTACCTGATGGACTGCATGCGGGACTTTGCCGCCGACGGTGCCGCCGTGGGGGCCCGCTGGTTCACCGCCGGGCCGCCCCTGAAGTCCGGACACCCCCACCATCCACTGTATCTCAAGCGGGACACGCCCCTGCTGGACTTTGACATTGCAGCATATCTGCAATCCCGGGGAGCACACACGCGATAACGCCGGAACGGTGTCGGTCCGCCGCTTGCCCGAGGCTCCGCAGTACTTTGCATCCAAGCACGATCTATGAAAAAAGCCGCCGGTTGATACCGGCGGCTTTTTTATCGTTCAAACCAGGATGCCTGTATTTTGTTGTTTTCTTCCACAGCGGGAGCGGAAAAACACCCCCCGGTTCATCTATCGGTACCGCTTCATCTCAATCCGCAAAGCGGGCCCGCAGCCCCTCCCAAAGCTCCACCGCCTTGAATTTGAGCACATATCCTTCCGACTCCTCGGTGATCAATCCCACCTGGTCCTCCGTCAGTCCCGCCGCCATGGCGGTCTGGGCCACATCGGAGGAGGCGGCGGTGCAAAGGGGCGGAAACACCACGCACCACCAGTTGTGCCCCTCTCCCGCGCCGATCACCACCCGCAAAGCAAGGTAGGTCCCCGCCGGGAGGGTGAAGCCGTCATATTCCCGGGTGGGAAAGGCGGTGTCCGTCAGCTCCACTGTCACCGGATAGTCATAGCCCTCCGCCCGGATCTCCTCTGCTGCAAGACGTTCCAGCTCCAGCAGCTGTCCCTGGAGTCTGGCCTCCGCATCCTGCCGGTCCGCAGACTGCTCCAGGATCTCCGTGGCCCGTTCCAGCACCACATCCCGCACCTGAAGCTTCAGGGCCTGGTCCTCCTCCGTATCCGAATTTGCCAGAATGTGCAGGCGCACTACTTTCTCCGCCAGCTGGTCCTGTGTCTGCAGCGCCAGGCCGCCGGTCAGAAGAAAAAGCGCCAGACCTACCATCAATGCGATCTCGATGACATAAAATCTTTGACTATGCGCAGTTTGCGCGGTGGCTGTTTTCATTTGATCTCCGTCCTTTATATGTAGCCCCGACGGGGCTGTTTGCTAAAGTGTGGACGGAAATGTTTTGTTTTATACCTGCTGGACCGGTGTTGTCAAAAAGAGCTGTGCATAGCGGCTCCGCAGCACTTGTGCGGCGTGCTCCGCCTGCTCTTTTTGCGCAAAGAGCCCGAATACCGTGGGACCGGAGCCGGTCATGACGGCATTGAGCGCCCCGCAGCGCAGCATCACGTCTTTGAGATACGCGATCTCCCTGGACTCTTCTGCCGTCAGGACTTCTTCAAATACATTCCCCATCTGCTGGGCCACAGCCTCCAAGTTTCCCGCAGTCAGGGCCCGTTTCATGGCATCGTGGTCCGGGCGGCGGCTCAGTTTTTCCCCCTGTACCCGCCCAAAGAGCGCCGGAGTGGACAAGCCGAACTCCGGTTTGCACACCACGATCGCACACGCCGGCAGCGGCGGCAGGTCTGTCAGCACCTCGCCCCGGCCCTCTGCCAGTGCTGTGCCGCCCCGAACGCAGAAGGGCACGTCGCTGCCCACCTGAAGGCCGATCCGCTCCAGCTCCTGCCGGGGCATCTCCGGCGCATACAGCGACCGCAGCGCCTGGAGCACCGCAGCGCCGTCGGCGCTGCCGCCAGCCATTCCCGCCTGCATGGGGATGCGCTTTTCCAGCAGGATCTCCGTGCCGCCGTTCTCCATGCCCACGGCGTCATAAAAGGCCCGGGCCGCCTTCCAGGCGATGTTGCCCGGCCCGCCAGGGAGATCCTCCCGATCCGTTCGGACGGTGATGTCACCGTCTCCCGTCTCCGTACGCACGGTCACGGTATCGTGGAGCGCGATACTCTGCATCACCATCCGCAGATCGTGATACCCGTCCGGACGCTTTCTTAAAATATCCAGTGTCAGATTCAGCTTGGCATATGCCGGCAGCGTCATGCTTTTCATAGCTCTCTCCTATACGCTCCGCGGAACAGATCCGGAGGTGCAGTTCTTTCTTCCTTCTTTTACCTGCCTGGATCGTTTTCCGCCGTCCGGACAGGCTTTTTCGTTTTTGACACACTTTATCTTAGCATATCATACGTCAGAAAAAAAGCGGGCCTCCGGGAAAATCCCGGAGGCCCGCAGGCCGTTCCGTCTCATTCATAATACCCGCGGCGGTTCCGGAAACTCCGGATCCCATCCACGACGATATAGACAATGCTGATTCCCAGCAAAAACACAATAGGCAGGAGCAACAGAATATAGAAGATCAAACTCCCGCTCAACAGCACGGTCCCTTGCAGCAATCCCGCCATATGGTGCTCCTTTCTCCGCCGATTGGTTAAATTGTCCAGTAAGTTTCAAGTCACCCTTCTTTCTTTAGTTGAATTTTAACACATTCTTTACAAAAAGGGAAGACCCTGCGGAAAAATATTTCTGCAGGGTCTTATGCTTTTTATCGAATTTTGCGGGCCTCCACATAATAGCGCTTATCCTGGGCATTGCCCATGGAGAAGGTCTTGCGGGGCAGAACTCCATCGGCCATCACGGTCTTGAACAGCTGCTCCTTGCCCATGGCGGGCAGCTTGAAGCCCATGTTCCCGGGCTCCGCACCCAACCGGTCAGTCACCTCGTCCCCGTGGATATAGTCCACGCTTCCGCCGTGCTGCTGAAGGTACTGATCGATAAACGCCTGAAGGGTTCCCACCGCCAGCTGCATCCGGGGCTGCGGAACCGTCAGGAAACCGGTGCGTCCGGCACAGGTATAGGCGATGGTATGTCCTTCCCCCTGTCCCTCATAGGCACCGGGGTAGAAGTCCAAAAACGCCTGGAGCACCTGCTCCGGCTCCACGCCGAAGAGCACCCGGTGGATGGGCTCGAACTGGAGGGCATCGTCGTGGTTGTTCACCACCTCTACCAGGGCGTACCGGGCGGGGAGATCCGCCCCCTGGCTCTGAGGTGTCACCTTCTTAAGCTCCTCATAGCACCGCTTGGCGGTGGCCAGGGAGTGGTTGCCGTCTCCCACGGCAAAGAGCAGCGGCGGCGCGTCTTTCAGGCCATACTTCTTCTCCATGGCCTCCGGGCTGCCAAGTTCTTCCAGAGCAGACGCCACAGCATCCATCTGCTCCGCCGTCAAGCGCCAGCCCTTCAGGTGTCCGCCGCCCTGCTGGAGGTCAAAGTCATACAGCCCCTCCATTTCGCCGCGTGCATCGCTCAGCGGCTCGATCACCGTCCGCTCCGGATCGTCGATGAGAAGCATCACATGAGGCAGCTCAATGGGGGCGTCCCGCCGGACCCGCACCCGGGGCGGGATCCGGGAGAGGACCGTTCCCTCCGTCGCGCGGATCAGCGCACCGGAGCCAAGGGTGAAATCGTACTGCTCCAGATCTACCATTCCGATCAATCCCCGGCGCACCCGCCCGTCGGACTGGGTACGCTCGATGTAAAGCAGGGACTCCGGCAGGGTGCGGAACAGATCCTCCGCAAGATACCGCTCCATAGCGCCGTTGATGGCGGCGATCTCCCGGTCCACGTCAGGACTCGTCAGCTTTGCCTCCGGCAGGATGAGCCGCAGGGTGGACGGTGCATCCCCCACGGTCTTCTCCACTGCCTGCCAATACTCCGGCTGGGAGGTAAACTGGTCGCAGGCCACCACGGCCCATTTGGTCATGTCCACGTTCCGGGGCAGCAGAATGTCCGCCGGATAGAACCCCAGCTTTTCAAATGTCTGATTCATGCTTTGCTTCGCTTTCCTTTCCTTGGGCGCTCCCTGGCACCCGGCTCACAGCGCCTGTTTGATGGCGCGGAGCAGATCGTCAAATTCCTCATAGGCCGGCAGCTCCGGGTGGTCGGCCTTGATTTTTTCCGTACTCTTGAACAAGAAGCCCGCCTTGCTGGCCTGGATCATCCCCAGGTCGTTGTAGCTGTCGCCGCTGGCGATGGTCTCATAGCCGATGGACTGCAGCGCCTTCACAGTGGTCAGCTTGGACTGCTGGCAGCGCATCTTGTAGCCTGTGATCTCGCCGGAGGGCGCCACCTCCAGGGCATTGCAGAAAATGGTGGGCCAGCCCAGCTTTTTCATCAGCGGTCGGGCAAACTCCTCAAAGGTATCGCTGAGGATGATGACCTGGGTGAGCGTGCGCAGCTCATCCAGAAATTCCCGGGCACCGGGCAGGGGATCGATGGTGGCGATGGTCTCCTGGATCTCCCGCAGGCCCAGGCCGTGCTCCTTCAAGATCCCCAGCCGCCAGGCCATCAGCTTGTCGTAATCCGGCTCGTCCCGGGTGGTCCGGCGCAGCTCCGGAATGCCGCTGGCCTCCGCAAAGGCGATCCAGATCTCAGGCACCAGGACGCCCTCCATATCCAAACAAACGATATTCATGCATGTCTCCCCCTTTGTTGGATTTTTCATAAAACGCTGCCTTTTTTTGGATGATTTTTCATTGTAACAAATCCACACCCGCTTTTCAATACACAATGTGCGCCGTGCCGCGCTTCTCCCTGCCTGCCGCTTTGCTGGAAAATCCCCCCGGTCACCGAACTGCATAAACCGACTCGCCTGCGGGCAGGCTAACCGCAAATCCAAGAATGGAGGTTTTGCAAGATGATTGATAAGATCGCGTTGACGCTTGCCATCATCGGCGCCCTGAACTGGGGCGGTATCGGCCTGTTCGGCTTTGACACCGTAGCGTTCTTCTGCGGCGGCCAGCTGTCCATCCTGTCCCGGATCATTTATGCGCTGGTCGGCCTGGCCGGATTGTGGTGCATCAGTCTGCTCTTCCGCACGGATCAGGAAAGCGGCCACGCGCCTCACGCCGCCTAAAACCCACAAGCGGGAGCTCATCCGGCTGTGCCGGAAAGAGCTCCCGCTTTTCTCTTAAAAAAGTCCTTATTTGCTCTGCAGCCGCTTGATCAATTCCTCCTCCGGCGTCACGAAGAGGGTCTGGCAGGTGGTGTAGATCACCATGCCCGGCCGGGCACCGGCAGGCTTTTTCACATTTTTGACCGCCGTGTAGTCCACCGGGACATTGCCGCTGCTGCGAGCCTGGGAATACCATGCGGCGATCTTGGCAGCCTCCGCCAGCGTCTCGTCGTCCACCGGCGCGCCGCCGGTGCAGAGGATGGTGTGGGAGCCATGGATCTTCTGGGTGTGGAACCAGAGATCCCGGTGGTCCGCCTCTTTGGTGAGCTTGTCGTTTTGCCGGTTGTTGCGGCCCACCAGCACCCGGAAACCGCTGGTGGTTCGGAATTCCCGGGGACGGCTGACCCGTTTGAGTTCCTTCTTCCCCTTGCCCTGGCTGCGCAGGTATCCGGCGTCCCGCAGCTCGTGGCGGATGTCGATGAAGTCCTGCTCCGTCTCCGCCTCCGCGATCTCCTCCAGAATGCTCTCCAAATACTCCAGATCCCGGCGGGCAATGGCCATCTGCTCCCGGAGATACCGCTCCGCCGTCTTGGCCTTCGTATACCGCTTATAGTATTTGGCGGCGTTTTGCTGGGGAGTGAGCAGCGGGTCCAGCTGGATGGTGATGGGCGCGCACTGGGGATCGTAGTAGTTCTCGCAGGTAAGCTTGCTCTGCCCCCGCTCCATCCGGTAGAAATTGGCGGTGATCAGATCTCCGCAGATCCGCAGATGGTCCCGGTCCTGGGTAGCGGCATAGTCCTTCTCCTGCAGAGCCAGCTTCCGCCGCAGCCGGTCCCGGGCGGTGGTGGCGGTACGGATCAGGTCCGCGCCCCGCTGCCGCACCCGCTCCTGCTGCTCCCGGGCCTCATAAAATTCGTCCAGCATCCAGGAAAAGCTGTCGCAGTGAACGCACTCCATCGCCGCGCCGTATTGGCCGATGGGCAGGTACGTGAAATCCGCCGCCCGGCCGTCCTGCCGCAGACATACCGGAGTAAATTGTCCCTCCCGGATGCGGGCGATCAGCTGCTCCAGTTCCTGCCACAGCCGCTCCCGCTCCTCAGGTCCCATCTGGCAAAGACGGCGGTCCGTCTCCCCCGCCGCCCGGAACGCCAGTTCCCGGGCTACCAGGGGCGAAATGCCGAAATACGAGTCCAGCAAAAAGGCGTCCGCCTGCCGCTCCGGGTTGGCGGCATCCAGCTTTTCCCGGAAGCCCTCCTCCGTCTCCTCCGTCACGGGGAGCCGTCCCACGGAGGCAGGGGGCTCATAGTAAAGCCCCGGCAGCACCTGGCGGCTGGCGGACATCTCCGCGTCAACCCGGCGCAGGCAATCAATCACACGGCCGTCTCCGTCCAGCAAGATCAGGTTGGACCGGCGGCCCATGGCCTCCAGCACCAGCGTCCGGCGGCCCGGCTGGCCGAAGTCGTCGGTAATATCCAGTTCCATCCGCACCAACCGCTCCAGAGGCGGCTGGGTGATGTCCGCCACCCGGGCGCCCACCAGATGCTTGCGCAGCAGCATACAAAACATGGGCGGCTCCGCCGGATTATCCCGGGTCAGCTCCGTCAGCTGGATGCGGGGAGCATTGGCACCGGCATTGAGCAGCAGCCGCTGATTTCCCCGCAGCAGCAAAATCACCTGATCCCGGGCAGGCTGCTGGACCTTGTCGATCCGCAGCCCCAACAGCTTGGGCCGCAGCTCCTGGAGCACAGCCTGCAGGCAAACGGCGTCAAACGGCACGGGTATCCTCCTCCATCATGATGCAAAACAGCTCGTTGGCCCGCTCCGACCGGCCCTTGAGCCACAGCCAGCCCATCAGCGCCTCCAGCGCCGTGGCCTCGCCGTACTGAGCCCGGGTGGCGTGTCCCGGCACCGTGTGGACCTGGGCGTTGCGCCCCCGCCGGAAAACGTCCAGCTCCTCCTCCGTCAAAACCGGCAGGATCCGCTTGGCCTTTTCCGCCTGGGATTCCGCGCACACCAGACGGATGGTGGCCTGGTGAAGGCCCTTTCCCGTGGCCTTCCCATGGGCGCACAGCCACGTCCGCACCAGGATCTCAAATACAGCGTCTCCCATATGGGCAAGGCCAATGGAACTGATGGCACGGATCTGATCGTCCGTCAGGCACATCTGAAAGTAGTTTTCCATGGATGTTCTCCTTTTGATCGCAGCAATTCGATTGGTATTATAGCATGTCCGTCTTCGTTTGTCATCCATCCGCTCCGGGCCATCCAATGAGCCCTTTCAAAAAATCCAAAAAATTTTTCATTTTTCTGTTGACAACCCCCGCCTTTTTCTGCTATACTATCCACTGTTCCGAGCGCAAGACCGGAACGAACGGCTTGGGGGTATAGCTCAGCTGGGAGCCCGGTTGAAGCGGTAAACAACCCCCGTACAGGGAACATAAAAATTAAACATCACAATCTCTCTTATCTGGGGGTATAGCTCAGCTGGGAGAGCGCTTGAATGGCATTCAAGAGGTCAGCGGTTCGATCCCGCTTATCTCCACCATCACCAAGAGATTGTGAACGAAAACCTCACTTCTTCGGAAGTGGGGTTTTTGCTTTATGCAGCGATGGCAACGATGTCCATGCCCATGCTGAACTGCTCAAAGTCAATGTTAAAGTCGATATGCAACTTGTAGTCCCGGTAGACCTCCACCCGCTTGATAAGGCAGTTGACGATCATTTTCTTTGCCTCCATGCTGGCGGTGTCGTACATATCAGCCCAAGAGATAATGTCATCGTATTGGGCGTTCAAGTGTTCCAGCACAGCCTGTCCTTCGTCATAGGCCAGTTGCGCCGCCTCAAGCTGCTGCTGAACTTCGAGACATTTTGTCTCACAGTCAGAAATCAGAGAGCCGAGCAAGTCCTGCGAAAAAGCACTTTCGCCGCGCAGGGATTTAATGACCTCGGCCTTCAGCATATTCAGCTCGGCAGATACTTTTGTATGTTCGGCCCGGATGCTGCGGAGCAGCGCTTTCCGTTCCTCCATCTTTTCTTTGTATCGGATATTGACGATCTCACTTTTGGGGACAGCTTTCATACGCTCAAAGATCTGTCGCACCACCTTATCAATGATGCCGTCAAGGGTATGTGCCGTGTACCCGGTCTGACCGTCACATTCCGTTTGCTTGCGGGTTTTGCCGTAGCAGATATACCGTACACGCTTTACAATGCGGTTTGGATCGTCCTTGCAGGGATAAGCCTTGCCGTTTGTGGTGAGTGAGAGCCGGGAGCCACAATGACCACAAAACACATTCCCGGCCAGCAGGGACTGGCCTCGGGTGTTGAGAGGAACACGGCGCTCCTGTTCGGCAGAATTGGCACGGGAAGTGCGGATATGCTGTGCGGCCTCAAAGAGTTCCGGCGGGATAATCTGCAAGTGCAGCAGCACTTGGGATCGGCTATCGCCGCTGCGGAGTACGCCGGTATAGGTGAGGTTGCAGATGATACCCCGGATGCTGGCGTGGTGCCACATCTTACCCGACCTTGCCCGATACCCGAGCTTATTCAGATAGGTGGCGATCCGCTGGGCTCCGTAGCCCTCATGCACATACTTGTCAAAGATAATCCGCACCACAGCGGCCTCGGCCTCGTTGACAACCAGCTCATAAACCTCATGCTTTCGCTTGTTGAAGCGGCCACTTTTTACGAGATCGTAGCCGTAGGGAGCAAGCCCGCCTTTGAAACCGCCGTCCTCGACAAGCTGGCCGAGGGCGGTTTTTGTGCGGATAGAAGTCTTTTCGCTTTCACCGTCAGCTTGCCAGAAGCGGATATAGTTGGTGAGTTTGTCGGTGTGGGTATCAAAACGCTGCTCACCCTCTTGGGTACTCCATACCCGGATGCCGTTCTTGACAAACCATTCCACCACAAAGGGCGTTTCGTCAGCGATACGCCCGATGCGGTCAAACATGAACACCAGCAGAATATCGAACTTGCCCTGCTTGGCCCGTTCTTTGATGATTTGGAGTTTGTCGCGGTTTTCGGCCCGTACCTTGTGGCCGGATACGCCGTCCTCCTGTTCTTCGTGAACAATCGTCCAGCCCATCTTTTCACAGAAGCGGTGGCACTCTCTGCGCTGCATGGGGATGTCGGCTTGGCTTTTATCGTCATAGTCCACTTGCTTGTCGGTGGACACTCTATACAAACAGTCAACGCGAGTTCCGATAAGAATGTTATTTTCCATATTGATCCGTCCTTTCATTTGTCATAAGGGCAAACCAAAAGAGCGAATCAATACGCGGGAGATATGAACTTTTCAAGGTACATAGGGGCTTCCCCCACTATTATTATCGCTCCGATTGGGGTGGATTGCAAGGATGTCGCCGTGGGTATGCTTGGCGGCATTGTTGGCAAAAGAGGATAGCAAAATCTGTTTCACATGGCCGAGGGCCGTTGTGTTTCTGCTATCGGCAAAGGTAGCGGATATTTGATAACCGTCAATGGCGAAAGTGGTTAATTCTCTTGTGCGCTCCATAGATGACCTCCTTCACAAATGGCGTAGAACTGATTGATCCCCGTTGTCTGTTGGGGAAACACGAAAAGGCGGCACCCGCGATTGGGTGTCGCCCTTTTGCCTTTCTCCACATTGGGACAATTTGTCTCGAAGTTAGAATAAGGAGCGCCGCGCTCATTTTCTTGGCCCGTCATAAGACAGCTATACTCGGCGCGACGCTCCTTGCTGGGGTGGTGCGGCAGCTCCGGGGGACAGGCTGCCAGCCTGTCCACTCGCGGATCGTGGCCGTGGGGTGGCAAGTCCCCACTTGCGGCGTTGGTGTGGATCGCTCGTCCTCCGTGTTGGAGAAGTCCTGGCGCACCCGCCGCCCGGCTCCTCGCACTATGCCCGGAGCCGCCGCTATTCAGTTGTGGAGAGGATCAACTCCTCTCATATACCAAGGACATTTGGAAGATGTTTTTTAACCCCCTACATCAAACATTTTGCAAATATTTTTTCATGGACTTCAAACCCTGCTGGATAGATTTATGTACGGCGGCCACGCTTACGCCATCGGCCTCGGCAACCTCAGTCATGCTCTTGCCTTCAATGATACAGGCATCAATGCGAAGCCCCTGCGTTTCGGGCAAAGTGTTCAGCGCGTTCCACAGATCGCAGAAACGCTCCATGCGCTCCAGCAGCTCCTGCGGGGTCGGCTCGGAAAGGCAGGCAGAGTATTCGATCCCATCATCACAGTCGAGGGAATACTGTGCCTTATTGCGGATTATCCGCCGCTGGTAGGCAGCCTCATACAGCTTGTCGGCCCGCAGCTCGGCGGCCACTTCATCGGAAACTTCGATATATTCATCATGGGTGTGCCAAGAGTAAAAGTCCTTCAGATTGATAGTAGTCATTATATTTTCCTCCGTTCAGATTTTTGTTGTGGGTGGACGATCTGAACGGGGGATGGCGGGGATCGGCAGCCGGGGCCGCCCCTGCCTACCTCGGGACAACTTGTCCCAAGGTGGGTATAGAAAAACGCGCTCGCATGGCGTGATGCCACACAAGCGCGTGAAATGACATTATTCTTAATGTACTGGCAAATTTCGCGTCCAATGCCGGACTTGCCCGGAGGGGGAGCTACGCTTTTTTTAGCTGGTGAAGATCATGCGTACTATGAAAAAGCAAAATGAACACGACGATCCCTCCTCGGAAACCGCCGTGTTCCTCATAAAGTCGTCGTATAACGCGGCGGCTTTAATTGACAGCCGCCGAAAACAAAAGAGCCGATAATCCGCGCCTGAGGGCTAACGGGTTATCGGCTCTGCGTCTGTGCGTCTGGCTCTGTGATAACTAAAATCTTAAATTTTTCTACGCTGATTAAAGTTTCTTGTTTGCATTTAGGACAAAACAAAGGAAAGTTTTTCAGCTCAGTATCTAACCGCAGCTTGATACGAGTTTTACTGTTACAGACAGGACATAGCAGCCACTCGAAGCTATCCATATCGTTCATTTCAAATTTCCCTGAGCGTCCAAACTTTTTGAGCTGTGATAACAGAACCAATCGCAATTATCATAGCCAATAGGAAGAACGAAAACTGTATTCCACTTATTGCCACTGTGTAAACATCGAAGAATTTTAATGGCGTTAAGCAGTACAGCATTGGAGCTTCAAGATATTCGGCGGTGATGCTGATGCCATAAAAGAGCAATAATATTCCCGCGCCTATCCGAACAGCCCCTTTATAGGTTCTCGTCAGGCTGGAGGCCAGAAGCGTGATTGCAAACAAAGTCAACCCTGTCAAAAACAGGCCCAATGTGGTGGTAAAAGCAGCGTTTCTTTGCTCTAAACCGCCTAGCGGTAAAATGGCGGTAAAATAATTACATAACCCGCTGAATACCGCAAGTGCAAGCAAATTACATACACAGGCAACTGCTTTGGCACAGACAACCTTGTTGCGACCCACTGGTTTTGTAAATAGATATTCTGCCGTTCCCTGCGCCTGTTCTTTCGCTACACACGAAACACCGAGATAGACCGCATAGCTGTTGGTTAGCATCGTGACCCAATAATACATACAGCCATACCAGCCCAAAGCAGAAGTCAGATCACCGCTCACACCAAACATAGCTTTCAGAATTTTCGGAAAATTCGATATTAGCCCTGTCAGCTCATTGAGGCTTTCCTTTAGTGACAAATACTCAAAGTAAGCGAAGCCACACAAAATCAAGACAATTCCCATCCAGATCAGCAGTAGTTTTCTTGTTAAGCGCAGCTCGTTTTTCACTAACGCCTTCATTCGTTTCCTCCTTTACACAGCCAACGCAATATCCCGCTTCAAGATTTTCCAGTATGCCAGCAGCGCAAACCCAAACAGCAGGAGCAGATACCAGAGCATATAGTCCCATGAATAAGTTCCAGCATTGTGGATTTCCGCTGGACTGAAAAAAGAAAACGGCGATAAAAAGCCGATTGCCCGGATATTGACAGTCCTCGAAAAAGAAGTGATACAATATTCCACAAACACAACCAATCCGGCTGTCAGAAGTGGGGAACGATTATTGGGGTGAAATATTCCAACCATCAGTCCCAATAGTGCAAAAAAGAGGGAGATGAGAATAAACGAACCTGCCACCAAGAAAAATTCCCCGATGGGAAATCCGAAACGGAACAGAGTCATCGTTAGAAATGAAGTCGCCAGATAAAAAATCCCTGTTACACATATTCCGGCAAGCGCACATAGCAGCTTTCCCATATAAATCTGTTTCCGTCCACAAGGCTTTGTGTATAAGTATTCAGCCGTATTTCCCGTACACTCTTCTGTATGTAACGACAGCCCCAAGTGCATCCCGAAAATCCCCCCTGCAACCATAAAAAAGCCTGTGAGGAACGAGTACATACCAAGTGGCTCCATCAATAGCTCCAGAGAAATACCAACCGTTTCAAAAAAGCCTCCCTGTGTAAATTCCACAGGCAAAGTTTCCACCGTTTCAATCATGCCATAATACACTGGCGTCATGGAGAAGATACAGACCGCAAGAGTTGCGGCCCAAATCAGAATATATTTTCGTTTTCGTTTCCATTCAAATCGAAAAATCAACATAACGACCTCCTATTCGTAGTAGTGGAGGAATACTTCTTCCAATGACGGTTCCTCAATTAAAATATCCTCCAGCTCCAGCCGATGAAGCTGGTTCATAATCATCATAACTGGTCCGCTGAACATAAAGGATACAGAAGTCTTGCTCTTGTCCCACTCTAAATTAGCCGTACCGGGAACAGAAAAGAAATCCTCTGGAATGGCGCTTTTTGCTGTCAGCGAGATTTTCTTGTATCCGTTTTCCCGCAGTTCCTTCATGGATTGAACACTGATCAGCTTCCCCTCCCGCAGAATGGCTACACGGTCACAAAGTCTTTGCACCTCACTCAAAACGTGGGAGGACAGAAAAATGGTCACACCTCGTTTGTTTTCTTCTTTCAGAATATCATAGAAAGCCTGCTGGATGAGCGGGTCAAGGCCACTGGTAGGCTCGTCCATAATCAGCAACTTCGGAGAGGGTAACAGAGCCGACACAATGCCAACTTTTTTCTTGTTCCCTAAAGACAAATCGCCAATTCGCCTGGATAAGTCTAAATTCAACCGCTCCGCTAATTCTTCCATCCGGCTGTGGGCATTCACACCATAGAGTTCTGCTGTGTAGAAAAGCATTTCTTTTACTTTCATATTGTTGTAGTAACAGTTTTCGCTGGGAAGATACCCCACATCCTTTGCGATACGGGCGGGCTCCCGACTACAATCTAACCCAAAGATAGAGGCTCCTCCGTTGGAGGGTTTCAGCAGGCCCATTAGAGTACGGATTGTGGTAGATTTTCCTGCTCCATTGGGGCCAATAAAGCCGAAAACCTCGCCTTGTTCAACAGTAAAGCTAATGTTTTCAATTCCTCGATGTTTTCCATAGCTTTTTGTAAGTTCGTTTAGGACAATTACCGGCTTGCTCATGGCAAATATTCCTCCTTGTAAAAGTTGTGTTTCAACATATCTAGGATGTTTCGAAACTCTTTCATCATGCTGTCATAATCCACTCCACTTTCCAACTGAACGGACATACCCTTTGCAAGCATCATAAGCATCTGAAACACTAATTCTGCATCCTCCGGGTGTCTGAATTTTTTATAATCCCGCTCATGCAGAACAAGCGATGCGATATATTTTTCATTTGCTTCTGAAAATATGGCACTTTTCAATTCAGGCGTTGGTTCCACTGCCACACTTGCAATAAACGACGCAATATGCGGGTGCTTTTTTAAGATTTCCACTTTCATAACGCTGGCTTCCCATACACGGTCAAAGAAATCCGTAGTTTCCTCCAATGCACTCGTGTTATAGGCTTGCTTCATTTGGGCAGCGCAGTAATCAAATAAATACTGGTAAAGTGTCTGCTTATTTCCAAAATACTGGAATATAGACGCCTTTGAGATACCTGCCGCTACCGCAATATTATTGATTGACGTTTTTTCATATCCATGTCTTGCGAAACAGGCAAGCGCCGCATTACGGATTGTTGCCTGTTTCTCCTGTGAAAGCGCTAAAAATTTTTCCATTACTATTCTGCTCCTTCAAATAACCGAATCGGTTATTTGTATACAGTGTAACATAAATAACCGAATCGGTCAAGACGTTTTGCGCTATTTTGAGAGGAGCGCACAAATGGCAAGCAGGGCAAGTGTAGCCACACTTGCTATTTTTGCATCCCGTGGGGGCTGCAAAAACGCTTGTTGGGGAGCCTCCCCAAACCCGGCACTTTGGGACAAGTTGTCCCGAAGTCTGTTGTCTGCGTCACCGTTGCTTATCGCTCCTGTTCCTTATTTTTGCGCTCGTCCGACAGGCCGAGCAGATGATCGATATTCGCCTTGACCGCCACGGCCTCCCGCATTTCCTGCTGGGCCGCCCGGTACTCGGCATAGAGGGCTTTTTTTCGCGCTGCAAGTTTGCGGCGTTTTTCTTTTAGCGCGTCCATCTTCGGGAGCTTTTCACCGTCCAGCAGCTCATTGAGTGCCGCCTTCGCTGCCCGGTAGTCGGCCAGCTCCGGGCCATGCTCGGCCAGATATTTCTTGCTGTACCGGGCCGCCTTGTACCCCTCGAACACAGGCCGGGACTTGGCGTACTGCACCACAGCCTCCATCAGCGCGGAGGTTTTGGCGAGGTCAGCCTCGGTCTGACGCAGTTCCCCGGCCAGCGCATGAAACCGCTGGGCCGTTCCGTCAGCTTGCGCAGCGAGCTGGTCATACTCGGTGAGCTGGTGCTCCTGCAAAAACATGAGGGCTGCTGCCATCTGTTTGAGGTTATACACCTTGGCCCACCGTTCATAGGCCGGGCCTTTGCCGGAGCGCAGACGCTCCTGTATATCCACAATGAGATTGACACGCCTGGGCGTGGGAGCCGCCGCATCGTGGATATGCGGGACGGGTCGTTTCCCGGCAATCACGGCTCGAATGTTCTCGGGATCGTAACCTTCCCCAAGGGTGGATGCCCGGAGCCGCGTTGCCCGTTCCTGTCCGGGAACAAGGAACGAGATCACACCGCCGCGCCCATGCTTGACCGCATACCCGGACTCCGCCATGAGCCGCAGAAAGTCGGCAAAATCGGCGGGGCCTTTTGCGAGAGCATCGTTGATGGCAAGGCGCAGCCTTTCTTTATAAGAGGGCTGGCGCTCGGCTCCCAGCCATGCCCCATAGTGAAGAAAGCGGCCCTTGCTATGTAGCTTGGGATTGAGGATCACGGACAGGTCATTTTCCAGACACACCCGATCCGAGAGCCGCCGCACAGCGCGGGCCGAGCCGATGAAATCCCGGAACTTCCGGGTACAATCCAGCGAAGTAGAATTGTAGTAAATATGGTTATGGATATGCTGGCGGTCTGTGTGGGTGGCAACGAAAAAGGCGTACTTGCCCTTCGTCCAGCGCATCGCCGTTTCGTAGCCGATGCGATTGGCCTCCTCCGGGGTAATCTCTCCGGGCTTGAACGCCTGCCGGATCTGATAGCACAGCACATCGGCATCCCGGCGCTGCTCCCGGCCCGTGACAGCCCGGTACTTTGCCTTGCTTAACAGGAACTCCGCATCGGCGGTCATGTGGTCGCAGGCATAGGAAGAAATCAACTCGCCACCCTGCGTCTTATCCGGGTTTTGTCCGTATTCAAACCGATCCTTCAGCGATTGCGCGATAGTTTCTCCCTTGCTGATTTTGTGCTTTTTGAGATAGGTCGTTGCCGTAGGCAGCCCTCCTTCCTGTAAGAAAAACGGCGGCTGTGTTCAGCCGCCGTCATGCTACCTTGGGACAAATTGTCCCGAAGTATCAGCCTGTGATGAAGCCCCGCAGAGCAAAGTTGAGATTGTGCAGCTTATCCACCAGCCACTCCGCGATGGCCGGGATGCCATAGGGAGAGATCAGAAACGCAAGGACAAGGAACACGATCCCGCCCAGCGTCTGGCCGCTGATGAACAGGGCCACGGCAAGCAGGGTCAGCACCACACAGGCCACAACGAAAACCGCAGTTGCCATACAGAACAGAAAAGACACCACGGCGGCCAGAACGGTGAGCACCACCACAAAGGGGGCGGCAAGGATTTTCAGAACGATCATAAGCGGCTACCTCCTGTAAAAGTTGATGGGTTTCCTCCTACCAATATTATAACTCCGCCCATATAAGCAAACAAGGATGTCGATGGCCGGGCTACTTTGGGACAAAATGTCCCAAGGATTATATCTCAATGATGCGAATTTCCTTTTCGTTTGCCTGTGCAAAACGAATGGTGTAAAAAGTGCCGCCCGTGGATCTCCCGTCATAAACGGCAATTACCCGATCCGAGGAAAGTACCATGTAGCGGTTGCGTTCATGGTAGCATTGGCGATTGGATTTTTCAGACTGAACATACACGCGATCACAACAAGCAAGCAATTCTTGAAACAAGGGAGATTTAGCATTGATACGGTTTCGATATGGGAGCGCGGCCTCCAACTGCAAACAGCTATTTTGTTTCTTTTCCGCTGCAACTATGGCGGCAAAAGTGAGATCAACACCATCGGCAAACCCGGAGATAAAACGGGTATATCCCGCTGCAATCGCAGCCAGCACTTCTTTCCGTAGTGCTTCTTCCACATACTGCTCCTTGCCGACTGGCACATCACGATGGCCTGTTACACAACAAGTTTTCTCTCCCATTATCCAAACCTCTTTTCTGAAATTGCCCCGCCTTGGTATGGGCAATATTGCCTATCACGCTTTAGGTCAATTATAGGCAATAATGTTTATATAAGCAAGCGTGAAAGGAGGTAGGCCGGATGATCTCATACGCCCCATTGTGGGAAACTATGAAGCGCAAAAATGCAACCACATACACTTTGCAGGTCAAAGGGGAGATCAGTAGCTCCACGGTGCGTAGGCTGAAAGCGAATGAATCCGTTTCTACCAACACGCTGGATGCCCTTTGCAGAATACTTGATTGTGAGCTTGACGACATAATCGCATATTTGCCCGATGAAACAGAATAATGCGGGGAGCAAGGTATAAACCTGTGCTCCCCGCGTTTTGTTATAGCTCCACCACCTCCGACAGCTTTTTAATCAGAACGGACAGCGGCCCCCACAGGTCTGCATAGTCCTTTTGCAGCGCAGCGATCTCCGAGGGGTAGATGCCGTAGGTATTGGCATGGATCGCCACTTGGTTGAGGTTGTTTGCACACCGCCGCTGCAAGGACACCAGCTCCCGCACATCCGCAAGATCAACATGGAGCACATACCCATTGAGGGCCATTTTCCGCATATATGCTCCCATATTTTGAATACCCGCCTCGGCCATGCGCTCATAGATCAGCTCCTGCTCCTCGGGCGTTACCATGACATTGAGATGGACGCAGCGACGGCGCTTTTTCGTCAACGCTCCTCGCGCTCCCTGCTGCGGCGTTTGGGCGGGATCTCCCGCACCTTATCCAGCGGCTTTTCCTCGGGCGGGAGCACCGGGGCCGGGCCGTTGTTCAGAATACCGTCGATCATATTATAGTTCTGCTCGGTGGTGAGTTCCGCGCTTTTCAGCGGGTCATACTTTTCGGGCATAGCGATCCTCCTATCTGTCGCCCCTGTCGGGGGTAGTCTTTTTCGGGGCAGCGCGGCCCCGGTCAGCCTCGGCCAGCTTTGCGGCCTCTTTCATCTGCTGGGCAATCGTGCGGGGCTTGACCTCCTGCACCTTATACATCCGCTTGTAGTCGGCGGCTCGATCCTTGAAATCCTTTTGAGCCGATGCCTCGTCTGCGTGGTAATGGCCCCAATAATAATCCCGCCGCCCGTTCTCTTCGGCAAACTGCCATGTGACAAAGGGAGCCGGGACTTTGGGGTTTCCATGCTCCGCGATGGCAAATCCCCGTTTGTTGTCAAAGAGAACGGACTCGCGGATCACATATCCGGCGTTTTTCTCCACGGTACACCTCCTTCAAAAAGTGGAAAGTATTTTGCGAAAACAGGGGTGGGGTATGAAATGATACACCCCACCCCACAAGCGGCCCCGAAAAGCCTTGATACAGGCGGTTTTTTCGGGCCTAATTTTCCACGGGTCAGCGCCTTGTTTTACGCATATAATCCCGCTTCTGTTTTCGCAGGGCAGTAGCGGAACAGGCCGCAGAGCAATACCGTGTCCGGCCATCCGGGAGGAAAGGTCGCCCACAGATCGGGCAGGGCCGCGTTTCCGGGACCGGGCCTTCGGCGGTCAGCGCCGCCTCCAGCACCGGATCATTGGGCAGAACGGCATCCCGGAAGTAGCGGCAGTAGGCTCCCGTCCAGCATTTCCCCAGCATATAACAGGGGCCGTCCAGCGGTAAGCACCCATACTCCCGATCATAGTTCGCACACAGGGAAAACACCAGCTTGCGGATCGCCCTCTTTTCCTCGCGGGTCAGTTCCCGGCTCATACCTCGTCCTCGTCCCAAGGGGGCGTATCGTCCTCGAGATCGTCAAAGGCATCCAGCTCGTCCCCGTAGTCCTCCTCAACCGCTTCTGTGGCCCGCTGCTGCTTGGGGCGGTAAACCTTGAAATACCAGCCAGCACCGCCGCCCACGGCGGCAATCGCCAAAATGAGCAGGATCGTACCCATATTGCCGTCTGTGTCCTCGGGCTGCTCCGGCTCGGGATCGTCCACAGGCTCGGTGTCCTCCACCGGCTCGGGCTCCACGCCCACGCACTCGGTCATGTTGGTGGCGCATACGGGGCAATCGGTGTTGATGGCCCCGGCCATGCACTTATCCGTACAGGCACAGGCGGGGACTTCCATCCCGGCGGCTTCCATAGCAGCCAGCAGATCGGCCTCGTCCACAATGCTGAAAAAGTATGTTTCGTACTGTTCGCCGTCCTCGTCCACGGGCTTATCGTAGTCAATGACGATATAGAATGTATTGCCGCCGCTGGTCTGGACGGTGATAAACTGCTTGTTGGTGTGCTCGTCATAGAGCAGATCGCGGGTGACAAGGTTGCCCTCGTCAGAAAAGCCTACCCCCGGCTCGGTGGTGGGGGTAGGCTCCTCCAGCCCTTCCCACTGGTCGGTAGGCTCGATGTACTCGTCACCGCCCCCGGCATGGGCCGTCACGGTAAAGCCGCACATGAACACGGCCACGCAGAGCGTCAGTAAAAGAACACGCAGCTTTTTCATTCCGCAGCCACCTCCTCGGACTTCGGGACATTTTGTCCCAAGGTTTTCCCGGCCCGGAGCTGCTGGAGCACCAGCGGCAGCTCCGCGAGAGGGATGCTCATGCCGCGCACGATGTCCACGATCTCGCTGTTTTCAGCCTCCACCTTGCGCTGTTCCAGTTCTTTCAGTTTGGTCTGCTGTTCCGCGATTTTGGCCTTGACCTTTTCGATCTCGGCTTCGATTTTCGCGCTTTTCGTAGTTGCCATAGATAACCTCCTTCACGATAACCGCCCGTAGGCGTAGAAATGAGACTGCCAGTAGTGGCAATACCCTGTACCAGCACCGCATAGATGGCCACGCACACAAGGATCAGCAGACCTTGGAAACCGACAGCAAACAGGGACTTGATATAGTTCTGGCCCATACTGCCAATTTCACGGTTGGAGAGCGTAGCCACGGGTATGGGGGCCAAGCTGGTGAGCAGATATATTTCAATCATGCGCCCATAGACGATGACGAAAATAATAATGTTCAGCGCAAGCATGGTAATGTGAATGAGGAACGACTGGAGCCACAGACCCAGCAGGGGGCCGACTTCCATCGCCTCCAAGGTAGCCTCCAGATTATCCAGCATGGACGCGCTGATGTCGGTGGAGCCGCGCACCAGCCCTGCGGCGTTGGCAATCACGCTCTGGGACATATCAAATACCGCCATGACGATATTGAATGTATTGGAGAGAATGAGAATAGCCGCCGCCGTTTTGAAAATCCACTTGAAGAAAATCCAGTAGTCCAGATCGTGTAGGTTGTTCTTTTCGATAATGAGCTGGATCAGCTCATAGGTGGCAACAAAGGTTAAAATCAGACCGGCAATCGGCAGTATCACCGTTTCAGAAAGCTGCCGTATGAGGGAAAAGACCCCGGCGTTCCAAGCCGCCGGGGTCGTCCCTACTTGCACCGCAATCTCTCCGACACGGGTATTGACCGTATCAAAAAGGCCCGTGAGGTTGCCCATGATACCCTCAATCAGCAGCCCTTTTATCCAGTCTGTAAGCCAGTCGGTGAGAAATCCCATAAGCTAAACCCTTAAAACAGGGAGGACAGCAGGGGGATCAGAGTGGTGCCGAGCACGATGATGCCGCCGCCAGCCATGAGCTGCTTGATGCCCTGAGACTTAGCGCCGGGGTTGTCGTTGCCGTAGCCTTCCATGAGGTTGACAACACCCCACACCGCAAGACCTGCGCCGAGGGCGATAACAAGCGTCTGGAGAACCGTAACTGCCTGATTGATAAATGCCATACTTGAATTTCCTCCTTAAATCGTTGGTGAATTGTGAAGGGCGAGTGCCTTTTCCAGCACCCGCCCCGATGGTTACTTCTGCGCGGCTGCCGGATTAACCGAACAGACCGGAGAGCAGAGGGATGAGGGTCGTGCCGATCAGCACCACACCACCGCCAGCCATGAGCTGCTTGATGCCCTGAGACTTGGCGCCGGGGTTGTCGTTGCCGTAGCCTTCCATGAGGTTGACAACACCCCACACTGCGAGACCGGCACCGAGGGCGATAACGAGCGTCTGAAGAACCGTGACAGCCTGATTGATGAAAGCCATAGATTTTCCTCCTTGATTTGAAAAAGATTGGTTGTGTATTTTTGAAAATGGGCATAAAAAAAGAAGCCCCGTCGCTGTTCTGCTTTGGGAGCCATCAGGCTTTACCCACTGCGCAGTGCAGCGACGGGGCTTTAATCCGATTCGACCTCGCCCATATCATAGAGGTCGAATGTGTCATCGGGCTTGACTACCAGCTTGTGCTGCCGGTACTTCTCGATGTCGAAGGCGTTCCGCTTGTTATAGTCGGAGAGCTGCCTATACTTTGGATGCTTCGTGATGTCGTATTTGTTACTGAGAAAAGGTCTCACGCCTCGAAGCTGTAAAATACACTTGCCTCCGTCCATGACGGCGATCTCATCCTGAGACATCAGTTCTTTGCCACAATGTCAAGTGATGAATTCAAAAAAGACAAGCACTATCCAAAGAA
>ERZ827037.1445-NODE-1445-length-25112-cov-4.979806_pt1 | contig 25112 bp, 23 predicted proteins | sample MGYA00519924_ERZ827037 | MGnify/ENA primary metagenome ERZ827037 (study PRJEB31778, sample SAMEA3449250) | human gut metagenome | biome: human gut; feature: human-associated habitat; material: faeces | place: United Kingdom | collected 2010/2012 ...
ATTTAGATTCCGTACATAACCTGAGCGGTTTTGACCGCAGGCTGGTGTGCGTACCGAAATTCTGCCCCAGGGAGTGTCCGGGGAAAGCAGGATGCCGTTATCAGAAATATTTGGATGTTTCCAAAAAAGAGGAAGTTTTTATACAGATATGCAATCACAATTATCTTCTGGCAGACGCCATGCACCGGATGAATGAATACCGGCCTCTGCTGGCAGATTACAGAGCATTGGTAGTAGATGAAGCACATAAGCTCCCAGAAGCTGCCAGCCAGATGGATGGGAGAAGTATTGGAAGAGAGGATGTGCAGGAAATCTCGTATTTCTTAAACAGGGAGCATAAAAGTTCGGAAGGTAAGAGACTACAGGATTGGTTTAATACACTTTCAATGGAAATCCGTAAGGATCAGGCTGGGATGGGAGATGACATAGCTGGAAAAGAAAATTTCTATTTTCCGGCAAAGTGCCGATCTTCTCTGGAGCAGGTAAGGGGGAATCTCAGTCTTATGCTTAAAAGACTTGCTGGAAATGTCCCTTACTGGATCTTCCGGCGGCTGGAAGAGATGGAAGAGCTGTTCGGCTGGTTTCTGAAGAAGGATACCAGATACGTTTTATTTCTTCAGCCAGACGGCAGGGGAGATCCTGTGTTTATGGCTGTTAGCAGAGAGATTCCAAGGTTTCTCCATGATTCCTTATGGGACAGGGGATTTCCCTCGATTCTCACCAGTGGAACTTTAAAAGCCGGAAATGGGTTTGTAAGGACCAGACAGATGACCGGGCTGGAAAAGAAAAGCAGAGTCCGGGAGTGTGTAGCAGAATCCCCATTTTGTTACAGAGAGAACTGTCTGCTTTATATTCCTGAGAATTTAAAAGCGACGCTCAAGGGAAGCCGGGAAGAGGCCGAGCAACTTGCAGGCCAGATCCGTGATCTGGTGTGTTCCACTTACGGGCATACACTGGTACTGTTTACATCTTATACCCTGATGGGAAATGTGCAGCAGCTTTTGCGGGATCAGATCCCGTTTCCGATGGTGCAGGTATGGAGAAACTCACAGGAAGAAATCGCACGGTTTAAGAAGATGGAAAATGCCGTTCTGTTTGCAGCCGGCTCCTGTTGGGAAGGTGTGGATTTTCCGGGGGATATGGTATCGTCCCTAATCATTGTAAAATTGCCGTTTGCTGTACCGGACCCCATCCATGAAGCACAAAGGGAACAATACCGATCACTGGAATCCTACATTCAAAATGTTGTTGTTCCAGATATGCAGAAGAAACTGCGCCAGGGATTCGGACGGGCGATCCGGACGGAGCAGGACACCTGTGTAGTGTCCATTTTAGACCACCGAGCGGCAAAGAAAGGAAAGTACCGGGGAGATGTTCTGGACGCCCTGCCAAAGTGCCAGATGGCAGAAAAAATCGATGAAGTAGAGGACTTTATCCGAAGCCGGAAAGTGGAGCGTTACTACAGCTGATAACATCCGTGGTGTTGTTGGTTCTGCCCAGATCTGGACAGAAAATAAGACAAAAAGTTTAGTGGTATTTCAGGAGCGGTTTTGACCGAATTGGTGGTATTTGTGATAGCTTTATCGGCATGAGTTGGGTATACTGTGTATAGCGTTAGAGGAAAGGAAGTGAGCAGGAATGAGACGATATGAACTGGAAAAAGAAAGAGAGGGTTCCACCGTTTATTTCTTTATCAGAGATGTGGAAACACTGGATATCGTCCTGCTTCCAACCAAATATCTGATGCACAAGATACGGAGTAAATGTTCACCGAATACGGTGCGGCGCTCCGCACTTGCAATCCTGTACTATCTGGAATACATCCATGGAAAGAAAAAGGAATTGACAGACGTATATCAAATGCCTTATGTTGAACAGACAAATCACTTTGTGGAATTTTTATACTGGCTGAAAGCCGGGAAGCATACCAGAGATAAAAATAACAGATCTCCAAACAATGGAACCTGCAACGCATACTTAAGAGATGTGTTCAGGTTCTATCTTTTTATAGAAGAAGAGTACCAGCAGTTCGGGGAGCTGAAAGTCCTGTCCTATAATTATTTTGTAGCCGTGGATGCAGTAGGCGTAAAGAAAAGCATACGATCAAAGAGTTTCAAAGGCTATTTAAAAGAGGAAGAGCATAAGGCGAGAGCAGCAAAGAAAGATGAAATTGTGGAAATCTTGAAAGCGTGTACCAATATAAGAGATCGGCTTCTCATGCTGCTTCTGGCAGAGACAGGCTACCGAATCGGTGAGATCTTAGGAATTGATTACAGTAAGGACATTGATTATCAGAACCACATAATCCGGGTATATTTCCGTGAGGACAATGAAAATGGCGCGAGAGCAAAGAATGCAGAATACCGAAGTGCGAAGATCAGCAAAGATACCTTCGGCTTTTTAAATCTGTATATCGCAGAGTACCGAAAACTACTTCAGCACCAGACAAGCCTGTTTGTGAATATTTCCGGGGATAATATCGGAAAACCAATGAACGTGGAAGCAGTATACTCCATGCTAAAAAGAATGGATAAGAAAACAGGGATTAAGATCACGCCTCATATGCTCCGGCATTACTTTGGAAATGAGCGGAGAAAAGCAGGATGGTCGCTGGAACTGATACAGCTGGCCTATGGACACCGCCACATCCAGACAACCATCAATTATCTGGACATTGTGGATGATGAACTGCTGGATGCCAGCCAGGAATTCTACGAGAAACACTCCTCCCTGTATGGGATTGAGGAATTGCTATAGGAGGTGGTTTTTATGCCTGCGTTTTTACAGTCTTTTATAGAGGCAGAACAAGAACGGAGCAGGCGGATTGAGCAGCTACGAAAAGAAATCCGGGAGTTTGCAAAAGAGGAAGCAGGAAGTTCCATTACAGAACAGATTCTGCTGTTTCTGGCAGATGAGATGGTAGAACATCTTTCGGAAATAGATTATGAACTGCGAATGAAATTTGAATTATACATAACACCGCTGATAAAGCGAAATTACATTTACCGATATACCGGAACGTTCGACCGGATACGGCAGGCGTACATCCGGGAACGGATGAAAACTCCGGCTGGACAGAGGGAATGTGAATGGAAATATAAAAATGAAATACTTTTTGTTCCATACCACTCAGATCCTGTAATCGTAAAGAGTGTGGAAACGGTACGGTGTCGGAGCAACATGGTCTGGAATTTTAAAGCGGCAGCCAGTGAGAAACTGAAACGTCAGATTTTTACCGTGCTGGAATATATTCTGGAGAATTATGAAATTTCCAGACTGAGGGAATATAAACTGACCGGGCTACAGCTTTTTTACGAATTTTGCATCCGGGAGCAGATTACAGATATCCAGCTTCTGGAGCTGGAACAGGAAACAGCATTTCAGGACTACCTGAAGCAGAAAGTCGAGAAAGAGCAACGGCGAAAACGACTGAAGAGCATTGTGGAAACTGCCCGTAAAGTGATTTTTATAGAAACTGATGAAACAAGATGGGATGCTACCATCTGGTATTTAGAGCGGTTTCGTATTGCCAAAGAAAGAATAAACCAGAGTGACAGTATAGAAAAAATATCATTTCAGGAAGTTCTACAGCCCAAGAATCGATTGCTGCTTCAGGAATATATGAAGTACGAAATTGGAATCGGAGAACTGGCGCTCAGTACGGTGTACGAAAGATTCCGAACCATTCGAAATTTTTTGCAGGAGATCAGCGAACTGGAAGTTACCAAGTGTGATGCCAGCCTGATTGATGTATATTTAAAGAATTTGCAGAATGGTGCTATGGGAGCAAAGACATTTAATACCAATGTTTCGGGAATACAGTTTTTTATGAAATTTCTGGAAGTAAAGGGGTATATAAAAAAGGTTCCGTTTTATGCATCGTATTACTTGGAAAAACAGATCCCAGTCCACCATGACAGAAGTGTGGAAGAGGATGTGTATATGGAAATTATCCAAAACCTCTCACAGTTTCCTGAACACCTGAGAATGATGTTTTTACATCTCTGGTGTGTGGGACTCCGGATCAGTGAGGTCTGCACCTTAAAAGGGGATGCGTATTATATCCAGAATGGTGACTGCTGGATGAAGGTCTACCAGGTGAAAATGAAAAATTATAAAAGGGTTCCCATTCCGGTAACATTGTATCGTCTGATGCAGGTTTATCTGAAAAAGCACCCTACCGAAAAAGAAGCATACATTTTTCGGAATCGGAAAGGTGGAGCATTTTCCAAAAGCACCTTCATGGGGCAGATGAAAAAATACTGCTCCCAGATAGGCATACAGAATGGAGAATATATTTTTAAGTCTCATGATTACCGACATACCGTAGCAACCAATTTTTATGAGCATGGCGTATCAATCCAAAGCATCCGGGACTATCTGGGACATACGTTTGAGGAAATGACCATGCAGTATATAGATTATATGCCAAGAAAAATTGCTAAAGAAAATGACACATACTTTGAGGAAGAGGAAAACAGCCTGCTTGCCTGTATGCAGAAAGGAGAGAAGCATGGATAATAAACTGAAATTCCAACAACTGGAATGTTATAAGCTGGCTACCGATGAGCAAAAGGAAAAGCTGAATAAGGAACAATATTTTGATCTGGATAAACTGCCGGGAAACCAGCTTCAGACAGAATTTGTCGAATACATTTACTACCGTGGAACGCAGGTATCCATCCTGACCATAAAAAGGGAAAGGCATTATTTTAACAGCTTATGTGAATTTTTTCAGAAGTCATCCCATCAGGAGAACAGCCTGCTTGACAGAGAAAAAGACTTCTGGATAAAGCAGTTGAAAATGTGGATGATACAAAACGGTAGGGCTTTGACGAAGCATAAAGTGACGAACATTCAGACTGAATCGGTGGAAAAAGCTGCCCTGATCCGGTATTTTGAAAGCCTTCTGGAATTTACACTGGATCGATCAGAAACCAATGAGCTGGCAAAGGATATCTGGCATCTGGAAAGGCTTCCGCTTATCCTGCGGACAAATCCGATTGTCAACCATAAGACACTAAATTTCAGAGGAATCCGGCAACCAGATATTCGGGAAGAAGTAAAAAAAGCAATTTACCATCATCTGAAAACCGAAGCCCTTGGCAGTATAAAACGTGAACTGTCCGCAATGAATAAATTTTCAAAGTATTTGGATGAAAAGCATTCCAAGATCAGCACCTGCGAAGAGATTGACCGGGAGATCATAGAACAATTTTTAATCAACATCAAGGTAGAATCAAACGGAGGGAATGGCATCCGGGATGACCTGCTAAAGCTTCGAAATGTGCTGGAAACAATCGGAAAAATTTATGATTTTCCACATCTTACAAAACTGTTTTTAAAATCTGATTTTCCGCCAGAACGGAAAGCAGAATTCAAATCTTATTCGGACAGTGAGCTGAAAAGACTGAATGCCCAGATTGTAAAAATGGAAGAGCAGATAGCAAGGGCAATGATCATCCACCAGATGCTTGGAACCAGAATTTCCGACACGCTGACCTTGCGGAAAGACTGCCTTTATAAACATGACCGTCAGGATATGATTATCATATACCAGCCGAAAACAAGAAGATATGAAAAACCGATCAGCCGGGAGCTGGCACAGCTGATTGGAAAGGCAGTCAGTTATGCAAATGAGCATTATCCTGAAAGCATTTATATCTTTGCGGACGAGAACAAACCGGAGAGACCAATCAGTTACCAAACCTTGCAGGATAAAGTGCTTCGAATGATCTATGAAAAAGATATCCGGGATGACAGCGGAAACTTATTCGGATTTGGAACGCATATGTTCCGGCACTGCTATGGGGTAAAATTAACGGAACTCCATGTGGATGACTGGACGATAGCGAAGCTCCTGGGACATAAGGGAGTACGAAGTGTCCAATATTACCGAAAAATGAGCAATCAGCGGATGGCAGATGAAACAAGAGAAGTTAGAAATTTTATGTCACAGATTATACTGGCAAGTCTGGACGGATGGGGAGAAGAATATGAGCAAATACGACAAGATGCTGGAATTGAATAAAAGAAAGAGCGAAGAAAAAGTGGAACGGGCAGTCCTGACAATACGGACAATGGTGTTGGAGAGAGAAAAGGTGTCCGTACCAGCACTGATGCAAAAGACTGGTTTATCTAGAGGATTCTTTTACAAGAATCCGATTGTAAGAGGTGAGATTGATGCAGCAATGGAACAGCAGGCTGGTATGGTGGATCCAAGGAGAAACATTATCAGTCAGGCGATGGAAGCGGAAATGAATCTGCTCCGGCAACAGCTACAGAAACTGAAAAGCGAAAATGAGAATCTAATAAAGGAAAACCAGAAGTTAAAAAAAGCACTATCCAAGAAAGAGTTGAATCTTATCAAACAGATTTAAGCTATATCATAATGCAAAGTAGGTCTGCCAGAATACAGCAGATCTGTTTTGCATTGTGATATAGAAACAGATTATGCTTAAAAGGCATTAAGCAACCCATGATAATGGGTATTGGACATAGAAAGTAATATGGGTGTATGATGGAGCCGATAAGAAATAGAGCGTACCTGAAAAGCAAACTGCCACAGGAAAATTATGAACTTTATGTAAAAAGCTGCAAAGTCTATTGACCTGGAGTTTACTTCAGGTTGTACCATAAAAGAAAAAGAGCAAGGAGGAATTTTTTATGGATATTGAACAGATGAAAAAAGACTTAGGTGGAGGTAACGTATTTCCAATCGGTGAAGAAAATGTAGTATTTGCAAAATATTTTACAGGTGAGTGCTATCTGAATATGCTTACAACAGAGAGAGTACCAGTTGGTCTCGTTACTTTCGCTCCTGGAACCATCAATGCATATCACATCCATCATAAAGGTGGACAGATCCTTATGGTTACTGGTGGAAGAGGATGGTACCAGGAAGAAGGAAAGCCGGCTCGTGAGCTGAAAGCCGGAGATGTAGTAAATATTCCACCAGAAGTAAAACATTGGCATGGAGCAGCGAAAGACAGCTGGTTCCAGCATCTGGCTGTTGAAGTTCCGGCAGAGGGTGCTTCCAATGAATGGCTTGAGTTTTTACCGGAAGAAGAGTATAACAAATTACCATAAAGCAAGAAAGACGGAGGTTTAGTATCATGGCAAAGATCACACAGACAGCGGGAAGAAATGCTCTGGGAACATTTGCCCCGGAGTTTGCACATTTTAACGATGACGTTCTGTTCGGAGAGAACTGGAATAACGAAGATATTGATTTAAAAACAAGAAGTATCATCACAGTTGTAGCACTGATGGCACAGGGAATCACAGATTCCTCTTTGAAATTCCATTTACAGAATGCCAAGGATCATGGGGTAACGCAGAAAGAAATCGCAGCGATTATCACCCACGTAGCATTCTATGCAGGCTGGCCAAAAGGCTGGGCAGTGTTCAACCTTGCAAAAGAGGTTTGGAACGAGGACGAAACAGAGGAATAACCTGGCAAAACTGCTCGTCACGAAAAGTTCGCACAAAGCACAGACGTGTATGCCGTTAAAGCCAGTAACTACAAGGGATTGCGAATAGGGAGTCCAGTTTAATGCCGTAATAACTGGCACATCCACCATGCAAAGAATGGCGGCGGACAGATCATCATCTGTGTTGCAGGACGTGGATATTATCAGGAAGAAGGAAAAGAAGCAATCGAAATGAAACCGGGTGATTGCATCAATATTCCTCCAGAAGTAAAGCACTGGCACGGGGCAGCACCAGACAGCTGGTTCTCACATCTTGCAGTAGAAGTTCCTGGAGAAGAGACTTCAAATGAGTGGTGTGAAGCAGTATCTGATGAAGAATATGGAAAACTGAAATAAATCAAAGACAAAAAGAACACCGATGTGATAAAATGGTTGCAGTCAGAAAAATGATTGCAATCATTTTTTTCTGCATACCAAACTATATAAGATAAGCTGCCACTGGCAGGTTCTGTAGATATCGGAGTATGAAGCAGGCTTTGAATGATAAGCTTGCATTATACATATAGCAAATGAACGAGATGAGGAGGACCAGAAGATGAGTATAAAATCAGTTGCAGTATTAGGCGCAGGAGCAGTCGGTTCTTATGTGATATGGGGACTTTCAGGACGCGAAGGTATAAAGCTTGGCATTATCGCAGAGGGAGAACGCTACCACAGATTAAAAGAAAAGGGCTGTGCGATCAACGGAAATACATATTATCCGGAAGTGTGGACACCGGAAGAAGTAAATGGAGTGGATTTTCTGGTCGTATCGTTAAAATATGGTGCATTACCGGGAGCACTGGATAGCATCAAAAAGGCAGTAGGAAAAAATACCATCGTCATGAGTCTTATGAATGGTGTGGACAGTGAAGATATCATTTCGCAGGCCATTGACAGATCACATATCCTGCCGGCAGTTATAAAAGTAGCTTCACACAGAGAAGACGACGGATATCACTTCAATCCGGAGACAACAATTGGGATTATCTTTGGAGAATATGAAGCACCTTATGACAGTGAAAGAGTAAGAGCAATCGAAGAATTATTTGAAAATACAGGAATTCATTACCGCGCAACAGAGTATGCAATGGAAGAAGTGTGGAGTAAATTCCGTTTAAATATCTGCAATAATCTTCCACAGGCAATCGTAGGGGCGGGTGTTGGATGCTATGGCGACAGCGAACATATGAAAGCGATACAGAATGGCCTGAAGCGGGAGCTGGAAGCGATTGCTAAGGCAAAAGGAATTGATCTGAATAAGGCTTCGGATGTATCAGGCAGAGGAAGTGCGGTGTCGCCGAAAGCAAGATATTCAACACTTCAGGATCTGGATGCCGGTCGGCATACGGAGATTGATATGTTCTCCGGCGTTCTGATGCGGATGGGAAAAGAGCTGGGTATCCCGACACCGTATAACGAGTACACTTATCATATCATAAAAGCACTTGAAGAAAAAAATGACGGGAAATTTAACTATACCGGGAAGGAAGCACTGGTCTGGTCAAAATAAACGAATTGGGGAAGAAACATGTTAAATAAAGAAAAGATCATCACACTTTTAAAGAAAGATGTAGTTCCGGCACTTGGATGTACAGAGCCGGTATGTGTTGCGTTATGTGCAGCAAATGCAGGAAAATTAATTGTAGAAAATGAAAAAAAGGTAACGTCGGTAGAGGTAGAAGTCAACGCTGGAATCTATAAGAATGGAATGTCAGCCGGAATTCCGGGCTGTACTTATGTCGGACTGCCATATGCAGCAGCACTTCGTGTCAGTGACGGAATCTGTGCAGAGACCCCGGAAGAATGTATCCGGAATATGGCGCATATCGGCAATCAGGGCATGACGCAGACCGATAAAGAGATCATTCACATTATGGAAAGCAAAAAGCACAATCCCCAAAATATGACCATAAAAGAAGTATAAGCTGAAAAACACATGACAAATATATTAAGAAAGCGAGAAAAACTATGAACGAATTATATGAAATTATCGAAAAGAAAATAAAGGCATCCGGATACCCAAGAGAAATTTCCGGAGCGGATGTATATGATGATATCTGTGATCAGATTGATGGAAAAGAAAATGGAACCTATCTGTTATTATCCAAATTTGAAGAAGATGTGGTATTTGAATATCATATTACCATCCAGGATGAGGATTTTAACCTGGGAATTCTGACCATGAAGACACCGGAAGGAACATTTGAAGTAGATTTTGACAAGGAATAATGTGGAGAAAAAAGAAAAAGCTGCTGTCAGAAATAAAATCGTATAAAAATCAGAAAAGAAAGACTGGAAGTTTGTTCAAATTATTCATAGGAAATTTATGCCTGTAATGCTATCATTAGAACGTTGTTTGAGGATTGCGGAATTTGCATGGCAATGAACGCAGGATACCTCAGTTATTAATTACGAAAATGAAGTGAAAAAGAGGAGCGTTTCTTAATGAAAAAAGCAATTTGTACAATCATGTTATCAGCAGCATTGGCTTGTGGAATCTCTGGGATTGCAGCATATAATGGAGCAAGCATCGTAAAGGCAGAAGGTGGAGAGAATTATACAGAGGTATCTGTTACCATCCGTAATAATACACCATTCGAATTAGAAAATGTGGATTCTGATTTCGGCCTTACGGAAACTGTCGGAACAGAAAGTATAAAACCGTATTCAGAGGTAACTGTACAGATACCGGAAAAAGTAAAACATGCAACCATGTTAAAGATTAGCGGAACCACCAGCGAAGGGACAACATTTACAAATACCTTTAATGGATGGATGTCGGATGATACTGTAGTTACGGTACAGTACGATGAAGAAAAGAACTTAAGCGTTTCTTCTAATATTAATGAGAATTAGAGTTTGCAATACCATTAGCATTCAGTAGTATTTTACAACAGTTATTTAACTTGGCGGATGTAGCTGTGGTTGGCAGATTTGCCGGATCAAAAGCACTGGCCGCGGTTGGAAGCTGTGTGGCGCTGGCGGGAATCCAGGGCGCAATTTTCTCAGTGTCAAATGTATTTATCCAGAGCGGAATTAATTCATTTGGAGAAAATGCGATTGCAGGATCATCGCTGGCTCTTAATTTTGAGTATTTTTCTTATGATATTGCAGTGGCATTTGCACAGGCGGCAGTGACTTTTATCGGACAGAATTATGGAGCGGGTAATCTGAAACGTTGTAAAAAAATATTCTGGGAGTGTATGCTCTTTGGAATCGGATTTACAGAGATTCTGTGTGTGATCTGGCTGATGACCGTCTTTAAGGTTATACCGACATATGAAGCACTAATGGATATATATGTGGCATCATGGATATTTACGGGAGGAATCCTGTTCGTGATTTATATGATGCATATGCGGAAATTAGAGAAAAAATAAGATGTCTGAAAAGTCTTTCAGATTTCTTTTGATTTTATTAACAATTTGTTTGTGATTTTATCATGGTTTCATCACAATTAACTCGTATACTATGAATTGTTCGAAAGAACAACACTTTAAATCTTTTTCATAACTTTTTCCTCAGGACTGCAATCCTCCCAAAAGTGCAGTCCTATTTTAATGTATTAAACAACAATATTACACCCGGTCGTGATTGATCTCCCGGTAAAATAACCGTGCAATCTCATCCTGATCATCAGTCCGCCCCAGAATCCACATGAGTTTCGCAACGATAGATTCGGTAGTCATATCATCAGATTGCAGAATACCCTTATGATTACTGAACTTCTTGCCAACCTGGTACACACCAAGATCACATCCCTCTTCCGGGACCTGTGTGGTTACCGCAATCGTCTTACCGGAATCAACCCATGAAAAAATTGCCTGTTCAAAGGAATCATCGTATTCCGGGATTCCACCGATTCCAAATGTTTCCAGGATAATCGCATCATAGTGACCGCTTAAAAGATCGAAAATCTCAGCTTTTACTTCCGGTGTCAGCTTCAGAACGAAGACACGGTCATTGAGACTGTCGTAACTTTTTAAGTCTTCTGGTGCCGGGCGTGATTCCGTGTAGTAACGGATGATACGGCTGTCGCGGATAATTGCAAGTTCCGGGAAGTTCATGCTGTCAAAGGCATCAAAACTTCTGGTGCGCTGTTTGCGGCCACGGGTTCCGGCAACAACCTTGCCATTGAAGACGATGCAGACATTGCAGGAAAGATCATCGGCTGCATACAGAATGCTTTGGAACAGATTAATTTTCGCATCAGTATAAGGATTGGCCATTGGCTTCTGGGAGCCGGTCAGAACGATTGGCTTCCTGCTATCCTGGATCAGATAGGAAAGCGCAGCAGCTGTGTATGCCATCGTATCTGTTCCGTGAAGGATAACAAATCCATCGTAATTGTTATAGTTTTCCATAATCGCATCTCGGATCATCAGCCACTGACGGGGACGCATATTTGTACTGTCGATGTTCATGAGCTGGAGAACCTCCAGATGGCAGATTTCCCTGATGCCAGGCACACTGGCTGCCAGTTCCTCACCTGTTACAGCTGGTGTCAGTCCAAGATCCCCTTCTTTGGACGCAATGGTACCACCAGTTGCTATCATTAGTATGTTTTTCATGATCAGATACCTCTCAATATTATAAAAATTATAAAATAAAATCCTTTTATAAGATTAGCTGTGATTCGGAGGCATGTCAAGAAAAAACAGGATTTTTAAATATTTTTAAATATATTTCCCATGCAGAATCTGTTAATGGACAGAGTCGGGATGATAGTAATGTTTTGTAGAATCTGGATTATGCTCACTGGAACCAGAATCAGAATTCTCTGGAGGTGGAACCAGAGGAAGAAAAGGATAAAGTTCTTCATAAGAATCCAGTTCAGCATCATTAAGAGGTGCAGATGGGATTAAACCGGTGCAATCCTGCGAAGACGCGGCACCTGCAAGGTAATCATAAGAATCAATGATTTCCTGATTGGTCAGAGATTCTGTGTTTTCCCTATAAATATTGGCAGAGTGGTTCACAGGCAGTTGTTTTGTTGAAATGTGTTTTTGATCGTGTTTTCTGTTCATAAATAAATCTCCTTCTGATTGTTAAAACATGAATTAGCAGCTACATTTGTTATAGTATGACATCCAAAAAAATTAAGGCATGTTTCTTTGGAAAAAGAATAATAAAAACATACTTTCCAGAATAGAATTAGTGGAAAAATTAGAAAATATACTGTATAATATTTCCTGTTGCGAAATATTAGAGCGTTAAAGCTAAAAAGAATATAGAAAAAGCAACGCCGAAATAAAAACAAAAGAAAAATGAAATATAAAAAATATAAGAAGGAGAATACCATATGAGAGTAGAAATAGATACTCATACACATACCCTGGCAAGTGGACATGCTTACAATACCATCAATGAGATGGCGAAGACAGCAGCAGATAAAGGCTTGAAAGGGCTGGCAATTACAGAACATGCGCCACAGATGCCTGGAACCTGTCATTTGTTTTATTTTCAGAATCTGAGAGTTGTTCCAAGAGAAAGATACGGAATCGAACTTTTACTGGGAACAGAATTAAATATTATGAATGAAGATGGAGAGGTGGATCTTCCGGAAGAGACACTTAAGACGCTGGATATAGCGATTGCGAGTATGCACACACCATGTTTCAAAGGGGAAAGAACCGTGGAAAAGGTCACTGCAGCATATGAAAAAGTAATGGAACATCGATATGTGGATATCATCGGTCATCCGGATGATGGAAGATTTCCGGTTGATATGGAACGTCTGGTGAGCCAGGCAAAAAAGACGGGAACTTTATTAGAGGTGAACAATTCCTCCCTGCGTCCGGACGGATTCCGTGAGAACACAAGGGAGAACTGTCTGAGAATGCTAAAAGAATGCAAAAAACAGGGAGCAATAATTGTTCTTGGCAGTGATTCACATGTAGATGTGGATATTGCAGAATATCCATATGCAGAAGAAGTTTTGAAGAAAGCAGATTTTCCAGAAGAGCTGATTGCCAATCTTTCACTGGAAAAATTGAAAGCTTCTTTAAAACACAATAAAAAACTATAGACTTTATGAATTTAGTGTGTTAAAATGTAACGGTAATGAATCTGCTACAAAGGAGATATTAATATGAGTAAGAAAATCAGGACAGAAGCGGTTGACTATCTTTTTCAAGCCATTTTAAGCCTGGAGAATAAAGAAGAGTGTTATACATTTTTTGAAGACATCTGTACAATCAATGAATTACTTTCCTTATCACAGCGCTTTGAGGTTGCAAAGATGTTAAGAGAACATAAGACATATCTTGAGATTGCAGAGAAGACAGGAGCTTCGACAGCAACGATCAGCAGGGTAAACCGTTCCCTGAACTATGGAAATGATGGATATGATATGGTCTTTGAAAGAATTGGACTTGGGGAAGCCAAAGACGAATAAGCAGAATAAGATGTGGAAGAATGCCATAATTGTAAAGGGTTATTATAATAAAATGATAACTACATTTTAAGATGTATGGTAATGAAAATGCCAGAACTACTTTTATAAATAGTTCTGGCATTTTTTATCATGCCAAAGCATGCAAGAGAAGCTGCCGGTTTCTGATCATGCAGATGGCAGCTTCTCTATAGCTGTTCGTAAAGAACTTTCGCCGTATTATTTTTTATCAGCCGGTTCCGGATGCAATAGATCTGGAAAATTATCCAGAAGCTTTTCGACAATCTGTTTCTTAACATAGATATCAAAACTCAGATTACAGATAAATGCGAATAACTGGAGTGAATCACGATCCTCTTCAGGAACATCTTCAAAGCTTTTTTTGGAAGCATTATAAGAACGGATAATTTCTTTTGAAAATTCAGGAATCCGGGACTTTTCAAGTTCACATACTTCCTTATAGATAGCAGTAATGTCAAAATCCTGGTCTGAAGAGAAATATTTTTCCGTAAGTGGTTTAAGCAATGTTTCGATATCCTTAATGGAAAGGAAGTTTTTAAAATAGTAGATGAAAATCATCACTAATAAATGTTCTTTTGAATACTTCTTTTTCACAGGCGGTGGAAGCAGGTTATTCTTGGCATAGTTATTGATCATGGTCTTGGTGAGAATCTTATCATCTGCATGACGTTTGCTGGAAGCCAGTTCTTTTTCCATAAAGGTTGTGACCTGATCCATGTATAAATCTATATTCGGAATATCATCCGGTCTCACGTAATCAATTCGTGAGATGCTTGATAAAATGCTGTTCAGCATATCTTTTGTATCAATTGTCATTTTTTATCACCTCAATGTAATTATTATATAGTTTTAAAAACTAGATAGCAAGCGTTTTTTGACGACATAAAAGAAAAAATGTCGGAAAAGAAGCAGGTATTTTTTATTGAAAATCCCGTACGATACAGTAGTGGGTATGGATTGCGCCAATTTGGAATGCGTAACCAGGAATTGTAAGCATAAATAAAAAAGGTATTGACAATAAAAAAAGAAATGTTAAAATATGTTCGATAGCAAACAATTCATATATGAACAATTCGGTGCTGAACAATCTGAGTCGGCATATATTTGAAAAGAGAAAGGATGGTAGTGTGGAAGAAAAGGGAAGAAAGATCGGGCCGGAGATACATTGTACAGACCTGAAGCTTTCAAGAAATCTGTCTGCGCATGTAAGAAAATCCGGGATTGATGAAGTGACGATGATGCATGGCTGGATCATCCGGTATCTTTATGAGAACCAGGACCGGGACATTTTTCAAAAAGACATCGAGCAGCAATTTTCCGTGGGCAGATCAACCGTTACGAATCTGATCCAGTTAATGGAAAAGAAAGGATTTGTAAGACGTGAGTCGGTAAAACAGGATGCCAGGTTGAAAAAGGTGCTCCTGACAGAAAAAGGAATTGAAAGCCAGGAGGCCTTTGAAGATGTCGTAGAGCATATCGAAGCGGAATTATCAGAAAATATAGAAAAAGAAGATCTTCATACATTTTATAAAGTGCTGGACCAGATCAGGGCAAATGCAAAGAAGTATGAAATAAAATAATGAAGATAATATAATAAGCGAAAAAACAACAAAAAAGAAAGGGAAAAATGCAATGATCAAGACATTAGCAAAACAGATCAAAGAATTCAAAGCAGCATCCATTGCAACCCCGCTTTTTATGATCCTTGAGGTATTGATGGAGATGATCATTCCATTTCTGATGGCGTCGATCATCGATGAAGGAGTCAATGCAGGGGATATCCATCACATTTACAAAGTCGGCGGAATCATGGTCGTAGCTGCGGCTATCGGGTTATTTGCCGGTATGATGGGCGGAAGATATGGAGCAAAAGCATCTGCAGGATTTGCAAGGAACTTACGAGAAGCCATGTTCAATAATATCCAGACATTTTCATTCTCGAACATCGATAAGTTCAGCACTGCAGGACTTGTCACAAGAATGACCACAGATGTAACCAATATACAGAATGCATACCAGATGATCCTGCGTATGTTTACCAGAGCACCTGCCAGCATGATCTGTGCCATGGTTATGGCATTTACGATCAATGCAAAACTTGCGAGTGTTTACCTGGCGGCAGTTATCATTCTTGGCTTCTTACTGTTCCTGATCATGAGCCATGCGACAAAGTATTTCCAGCAGGCATTTCCAAAGTATGATGACCTGAATGAGTCTGTACAGGAAAATGTATCAGCAATCCGTGTGGTAAAGGCATATGTAAGAGAAGAGCAGGAGACTTCTAAGTTAAAGAAGGCTAGTGAAAATATTTATAACATTTTCGTAAAAGCAGAAAATAATCTGGTGTTCAATGCACCGCTTATGCAGACGGCAGTATATACCTGTATCCTGTTAGTCAGCTGGCTGGGTGCGAAGATGATCGCCAGTGATTCACTGACAACCGGTGAACTGATGAGTCTTCTTACATATTGTATGAACATACTGATGAGTCTGATGATGCTGTCGATGGTATTTGTAATGATCACAATGAGTATTGCAAGTGCGAGACGTATAACAGAAGTGTTAAATGAGACCAGCGATCTTCAGAATCCAGAGCAGCCGGTTATGGAAGTAAAAGATGGAAGTATTGAATTCCGTCACGTAGACTTTGCATATAAAAAAGACAGTGAAGAGCCAGTGCTGGAAGATATTAATCTGCAGATCCATTCCGGTGAGACAATCGGAATCATCGGAGGAACCGGAAGCGCCAAGACCAGTCTTGTCAACCTGATCAGCCGTCTGTATGATGTGACAAAAGGTGAAGTACAGGTAGGCGGAAAGAATGTAAAAGACTACGATATGGAAATGCTCCGTAACCAGGTATCGGTGGTACTGCAGAATAATGTACTGTTCTCAGGAACGATATTAGATAACCTGCGCTGGGGAGATAAGAATGCGACAGAAGAAGAATGCAGACGTGCATGTGAACTTGCGTGTGCAGATGAATTCATCGAGCGTTTCCCGAAAAAATATGAGACGTATATCGAACAGGGCGGAAGCAACGTATCCGGCGGTCAGAAGCAGAGACTTTGTATCGCAAGAGCGCTGCTTAAAAAGCCAAAGGTATTGATCCTTGATGACAGTACCAGTGCCGTAGATACAGCGACAGATGCGAAGATCCGGAGAGCATTCCGTGAGGAGATACCGGATACGACAAAGCTTATTATCGCACAGAGAATTTCCAGTGTACAGGATGCAGACCGCATCATTGTTATGGAAGATGGTAAGGTCAATGGATTCGGTACACATGAAGAATTATTGAAGCATAACGACATATACCGTGAAGTCTATGAATCACAGACGAGCGGTGGTGGAGATTTTGATGAAAAGGAGGGTGAATAAGATGCCGGGACCGAATAGAGCGCCGCGGGGAATGAAACCACAGGTAAAAAATCCGGGTGAATTATTCCTCCGCCTTATGAAATATGTATTAAAGGACTATAAGTTCCATTGCATCAGTGTTGTGATACTGATCGTCATCAGTGTACTTTGTAACGTACAGGGAACGATGTTCATGAAGAACCTGATCGATGAATATATCACGCCATTTCTGTTATCAGATAATCCGAATTTTACGCCGCTTGCACATGCAATCGGCAAAGTGGCTGCGTTCTATGCAATTGGTGTTGCAGCAACGTTTGGATATAACCGTCTGATGGTAAATGTAACACAGGGTACACTTCGTAACTTGAGAAATGATTTGTTCTCACATATGGAAAAGCTTCCTGTTAAATATTTTGATACACATGCACATGGGGATATCATGTCGGTATACACTAATGATATCGATACATTGAGACAGATGATCAGCCAGAGCATGCCGCAGCTTTTAAACAGTGGGATTACGATCATCAGTGTATTTATCAGCATGCTGATCTTAAGTATCCCGCTTACGGTTGTGACGATGATCATGGTTGGAATCATGGTATTCTGTTCGAAAAAATCAGCAGGCCAGAGTGGTGCATACTTTGCAAAGCAGCAGAAAGATCTCGGAACGGTCAATGGATATATTGAGGAAATGATGAACGGCCAGAAAGTCGTAAAAGTCTTCTGCCATGAAGAAGAAAATATACAGGATTTTAAGAAATTAAATGATGAATTATATGTAAGTGCAGACAGAGCCAATACATTTGCCAACTTTTTAGGACCGATCAATGCGCAGATTGGAAATATCAGTTATGTAATCTGTGCGATTGTCGGAGGTGTGCTTGCGCTTGGCAAAGTGGGGGGATTCACACTTGGAGGACTGGCAAGTTTCCTGACATTTAACAAAAGTTTCAGTATGCCGATCAACCAGATCAGTATGCAGATGAATGCAATCGTTATGGCGATGGCAGGTGCCGACAGAATCTTCCGTCTGATGGATGAAAAAGAAGAATTAGATGAAGGATATGTGACCCTGGTCAACGCCAGGGAAAAAGACGGTGAACTGACCGAGTGTGAGGAACGGACCGACCGCTGGGCATGGAAACATGTACATCAAAATGACGGAAGCGTAGATTACGTGGAAGTAAAAGGTGAAGTTGTATTCAACGGTGTGGATTTTGGTTACAATGATGAAAAGATCGTGCTTCATGATATCAAATTGTACGCAAAACCGGGACAGAAGATTGCATTTGTAGGTTCAACCGGAGCCGGTAAGACGACGATTACGAATCTGATCAACCGCTTTTATGATATCCAGGATGGAAAAATCCGTTATGACGGAATCAACATCAATAAGATCAAAAAGGCTGATCTCAGACGTTCGCTTGGTATTGTACTGCAGGATACACATCTGTTCACCGGAACTGTGCGTGACAATATCAGATTCGGGAAACTGGATGCGACCGATGAAGAGATTGTGGCAGCTGCAAAGCTTGCTAATGCCGACAGCTTTATCCGCAGACTTCCGAATGGTTATGATACGATGCTGACGGGAGATGGAGCGAACCTAAGTCAGGGACAGAGACAGCTTCTTGCGATAGCAAGAGCAGCAATCGCTGATCCGCCGGTATTGATCCTGGATGAGGCGACCAGCTCGATTGATACGAGAACAGAGCGTATTGTACAGGATGGCATGGATAAGCTGATGCATGGAAGAACCACTTTTGTCATTGCCCACAGACTGTCTACGGTACGTAATTCCGACTGTATCATGGTACTGGAACAGGGACGGATCATTGAGCGTGGAACACACGATGAACTGATCGAAGAAAAGGGAAGATATTATCAATTGTATACTGGAAATGCAATTAGCGCGTAAAGATAAAAGGGGACGGGGTTTTTTTAAAAATACCCCGTCCCCTTTTTAAAATGCCCTGTCCCTTTTTGCAGATGAAAATGCTTCTTGCAGAACAAGGGCAAAGCAACTATAATGGAAACAGACATTCGAAAAGGGGAAGAATGCATATGCGATCAATGATTTTATGCTATAATCTGAAAGGCACGAAGAAGGGCAGAAAACTGGGAATGCTCGGAAGTTTTCTGGGCTTTCGGATAAAATATGTAGAAAAAGAAGAATATTTGAAAAGTATCGGGGAACTGACAGGTCTGATAAATGGAAAGGAAACTACGGACAGTCAGATATCAGAACAGCAGGATACAGAAGCGTTTGAAGAAGAGATGATCGTGATCCAGATGGAAGATCACCGGATGCTGGATAAACTGTTGTTCCAGATGCGGAAAGAAAAGTTCCAGATTCCATTAAAGGCAGTTGTAACCGCACAGAATCAGAACTGGACATCAGAAGCTCTCTATAAAGAAATCAAAAAAGAACATGAAACCATGATGAAGCTTGAAAAAGAAAAACAGGAAGCAGGCAGTCAGGGATAAAATACAGAACAGGTATTATAAGACAGAAATTATAAGACAGAAATTATAAGAAAGAAATTACAAGACAGAGATTACAAGATAAGAAAGGAAACAAAAAAGATTGAGTATATACGATACACTAAATGAACAGCAAAAAGAAGCCGTATTCCATACCGAAGGACCGCTTTTGATCCTGGCGGGTGCAGGCTCTGGAAAGACAAGAGTGTTAACGCACAGAATCGCATATTTAATAGAAGAAAAACAGATTAATCCATGGAATATTCTGGCAATCACATTTACGAACAAAGCAGCCGGAGAGATGAGAGAACGTGTGGATAAGCTGGTCGGATATGGATCAGAGAGTATCTGGGTAAGCACATTCCACTCTATGTGTGTACGTATCTTAAGAAGACACATAGATCTGCTTGGATACGATACCAACTTTACAATCTATGACAGCGACGATCAGAAGACCCTGATGAGAGAGGTCTGTAAGCTGTTACAGATAGATACGAAGACCTACAGGGAAAGAGCATTGCTTTCAGAGATTTCCCGTGCAAAAGATGAGCTGGTTACGCCGCAGGAATTCAGACTGCGCGCAGAAGGAGATTTTGGCCGTAAGAAGATTGCAGATGTCTATGAAGAGTATGAAAAACAGTTAAGATCGAATAATGCACTGGATTTTGATGATCTGTTGTTTAAAACCGTACAGTTATTCCAGACACAGAAGGATGTACTGGAGTACTATCAGGAACGGTTCCGCTATATCATGGTAGACGAGTATCAGGATACGAATACGGTACAGTTTAAGCTGATTGAACTTTTGGCATCAAAATACCGCAACCTGTGCGTAGTTGGTGACGATGATCAGTCGATCTATAAGTTCCGCGGTGCCAATATTAAGAATATTCTGGATTTTGAAAATGTCTTTGAAGACACCAAAGTAATCAAACTTGAGCAGAATTACCGTTCTACCGGAAATATCCTGAATGCGGCAAATGCAGTGATCCAGAATAATCAGGGAAGAAAAGAAAAGACGCTCTGGACGGAGAATGAAGAAGGAAATCAGATCCAGTTCCGTCAGTTTGATTCGGCATATGAAGAAGCAGAATATGTAGTCGGTGATATCAGACGCCATGTGAATAAGGAAGAATGCGAATATAAAGACAACGCAGTACTTTACCGTACGAATGCACAGTCCCGTATGTTCGAAGAAAGATTTATCAGAGACAGTATTCCATATAAAGTAATCGGTGGTGTAAACTTCTATGCAAGACGTGAGATCAAAGATCTGCTTGCATATATGAAGACGGTAGATAACGGAAGAGATGACCTGGCAGTCAGACGAATCGTTAATGTGCCAAAAAGAGGAATCGGACTTACCAGCATCAACCGTGTACAGGAATATGCAGCATCAAAAGGATGCAGCTTTTATGATGGACTCCGGGCAGTTGATCTGATCCCGAATATCGGAAGAGGACAGGCAAAACTGGAATCTTTTGTAGCTATGATCGAACATTTTAAAAATGATACACAGGATATGAGCGTTTCTGAACTGATGGAAGAGATCATAAAAGAGACCGGATATATTGATGCACTGATCCACGAATGCGAAAGCGAAGAGGCAGCTTCCCGTATTGAAAATATCGATGAACTCCGTAATAAGATTGCATCTTATGAAGAAAACTGTGCCTCACAGAATGATGAGCCGACATTGAGTGGGTTCCTGGAAGATGTGGCACTTGTTGCAGATATTGACAGCCTGGATGAAAGTACGGATTATGTAGTCCTTATGACATTACATAGTGCAAAAGGTCTGGAATTCCCGCATGTATATCTGGCAGGAATGGAAGATGGGTTATTCCCAAGCTATATGACGATCACATCAGAAGATCCGGGAGATCTGGAAGAAGAACGAAGACTCTGCTATGTAGGTATTACAAGAGCAGAAAAAGATCTGACACTGACCTGTGCAAGGAAACGTATGGTACACGGAGAGACACAGTATAAGAAGATGTCCCGGTTCTTAAAAGAGATCCCGATGGAGCTCCTGGCAACAGGACCTGCCAAGAAAGAAAAGAAAGAAGAAAGCGAAGAACCGGTAAGAGTCAAGACATCCTTTATGCAGGCAAAAGAGACATTTAAAACCAAAGCATTTGCCACGGCAAAGCCGGTACAGCAGTTTGGAACACCGAAGGGAGGCAGTCTTCCGTATGGTGTCGGAGACCGTGTAAAACATATCAAATTCGGCGAAGGAACGGTAACTGCAATCACAGAAGGCGGAAGAGATTATGAAGTAACGGTAGACTTTGACGGACCAGGAACCAAGAAGATGTTTGCTGCATTTGCGAGATTGCAGAAAGTGTAGAGGTGTTACATACACAACGTGTGAACAGTAACACAGATAGTAAGGTATAGAAAAATATATGAAAAAGAAGTAGTAATCATCTATAGATAGTGGTATAATAAACGCAGAATTGATTTGCTACAAGAGCAGAGGAAAGGACGTGAAAGCATGAGTAAAGTAGAAGAGATTATTGCAGCATCTAAGCTCAGCGAACTGATGAATAATAAGGAAGAAGACAAACACGGCAAAACTGTACTTTGGATTCTGGCTGTTGTCGGTGCAGTCGCTGCAGTTGCAGGAATTGCTTATGCCGTATATTGCTTCTTTACCCCGGATTATCTGGAAGACTTTGAAGATGATTTTGACGACGATGATTTCGATGATGACTTCTTCGATGATGACGATCAGGTATAAGAACCGGGCAGACGAATAGCAAAAAGAAGTGAAGAAAAAAAGCAGGTTAAGAACCTATCTGTTATAGGAAAGGCGTCTGGCCTGCTTTTCTCTTGTGGCTGTATGGGAGGAAAAAGATGGAAGAACAGTGTTATGCATTATTGATTGATGCGGACAATGTATCTGCAAAATATATAAAACCAATACTGACAGAATTATCCAAGTATGGAATTATCACATACAAAAGAATCTATGGAGACTGGACAAGCACCCAGCATTCGAGCTGGAAAGATGAACTGTTGACGAATTCGATCACACCAATCCAGCAGTTCAGCTATACACAGGGCAAGAATTCCACGGATTCAGCGATGATTATTGATGCAATGGATATCCTGTATACGAATGATGTGGATGGATTCTGTATTGTATCCAGTGACAGTGATTTTACAAGACTGGTAAGCCGTTTAAGAGAAAGCGGCAAGATGGTGATTGGGATGGGAGAGAATAAGACTCCGGAACCATTCCGCAAAGCATGTGACAAATTTACCATTCTGGAAAACCTGATGAATGAACAGAATCCGGGAACGACCAAGAATGCAACATCACATGACAGACGAAGCAAAGAAAAGATCGAAGATGCGATCATCAAGATGATTATAGAGAATCAGGACAGCAACAAGGCAACGGGACTGGGTGAAGTTGGAAGCCGTCTGGTAAGCCTTTATCCGGATTTTGACGTCCGAAGCTATGGCTATAATATGCTGTCAAAATTCCTGGAAGAGTTTACGAGAATCCAGCTGGTGAAGCATGGAAATATTGTATCTGTAGCATTAAGGGAAGATCAGGATCTCAAAGAAAATATAGATACATACGTGGTACAGATCGTAAAAAAAGCTGGAAAAACAGGTATGGAATTAAGTACCTTGGGTAATAAAACGTATGAAAAATACAAAGACTTTAAGATCCGGGATTATGGTTATTCCCAGTTCAACCAGTATGTGAAGAGTCTGAAACATGTACGGGTGGAACAGGAAGGAACCATCCTGAAGGCTGTCTATAAACAGTAATGGAATCGTGGACAGATAGAAAAATCATAGAAAACCTGCATAGTTCTGCAGATCAGAATAAAAGAAGTAAAAATACAGTAAAAGAAGATAAAAATATTTAGTATAGATTATAGAAAGGCTATTGTTATATGAAAAAAGGTCAGGTATACGAAGGCATAATTGAATCCGTAGAATTTCCAAATAAAGGACGCATCTATCTTCCAGAAGAGGACAGATGCGTGATCGTAAAAAATGGAGTGCCGGGACAGAAAGTAAAATTCTCGGTCAACAAAATCCGCAAAGGAAAAGCAGAAGGCCGCTTATTAGAAGTGCTCGAACCTTCTGAAAAAGAGATTCCGTCGGCCTGTCCGCATTTCGGACAGTGTGGAGGATGCACGTATCAGAATCTTCCATATGAAGAACAGCTTGCGATGAAAAACGAGCAGGTAAAAAAGATGATGGATGAAGCAGTAGACGGGGAATATATATGGGAAGGCGTAAAACCAAGCCCGGTTACATCCGGGTATCGTAATAAGATGGAATTTTCATTTGGCGACGAATATAAAGACGGTCCGCTGGCACTTGGAATGCACAAAAGAGGAAGCTTTCATGATATTGTAAATGTAACAGACTGTCAGATCGTAGATGAAGACTACCGTAAGATTCTGTCATGTACGCTGGAATGTGCGAGAGAATCCGGACTTCCGTATTATCACCGCATGAGACATGTGGGATATTTCAGACATTTATTAGTAAGAAAAGCAGTTAAGACAGGAGAAATCTTGGTAGATCTCGTAACAGCATCTGAGCAGGGAGCACTGGGAATGGATGCGGCAGAAGCAATGGAAAAAATCCAGAAGTTTAAAGAAAACTGGATTCAGAAAATGACTGCAATCGAATATGAAGGAAAACTGGTAGGAATCCTGCATACAAAGAATGACAGCCTTGCTGACGTTGTAAAAGACGAAGGAACAGAAGTCCTCTATGGACAGGATTATTTCTATGAAGAACTTCTGGGATTAAAATTCAAGATCACACCATTTTCATTCTTTCAGACAAATTCACTGGGAGCAGAAGTCTTATATGAGACAGCCAGAGATTACATTGGGGATACGAATGAGAAAGTTGTATTCGACCTCTACAGTGGAACCGGAACCATCGCCCAGATCCTGGCACCAGTTGCAAAAAAAGTTGTGGGAGTAGAAATTGTAGAAGAGGCAGTAGAAGCCGCAAAGGAAAATGCAAAGTTAAATAACTTAGATAACTGTACCTTCTGGGCAGGAGATGTATTAAAAGTCATCGACGAACTCGGTGAAGTGCCGGATCTTATCATGCTTGACCCTCCAAGAGACGGGGTTAATCCGAAGGCACTTATGAAAATCTTAAACTTCGGAGTAGAGCGTCTGGTATACATCGCATGTAAGCCAACCAGTCTGGCGCGTGATCTGGAGATGATACAGGGACGAGGATATAAGGTAGAAAGAATCGGGGGAGTGGATCTCTTCCCGGGAACTTACCATGTGGAGACCGTGTGCCTTTTGGGCAAACGAAAACCAGATGACACGATAGAGATCGACTTAGACCTGGACGAGCTGGATGCCACC
>ERZ827037.1449-NODE-1449-length-25003-cov-3.227112_pt1 | contig 25003 bp, 23 predicted proteins | sample MGYA00519924_ERZ827037 | MGnify/ENA primary metagenome ERZ827037 (study PRJEB31778, sample SAMEA3449250) | human gut metagenome | biome: human gut; feature: human-associated habitat; material: faeces | place: United Kingdom | collected 2010/2012 ...
GTGGATCTTCCGCGAGGAGAAGCACTATCTGGCCACGGGCGAAGTGCTCCCGCAGCCGTCGGTGTGCGAACGGGTCGAAATCGCCAAGGAGCATCTGCGCAAGTCGCTCGAAGTAAAGGGCGAATTCGTGGGCATCCTCGAAATGCGCCGCCATCTGTCCAACTATTTCAAGGGACTGCCCGACTTCAAGCCGACGCGCCTGAAGCTCGTCACGTCGCTCGACATCCCCGAACTGTTCGACACGCTCGACTCGATCGCCCGGCGCTGGGGCGACTTCGACGTAAGCGGGACGGTTCCCGCCCCGCTGTCGCACGACCTGTAAAACGGCGCGCCACCCTATTTCAGCACGCGCTCGACATAGGCTTTGTAGTCCTTGACGACGGGTACGTACCCGTCGTCCTCGAAAAGCGGCGAAGAGATCAGAAAATCGGCCGACGAACGGTTGATGGCCGTCGGCACGTTGTAGAGCGTGGCCAGACGCAGCAGGGCCTTGACGTCCACGTCGTGCGGCTGGGCCGACATCGGGTCCCAGAAGAAAATCAGGGCGTCGATCTTGCCGTCGGCGATCAGCGAACCCAGCTGCTGGTCGCCGCCCAGCGGACCGGATTTGAGCAGCGTGATCCTCAGATCGGGAAGCTCTTCGATCTCCTCGCCACCCTCGTACTCTTCCCGGTGGTCGCGCAGCGTCTTTTCGACCATCTTGCCGGTCGTACCCGTGCAGACCAGATGGTGACGGCCGAGTTTTTTGCTGTTCCAGTCCACCCATTCGGCCAGATCGTGCTTCATGTTGTCGTGGGCAACCAATGCCAGCACTTTCGTCCTTCGTTCCATAATGTCAGTTGCTTGAATGTTTGTTTCGCTATTGCACAAAGATAATATAAACCGCGAATTCGGCGGCATGAAAAAAGCCGGAATCACACCGGATACAACGAAAAAGTCCCGATCCGAGAGCGGGACTTTTTCTATTCGGCTTCGGACGGGAGCTTGAACTCCGTAAAACCGGCCCTGACCAGAATGTTGTACCACGCGAAGCACTTCTTCATGTCGGATACGTGCACGCGGTCGCGGTCGTATTCGGGAAGGGCTTCGGCGAAGAATTTTTTCAAATCTTCCGGAGCGGATTTGTGGCTCAGGACGGGCTGGCCGGCATGCTTGTCGTAAATCTGTTGGAATACCTGCGCCAGCGGAACGTCGTCGTTCTCGGTGAAAATGGCGATTTCTCCCAGCGAGCTGACCTTGGCGGATGCCGAGGCGCAGGAGCGGACGCCGCTGCCGAGTTGCTCGACGATGATGCCGTTCTTGCTCTGCGCGACGAACTTGTACAGCCCGCTTTGTCCCGAAATAGCCAGTATCTCTTTCAGTTTCATAGTCGTAAAGGTTTAAATCCGGAGCAAATATAGCAAAATATGCCGTAGGCGCTTGCGTGTCGGCCGATTTTTGTTCCGTCCGGTCCGATCATGCTATATAGATTTTATCTAAACGTTAAAATTAGGAAATTTCTGTATTTTTTTCTAAAATTGCAAATTAGAAAAGTCCGAAAATGAGCGGCCGGACCGGCGTGTGCGCATGGCGTGCCGGGAGACGGCGGGAGTTTTCCTGCATAACGAATATCGAACCCACTGATGTAGAGAAGGTGCGGCGGATCGCGGAGGCGGTCGGGTCGCTCGAAATCAAAAAAACAGAGAGAAGAACCGATGAAAGTGTTGAAGTTTGGCGGATCGTCCGTAGGTTCCGCAGAAGGATTGTCACAGGTGAAGAAGGTGGTCGGAGCATGTACGGAGGACGCGATCGTCGTCGTATCGGCTTTGGGCGGCATAACCGACCAGCTTTTGCAGACGGCCCGGACGGCCGCTGCGGGCGATGACGGCTATGCCGCTTCGTTGGCGGAAATGGTCGCGCGGCATTACGGGTTGGCCGATACGGTCGTGCTGAAGGAGAACCTGCCCTCGGTTCGCGAGCAAATCGGCCGCCTGCTCGACGAGCTCTCCAATATTTTCAAAGGAGTCTATCTGATCAAGGACCTTTCGCCGAAAACGACCGACGCGATCGTCAGCTATGGCGAGCGGCTTTCATCGGTGATCGTTTGCGGAGCACTTCCCGGAGCGGTCCGTTACGATGCGCGCCGGTTCGTCAAGACGAAGCCCTATTTCGGGCGGCATATCGTCGACTTCGCATCGACCGAGGAACTGATCCGCGAGACGTTCCGGCAGATGCCGCACACGGTGGTCGTGCCCGGCTTCATCGCGAGCGATCTGGCGAGCGGGGACGCTACGAACCTCGGCCGAGGAGGTTCGGACTATACGGCGGCGATTCTCGCCTCGACCCTCGATGCCGCGATGCTCGAAATCTGGACCGACGTCGACGGTTTCATGACCGCCGACCCGAAAGTGATCAACAACGCCTACGTGATCGAGCGTCTGAGCTATGTCGAGGCGATGGAGCTGTGCAATTTCGGCGCGAAGGTGATCTATCCGCCGACGATTTTCCCCGCCTACCACAAGAATATTCCGATCGTCATCAAGAATACGTTCAATCTCGATTCGCCCGGCACGTTCATCTCGCGCGAGCATGTGAAGGACCCCAGCCGGGCGATCAAGGGGATTTCGTCGATCAACGACACCTGCCTGATTACGATTCAGGGACTGGGCATGGTCGGCGTGATCGGCGTCAATTACAGGATATTCAAGACGCTGGCCAAGTCGGGCATCAGCGTGTTCTTCGTCTCGCAGGCGGCTTCCGAGAATACGACGTCGATCGGCGTCCGCAACGCCGACGCTGCGGTGGCGGTCGAAGTGCTCTCGGCCGAGTTCGCTCAGGAAATCGCCATGGGAGAGATCAACCGGATCAAGCAGGAGCCCAATCTGGCCACGATCGCGATCGTGGGCGAGAACATGAAGCATACGCCCGGCATCGCGGGACGGCTTTTCGGTACGCTGGGGCGCAACGGCATCAATGTGATCGCCTGCGCTCAGGGCGCGTCGGAGACCAACATTTCGTTCGTCGTCTCGCTCGAGAGCTTGCGCAAGTCGCTCAACGTGATCCATGATTCGTTCTTTCTGTCGGACTATCAGGTGCTCAATATTTTCATCGCCGGCGTCGGGCTCGTGGGCAGCAATCTGCTCGAGCAGATACGGTTGCAGCAGCAGACACTGATGAAGAACAACTCGCTGCAAATCCGCGTCGTCGGGGCGACCAACTCCCGGCGCTTCGTCGTCAACCGCGACGGACTCGACCTGACGACTTACAAGCAGGAGCTGGAGCATTCCCGGAACGAATCGTCGCCCGAGCGTTTCCGCGACGAGATTCTAAGGATGAACATCTTCAACTCGGTTTTCGTCGATTGTACGGCGAGCGCCGAAGTGGCCGGAATCTACAAGGATCTGCTCGAGCACAACGTGTCGGTCGTGGCGGCCAACAAGATCGCCGCCTCGTCGTCCTACGAGCGTTATGCCGAGCTCAAGTCGATCGCGCGCAAGCGGGGCGTCAAGTTTCTTTTCGAAACGAACGTGGGCGCCGGCCTGCCGATCATCAACACGATCAGCGATCTGATCAATAGCGGCGACCGCATTATCAAGATCGAGGCCGTCGTGTCGGGTACGCTGAACTTCATTTTCAACGAGATGAGCGCGACCGTTCCGATGAGCCGGGCGATCCGTATGGCGCAGGAGGCCGGATACGCCGAGCCCGACCCGAGGGTCGATTTGAGCGGTACGGACGTGATCCGCAAGCTCGTGATCCTGTCGCGCGAGGCGGGTTACCGCGTCGAGCAGGCCGATGTCAAGAAAGAGTTGTTCATTCCCGAGAAGTATTTCGAGGGGTCGGTCGAGGAGTTCTGGCGCCGGATTCCCGAGGTGGACGCCGATTTCGAGCAGCGCCGCCGGAGGTTGGAAGCCGCCGGGTTGCGCTGGCGTTTCGTGGCCTGCATGGAGAACGGCCGGACCGAAGTATCGCTCCGCGAGGTGGATAGCGAGAGTCCCTTCTATCACTTGGCCGGCAGCAACAACGTGATTCTGCTGACGACCGAGCGGTACAAGGAGTACCCGATGCAAATCAAGGGCTACGGAGCCGGGGCGAGCGTGACTGCTGCCGGCGTGTTCGCCGACATCATCAGCATCGCCAATATTCGGTAGGTTCCTACTCCGGCGGCGTGATTGCGGCCGGACGATTCTTCGATTCCGACTGCCGGAAAGAGAGAAGACGGAGGCGGCCTTCGCTGCGGGACGGGAGTCTTTCGCGTACGGTGAGACCGGGGACGAGGACGATATGAGGCGCGGGGCATTGTCGGAGGAGAGGCTTTGGAAAAAACAATAAACGAGTTGCAGATGAAATACATCATTATTCTGGGAGACGGCATGGCGGACGAGCCGATCGGCTCTTTGGGGGGGAGAACGCCTCTTCAGGCCGCCTGCAAGCCGTCGATCGACCGGGTCGCGGCGTTGGGGCGGAGCGGAATGCTCGCCACGGTTCCTGCCGGGTTCGCTCCCGGCAGCGAGATCGCCAACCTTTCTGTTCTGGGATACGATCTGCCGAAAGTGTTCGAGGGGCGCGGTTCGCTCGAAGCGGCCAGCATGGGCGTGCGGATCGAGGACGGCGAGATGGCCATGCGCTGCAATCTGCTGACGATCGAGCAGGGACGGATCAAAAACCATTCGGCCGGGCATATTACCGGCGAGGAGGCCGCCGAGCTGATCGTTTTTCTCCAGAAGGAGCTGGGCGGTGGGGACGCTAATTTTTTTCCCGGCGTGTCCTATCGTCATCTGCTGAAGCTCAAGGGCGGCGACAAGCGGATTGCGACGACGCCTCCTCACGACGTGCCGGGGACTCCGTACCGGGATGTGCTGGTCCGGGCCTTGGTCCCCGAAGCCGAGGCGACGGCCGTCCGCATCAACGAGTTGGTCGAGCGTTCGCAGGAGTTGCTGAAGGATCATCCGGTCAACCGGGCCCGAGTGGCGGCCGGCAAGGAGCCTGCCAACAGCATTTGGCCCTGGTCGCCGGGATACCGTCCGCAGATGGAGACGCTGATGCAGCGTTACGGCATTCGTGACGGAGTCGTGATTTCGGCCGTCGACCTGATCAAGGGTATCGGCGTTTATGCCGGCCTGAAGCCGGTCGACGTCGAGGGGGCGACCGGGCTGTATACGACCAATTACGAAGGCAAGGCCCGGGCCGCGCTCGATGCGCTGCGCACGCACGATTTCGTTTTTCTGCATATCGAGGCGAGCGACGAGGCCGGACACGAGGGCGATGCCGAGCTGAAGGTCCGGACGATCGAGTACCTCGATTCGCGTGTCGTGAAGACGATTCTCGATGAGATATCCGGCTGGGACGAGCCCGTGTCGATGGCCATTCTGCCCGATCATCCGACGCCCTGCGCCCTGCGGACGCATACGGCCAAGCCGGTGCCGTTCACGATTTACCGTACCGGTGTGTCGGGCGACGGCGTGCAGCGTTTCGACGAGCGGTCCGCGCAGGAGGGCAGTTACGGAAACCTGTCGGGCGACGAGTTTATGAATTTGTTTATCGACGGCGACCGATAGCGCGCACGCTCGGCTGCCGGATCGACCGGCCGCCTCGGCGCGTTCGGATAGCCGGCCGGAACGGTCCGGATATTTCAATAGAAAACAGATGAATTACTACAGTACCAACCGCCGTGCCGCGGAAGCTTCGCTCAAGGAGGCCGTCGTGCGCGGACTGGCCCCGGACAGGGGGCTCTACATGCCCGGGCGCATCGAGCGTTTGCCCGAGTCGTTTTTCCGCGAGATGCCGGGCCTTTCTTTCGTACAGATCGCCTGCCGCGTGGCCGAGGCGTTCTTCGGCGAGGATGTCGATGCGGACGCTTTGCGGCGCATAGTGACCGATACGCTGAGTTTCGACGCGCCGGTGGTCCGGGTCGAGGACCGCGTCTGGTCTTTGGAACTTTTTCACGGACCGACGCTGGCGTTCAAGGATGTCGGCGGCCGTTTCATGGCCCGCATGCTTTCCTATTTCCTCGGGCGCGGGGGAGACCGCGTCACGGTACTGGTCGCCACGTCGGGCGATACGGGCAGCGCCGTAGCCAACGGGTTTCTGGACGTGGAGGGTATCGACGTAGTCGTACTCTACCCGAAAGGGAAGGTGAGCGAGATTCAGGAGAAGCAGTTCACGACGCTGGGTCGTAACATTACGGCGCTCGAGATCGACGGCACGTTCGACGATTGTCAGCGGCTGGTCAAGGCCGCGTTTATGGACCGGGAGCTCGGCGAGCGCCTTTCGCTGACCTCCGCCAATTCGATCAACGTCGCGCGCTTCCTGCCGCAGGCGTTCTACTATTTCAACGCCTATGCCCGGTTGCGCGAGGCCGGCCTGTCGGGACCGATCGTCGTCAGCGTGCCGAGCGGCAATTTCGGCAATCTGACGGCGGGACTGTTCGCCAAAAGGATGGGATTGCCAGTGAAGCGGTTCATCGCGGCCAATAACCGGAACGATATTTTCTATCACTATTTGCAGACGGGAAGTTACGAGCCCCGGCCGTCGGTCGCTACGATCGCCAATGCGATGGACGTAGGCGATCCGAGCAATTTCGCCCGCATACTCGACTTGTACGGCCGTTCTCTCGAAGCGATCCGGGCCGACATATCCGCTGCCCGCTACGACGACGGGCAGATTTGCCGGGCGATTGCCGAGACGCTTGAGCGGACGGGGTATTTGCTCGATCCGCACGGGGCATGCGGTTACCTCGCTTTGTGCGAAGGGCTGCGCGAGGACGAGACGGGAGTCTTTCTCGAAACGGCGCATCCGGCCAAGTTCCGCGACCGCGTGGAGCCGGTTATCGGCCGGAGCATCGAAATTCCGGCCCGCCTCGCCGAGTTCATGAGAGGGAAGAAGCTGTCGGTCGAGTTACCGGCCGATTTCGGGGCGTTCCGCGATTTTCTGATGGCGAAGTAGAAGTTTCGTTCCGCCGAATGTTCAGGAATGCGTCTGTCTCGGGCAGACGCATTTTATTTGCGGTTATGGGAAAAGTCGCATCGCGCGGTGGCTGCATTTTCCGGCTCGGCCGACTCGGCCGGCGCTTACGATAGCGCATCGTCGGGACCGTGGCCGGAAATGCGCTTGGCTGTCTGTTTTGAATAGAAATGATTGACGAAAGGAAGACGATCGCGCCAGATAGAAGCCTTACGGATCGCGCCGGTTCGTCCGTCGAATAGACTGCGTAAAAACAAGCAGGTTCGGAATTAGCCGAACCTGCTTTCTGTACGTGAACCGCCGAGCTATATGACCTGTACGCCCCGCTCCTTGAGAAGCTCGAGACCGACGTCCTTCAGCTTGTATTTCTGAATCTTGCCGCTGGCGGTCATCGGATAGCCGTCGACGAAGAAGATGTATTTCGGGATTTTGTAGCGTGCGATCTGTCCCCGGCAGTATAGTCTTACTTCTTCCTCGGTCAGCGAGTTTCCCTCCTTGACCTTGATGAACGCTCCGACCTCCTCGCCGTATTTCGGGCTCGGAATGCCGGCCACTTCGACCGCCTCGATCTGGGGCATCTTATAGAGGAAGTTCTCGATTTCGCGCGGATAGATGTTCTCGCCGCCCCGGATAATCATCTCCTTGATACGTCCCGTAATACGGAAGTAGCCGTTCTCGTCCATGACGCCCAGATCGCCCGAGTGCAGAAATCCGTTCTCGTCGATGATGGCCGCCGTCGCTTCCGGATTCTTGTAGTAGCCCTTCATGATATTGTAGCCCTTGCAGCACATCTCGCCCGGCGTGCCCGGAGGGCACTCCTTGTTCGTTACCGGATCGAGCACTTTCACTTCGACGTTCGGGAACGCGCAGCCTACGGTCGTCGCCCGGATTTCCATCGAGTCCGTCACGCGCGAAGCGGTCATGCCCGGCGATGCCTCGGTCAGGCCGTAAACGCTGATGATCTCTTTGCAGTACATTTTATCCATGACCTGCTTCATCGTCTCGATAGGGCAGGGGGCTCCGGCCATAATGCCCGTTCGCAGCGACGACAGATCGAATATGTCGAACATCGGGTGGTTCAGCTCGGCGATGAACATCGTCGGCACGCCGTGCAGCGCCGTGCAGCGCTCTCTGTGGACCGACGCGAGCACCTTCAGCGGATCGAAGTCCTCGACCATTACCATGGTCGATCCGTGCGTGATGACCGAGCAGACGCCCAGCACGCATCCGAAGCAGTGGAACAACGGCACGCAGATCAGCAGCCGGTCGGCCGGCGTGAAGTGCATGCAGTCGCCGATCGTCTGCCCGTTGTTCAGAATGTTGTGGCTCGTCAGCATGACCCCTTTCGGGAAGCCGGTCGTGCCGGAAGTGTACTGCATGTTGATTTCGTCGTGGCAGCCGACCTGCGCTTTCGCTTCGCTGAGCATCGCGTCGTCCGTCAGCGATCCGAGCGTCATCAGCTCGGAGGTGTTGTACATGCCCCGCTGCTTTTCCTGTCCGATGTATACTACGTTGCGCAGTTCGGGAAAACGTTCGCTATGCAGATGGCCCCGGGGCAATGTTTTCAGCTCGGGCACCAGATCGTACAGTATCTGCACGTAGTCGCTGTCGCGGTAGCCGTTCACCATACACATGGTATGAATGTCGGCGTTCTTCATAATGTACTCGAGCTCGGCGGCCTTGTAGTTCGTATTGACGGTGACCAGCACGGCGCCGATCTTGGCCGTCGCGAACATCAGAGTCATCCAGTCGGGCACGTTCTTGGCCCATACGCCGACCTTGCTGCCCTTGCGCACGCCGATGGCGAGCAGGCCCTTGGCGAAAATATCGACTCGCTCGTCGAACTCCTTGTACGAGAAGCGCAGTCCCCGGTCGGGGTATATCATGAATTCGTGATCCGGCTGTTCGCGCACCCATTTCTCGAGGATGCCGCCCAGCGTATAGTCGATCAATTCCATTTTTCTACGAAAGCCAACGGATTAATACGGAGTGTAGACTACGGCCAGTATCCTGGCTTTGGCGCCGGGCTCCGTGCTCGACAGACTGTGGGGAACGATCGAGTCGAAATAGATGCTGTCGCCCGGGTGCAGCAGATATTTTTCCTGACCGTACGCGAGCTCCACGTCGCCGTTCAGTACGTACAGAAACTCCTCGCCCTCGTGATTCGACGGCTTCGCGTCGGGAACCGTGTATTCCACGTTGACGATGAACGGTTCCATATTCCGGTCGGCCTTGTTTTGCGCCAAGGCGTAGAATTTCAGATGTTCCATGTCGCTGCCCTTGCCCTCGGCCAGATTGATCGTGGGGCGGGGGGCCTGGCTTCCGTTTTGGGTAACGGCCGGCTCGGTCGACTCCATTCCGTCGAGGAAAGTTCCCAGACGCACTCCCAGCGAGCGCGAGAGCTTGACGAGCGTAGCGACCGAAGGGATCAGCTCCCCTTTTTCGATCGATTCGATCTGAGACGGATGAACGCCCGATTGCGACGATATGTCGCTGACCGACATGTTGTTGTCTTCGCGCAAACGTCTTAGCTTATATCCGATATTCTCTGTCATGGTTGTCTCGGTTTATGTCCTTACTGATATCAAAGTTATCCTGTGCTTTCAGCGCCGCCAAATATTTTTTTAGGGAAAATACGAAATCCAACGGACCCGATATCGAATGAGGAGCCGGCCGGCTCGGCTTAACCGATATTTTTCTTAACTTTGAGCGTTCAAAAGAGCGAATCTATGAAAATTACGATTATCGGCGGCGGTAACATGGGCGGTGCGATCGCCGGAGGGCTGGCTGCCGGGAACATGATAGCGGCCGGCGATATTACCGTAACGGCCCGAACCGCCCGGACTTTGGACAGAATTAAAGAGTGTAATTCCGCCATTGTTACGATGTCCGACAATCGGGCGGCCGTCGAAAGCGCCGATCTTGTCCTGTTTGCCGTCAAGCCGTGGCTGCTGGAGGAAATTGCGGCCGGCGTGCGCGACGTGCTCGATTACCGACGCCAGCAGGTGGCCTCGGTCGTGGCGGGAGTTTCGTTCGAGCGTCTGACCGAGATGCTCGACAACGGCAGCGGGATTGCGCCCGTGCTTTACCGCATCATCCCGAATACGGCCATTTCGCTGGGACGCAGCGTTACCTTCATCGCGCATAGCGGCGCGACCGGCGAGCAGCTGAATGCCGTCGTGGCGATGTTCGACCAGTTGGGCCGAACATTCGTCGTGACCGAGGAAATGATGACGGCCGGTACGTCGCTCGCCTCCTGCGGAATTGCCTTTGCGCTCAAGTATATAGACGCTTCGATACGCGGCGGCGTCGAGCTCGGGTTCTCGGCGGCCGAGTCACGCGAGGTGGTGATGCAGACGATGAGGGGCGCTTTGGCGCTGCTCGAATGCAACGACACGATGCCCCAGCAGGAGATCGATAAAGTGACAACGCCCGGAGGCATTACGCTCAAGGGACTGGAAGCCATGACGAGGGACGGTTTCGAAGGCGCGGTGCGGGCCGGATTGCTCGAAAGCCGGTAGAACCTGCGCGACGAGACCGACGGGAGATCGAAAAGGAATTCAAGCGGAAAGAGGCAAGGAGAAGATTTTATGGAACGATATCGATTCGGACGGGTGGTTGTCAAGGTGGGCAGCAATGTGCTGACGAGGGATGACGGTACGCTCGATACGACGCGCATGTCTGCGCTTTCCGACCAGATCGCGCAGTTGCATAGAGGGGGAGTCGAGATCATATTGGTTTCGTCCGGAGCCGTGGCCGCGGGCCGCAGCGAGTTGGGGACGGAGCGCAAGCTCGACTCGGTCTCGGCGCGCCAGCTGTTCTCGGCCGTCGGACAGGTCAAGCTGATCAATCGCTATTACGAGCTGATGCGCGACCGCGGCATCCTCTGCGGCCAAGTGCTGACGACCAAAGAGAGCTTTTCGACCCGGCGCCATTACCTGAATCAGCAGCACTGCATGACGGTCATGCTCGATCACGGCGTGATTCCGATCGTCAACGAGAACGATACGGTCTCGGTAACCGAGCTGATGTTCACCGACAACGACGAGCTTTCGGGCCTGATCGCGGCGATGATGGATGCCGAGGCCCTGATCATTCTGAGCAATATAGACGGAATATATAACGGCGATCCTTCCGATCCCGCTTCGGCCGTCATCCGAACGGTCGAGCCGCACCGCGACGATCTGAGCGGGTATATTCAGACCGGTCGCTCGCAGTTCGGCCGGGGAGGGATGCTGACCAAGTACCGCATGGCGAGCAAGGTGGCGGACGAGGGAATCGAGGTGACGGTCGCCAACGGCAAGCGCGACGGTATACTGACCGACCTGCTGTCGCCGGGATCGGACGTCGTATCGACCCGTTTCGTTCCGGCCTCGCATTCGATTTCGCAGGTCAAGAAGTGGATCGCTCACAGCGAGGGTTTCGCCAAGGGAGAATTGCATATCAACGAGGGGGCGTACGAGGCTTTGTTGCGTCCCGAGGCGACGAGCCTGCTTCCGGTGGGCGTTTGTCGTGTCGAGGGCGAATTCGAGAAGGACGACATCGTGAAGATCGTTTCGCCCGACGGCATCGCGATCGGCGTCGGCCGCGTCGCATGCGACAGCGAGCGGGCCCGGCAGGTGGCGGGGCGCAAAGGCGGCCGACCGCTCGTGCATTACGATTATCTTTATATGGATTAAGCGAAACAAAGCATATGGAACCGAAATCTCTTTTCGAACGGGCCGTCGAGGCTTCGCGCTGGCTGAACCGGATCGAGCCGGAACGGATCGACCGGGTGCTGCTCTCCGTAGCCGATGCGGCGGAGCGCCGATCGGACGATATTCTCGCGGCCAACCGCGAGGATTTGGCGCGCAAGGATCCTTCCGATCCGATGTACGACCGATTGCAGCTCACTCCGGAGCGGATCACCGGTATTGCGGCCGACATGCGCAACGTGGCTTCGCTGCCTTCGCCGCTGGGGCTGACGCTCGACGAGCGGATGCGGCCAAACGGCATGAAAATCCGGAAAGTGTCCGTTCCGTTCGGCGTGATCGGCGTGATTTACGAGGCCCGGCCGAACGTAGGCTTCGACGTGTTCTCGCTTTGCCTGAAGGCCGGAAGCGCTTGCGTACTGAAGGGCGGAAGCGATGCCCGCGACTCGAATGCCGCCATTGCCGAGCTGATCCGGGACGTATTGCGCGAAAACGGTTTCGACGAGCATTGCGTCACGCTGATGCCTCCCGGGCGCGAGGCGACGACCGCCCTGTTGGAGGCCGTGGGACAGATCGATCTGGTGATTCCGCGCGGCAGCAAGGGACTGATCGACTATGTACGCGACCATGCGCGGGTTCCTGTGATCGAGACCGGGGCCGGTGTCTGCCATACCTATTTCGACCGCGAGGGCGATCTGGAAAAGGGTGCCCGTATCGTCTTCAATGCAAAGACGCGCCGCGTGAGCGTGTGCAATGCGCTCGACTGCCTCATCGTGCACCGCGAGCGTTTGGCCGATCTGCCGGAGCTTTGCGGCCCGCTGGCGGAGCGACAGGTCGTGATTCTTGCCGATCCCCCGGCCTACGAGGCGCTCGACGGACGTTATCCCGGAGCGTTGTTACGACATGCCGACGAGCATAGCTATGGGACCGAGTTCCTCGCGTACCGTATGTCGATCCGCACGGTCGGGTCGCTCGACGAGGCGGTAGAGCATATCGCTCGCTACTCGTCGCGTCACAGCGAGGCGGTCGTGTCCGAGAATGCCGGAACGATTCGAGAGTTCCAGCAGCGTGTCGACGCGGCTTGCGTTTATGCCAACGTTTCTACGGCCTTTACGGACGGAGCCCAGTTCGGTTTGGGCGCCGAGATCGGTATCAGTACGCAGAAGTTGCACGCCCGGGGACCGATGGCTCTGCGCGAGCTGACGACATACAAGTATCTGATCGACGGAGACGGCCAGACCCGCGCGTAATGGGGGCGGACCGATTCTCTGCTCGGCCGTCTTGATCCGGAGAATTCGCAACTTATTCTGTGTGTGTCGTTTGGACTGTACATACGGCTGCCGGTTAGCCCGCGTGCATTTTGCCGATAGAGACAGGCATCGCGGAAAAAGAGAATAGAATCTTTCCCCCGAACGGATATGACGAGGTGAGAGGGAAACAAGATGAACTTCCTCTAAAAAATATCTGCATGCTTGAATGTACTGAATGTATAAGATAGCGGTTTTTAAGAAAGCTGATGTCTCTAGTGCCTGAAAATGAGTGATAATCAGTCGTAATATGCGAGATATTTGGAAGAGCCAGAAGGTCTAAAAAGACTATGCTGTTCTAGGCGATCCAATTTGGTCGAATATCGGTAGCAGGGACGACCTCGGTGCGTTCTTCTTTTCAACTGCTCGTGTTTTTTGAAACGGCGTGTTCCCTATTCCTGCGATCCGGATCCGCCATATGGCGAAGAAACAATATTTAACAACATCTATGACGAAAAAAGAAAAGACCTTATCTTTTCTCTGGCAACATTTTCTGCTCCTGATCTCATTGTATCTGATGACATTAGGAGTCGTTCTTTGCGTAAAATCGTGTTTGGGCAGCAGCGTGATCTCCTCGCTGCCGTTCGTTTTTTCGCTGGCCGGCCCGATAAGCTGTGTTCCGGCATGGACGATCGGCGGATATACGATTGCGATGAATGCGGTCCTGGTACTCTGTCAGATTCTTATCCTGCGAAGGAGATTCGACCCCATGCAGCTTTTCCAGCTGGTCATAGGATTCATTTTCGGGTGGCTGATTGACCTGAATATGGCATTGACATCTGGACTGGAATGCACGACGCTGACTTCGCAGTTGCTCACCCAGTTGGCAGGCTGCACGATCATGGGTATCGGCATCGCCTTCGAGGTCCGGTGCGGTTCGGTAACCATGCCGGGCGAAGGAATTTCGATCGTCATCAGTCAAGTGACGCGCCGTCCGTTCGCAAAAGTCAAGATCGGAGTGGATACGACCCTCGTACTGCTCGCCGTGGCGAGTTGCTATCTGTTTTTCGGAAGTTGGCAATGGAATGTCATAGGTGTCGGAACGCTTTTCGCGATGATCTATGTCGGACTCGTGATTAAATTCATTGCTCCGCATCTGGGTTGGTTCGACCGCCTGCTGGCCTATATCCCGGGATTTCGACGTTATCTGTTCGGACTGGCGCGACTCCTCTATCGCCGTAGCGATGGTGCCGAATAGGTTGAAAATTGCCCGCTTACGAATGTCCGACTCTTCCCGATAGCGATTTTTTCCCGGATTTGTTTCGTACCCGACGGTTTGCGCTCGCACAAAGTATACAGTAAAGTTTGAATCGGTCATATCGAAATCGAGCGGTTTTCGCCGGTATTAGGAACGATAGCCTCCGTATCGTACGGCGACTGCTTCGTCTTGCACAGTTTGCCGATCGATTCCGGCTGCAGATTGAGTAATCGGGCCGCATTCTCGGCGGAGGAATGCCCGCAAAACCCGGGAAACAGAACCGTGCTTACGAGCTCCCTTAGTTTCTCTTGTGCGCAAGCGTTATAGCACGGCGTCACGGTGTTGTGAGAATCGTTTCTCTTCTTCCCGTCGCATACGGTTTGTGCTTCGGCAAACCGTTGTCACCGTATTTTAATGTCAGGCAGGGCCTCTTGCAAGGCGGTTCGGTCTACCTCGAAGTAATGGTAGGGGTAGAGTACGGCCGGGCGGATCAGCCGGGCGGCCTCGATGAACATCTGGTCGCTCATCGTGTACGGCAGGTTCTTCGGCAGGAAGGCAATGTCGATCGGGCCCAGGTGTTCCATTTCGGGAATCAGCTCGGTGTCGCCGGCAATGTATATGCGCAACCGCTCGATTTCAAGCAGATAGCCGTTGCCCTCGCCTCGGATATGGAACGGAACTCCGGGCGAACGCATCGAGATGCGATTGTAGGCGGGGACGGCGCGTATCGGAATCTCGTTCCATACGGTCTGGGAGCCATTGCGAAGCGCTTTCCCCCGCTTCAGCTCGCGGATCACGGTCGGACTGCCGATGATTTGCGTCGTCGGCCGCTCGATTTCGGCGATCGCCAGCGTGTCGAAATGATCGCCGTGGTGATGCGTGATCAGAATCAGATCGGCATCCGGCAGCTGGCCGTAGTCGGCCACGTCGCCGTAAGGATCGACATGAATGATCTGTTCGCCATAGCGCATCATGATCGAGGCGTGGCCCACGCAGGTTACCTCCAGCGTCTTGTCCCGTGTCAGATATTGGTCCGTCATAGTCGTTTCGATTCGTACTGTCGTTTGCGTTCCGTAAATTTACGAATAGTTTGTAATTTTGGCGCTCCGAAACTGTTTTTGCGTACAATGAAACCTTATCTTACAATCGGCCTGCTCGTTATTTCCAATATATTCATGACTTTCGCCTGGTACGGGCAGCTGCGGCTCAAGGGTCATAAGTGGTTCGACAACCTGCCGTTTTTGCTGGTGGTCGTCTTCTGCTGGGGTATTGCGTTCTTGGAATACCTGTTTCAGGTACCGGCGAACCGGATCGGTTTTCGCGAGAACGGGGGACCTTTCACGCTGTTCCAGCTCAAGGTGATCCAAGAAGTCGTTTCGCTGACGGTTTTCACCGTTTTCGCCCTGCTGATGTTCAAAACGGAAACGTTCCGTTGGAATCATGCCGCGGCATTCGCTTGCCTCGTTCTAGCGGTTTACTTCGTGTTCAGGAAATAATTTGCAGGATAGCGCACTTCCACCATTCTTGCGAAGAATACCGAGCTGACTTTTTTCAATAAAAATAGTCGAAAAAGGTTTGTTCGTTGTGAAAAAAGAGATAAATTTGCATTGTTTTTAAAATTGTAATCGATACAAATGAAGGCTCGGGATATGCAGGACTGTCTGCTCGGCCACGGCATCAAGCCGTCGGTTCAGCGTCTGGCCGTGATGGAATACCTAAAAACGCATTGTACGCATCCGACGGCCGACGAGATATTCTCCGCCCTGAGCCCGAAGATGCCGACTCTGTCGAGAACGACCGTGTATAATACGCTGAGACTGTTGGCAAGTCGAGGCGCCGTACTGTCTCTCGACATCGACGGGAAAAATACCCGTTTCGACGGAGATACCCGGCCCCATGCCCATTGGCTTTGCCGGGGTTGCGGCGCCGTGCGCGACCTGCCGCTGCCGGTCGACTCCCGGAGTCTGACAGTCCGGTTCGAGGAAGGGACGGTCGACGAGGTGCAGCTTTATTATAAGGGATATTGCGAAAATTGCCGAATGCAGTCGGAAGGCTGAACGAATAACAAAATCAAACTAAAACAGAAAGATGGCTATGAAAAAGAAGTTTATCTGTACCGTATGCGGTTACGTGTATGAGGGAGAGGAAGCTCCCGAATTTTGCCCGCAGTGCAAGCAGCCCCGCTCGAAATTCAAGGAAGTGGTCGAGGGCGAGGCCATGACGTGGGCCGACGAACATGTGATCGGCGTGGCCAAGGGCGTCGATCCGGAAGTGCTGGAAGGTCTGCGCGCGCATTTCTCGGGCGAGTGCAGCGAGGTGGGAATGTGCCTGGCGATGAGTCGGCAGGCCGACCGCGAGGGATATCCCGAGATTGCCGAGGCTTTCAAGCGTTATGCATGGGAGGAAGCCGAGCATGCCGCCAAGTTCGCCGAGCTGCTGGGCGAGATCGTCTGGGACACGAAGACCAATGTCAAGGCCCGTATGGAGGCCGAGTGCGGCGCATGCGAGGACAAGAAGCGTATCGCTACACTGGCCAAAAAGCTGAACCTGGATGCGATTCACGATACGGTACATGAAATGTGCAAGGACGAAGCGCGTCACGGCAAAGGTTTCGAGGGTCTTTACAATCGTTACTTCAAGAAATAGTCGAACTGTCTGCGGGTGTTGCCCGCAGACGAGCGACCGTGGAAAGGGAGGCTTTGCGGGGCCTCCCTTCGTTTTTTTAAGTGTTTCGTGATCGGAAATACGAACGGACGGGCACGAGAATGCCGATATGTCCGCGCGACACGGAACGCTTGATCTAGTCCCGCTTCATGACGATGCTGCGCAGATCGCGGTCGAACCGGTCGTATTGGGGCTGCGTGATCGTTCCGGGGTAGGAAAGCACGGTCAGCATGAATCCGCGGGGATCGTCCTCGTGGTAGAGATGCTGCGTGTGGCGGTAAGGATTCGTCCGGAACCCGAGTTTTTCGTAAAAGCGAAACCGCCGCGCAGTCGGTTCGTCGACTACGGGCTCGATTTCGAGGATGACCGTCTTGTCGGTCGATCCGCACAGATGTTTCATGATCCGACTGCCGTACCCTCCGCTCCGAAGCGACGGATCGACGCACAGGTGCTCGATATAAACGTATGAGTCGAATTCCCAATAGCCGACCAGTCCGACGAACTTTCCCTCGTCAGTGTAGGCGAGCAGGCTGTAAAGCTCCGATCGCAAAGCCGTTTTCTGGTGCTCGAGCGTCCGTCGCTCGACCCGAGGGAAGCTGTCGTTATACAGTTTCCAAAGCTGGGCGAACAAAGGGTGCTCGGTCGTTTCGATTCGTATGGATTCCATACAGGCAAAGATAGTCAAATGAACGGAACGGACAAACGGTATGCCGTTTGAGAAATGTCGCCGATTATTTTATATTTGTATATCGTTGCTTGCGGACGCGGACAATCGGGGAGCCTGCGGCGAGAAGTATCTGAGAAACAACGGGGCGGAGGGAGGAAAAAAGCAGTCTGTCGCTTGTCTTTAGCCGGCCGGATCGAGTTTAGCATTCTATTTGTTGGACGTTCAGAGTTCAAATCTTAATCGTATGAATAGGGACCAATTGTTGGAAAGGCTGGAGCGCGAGCGCTCGTGGGATTTCGTCGTGATCGGAGGGGGCGCTACCGGGCTGGGAATCGCCGTCGATGCGGCTTCGCGCGGATTCCGGGTGGCTTTGCTGGAACAGGCCGATTTTACCAAATCGACGTCGAGCAAAAGTACGAAGCTCGTACACGGAGGCGTTCGCTATCTGGCTCAGGGCGACGTGAGGCTGGTGCTCGAGGCGCTCAAGGAGCGGGGGCTGATGCGCCGCAACGCGCCTCATCTGGTCAGGGACCAGTCGTTCGTCATTCCTTGCTATCGATGGTGGGAAGCTCCGTTTTACGGAATCGGGCTGACGCTTTACGACCTGATGGCCGGCCGCCTTTCCTTCGGTCGGTCCCGCTATCTGAGCCGCAAACGCGCGCTGGAAGCGGTTCCCGCGCTGTCCGCCGACAAGCTGAGGGGCGGTATCCTGTATCATGACGGGCAATTCGACGATTCGCGCATGGCTGTCAATTTGGCTCAGACCGCTGTCGAGCACGGAGCCGTCGCGGTCAATTACGTCCGGGTCGAAAAGCTGCTCAAGACCGACGGCAGGCTTTCGGGCGTCGAGGCGGTCGATCTCGAAAGCGGCCGTCGCTTTCGGCTCGATGCGAAAACCGTTGTCAATGCGACGGGCGTTTTCGTCGATTCGATCCTTCAGATGGACGACCCGACCGGCATTCATCTGGTGCGTCCCAGTCAGGGAGTCCATTTGGTGCTCGACCGAAAGTTCCTTCGTAGCGAACAGGCCGTGATGATCCCGAAAACCGATGACGGCCGTGTGCTGTTCGCCGTTCCGTGGCATAACTACGTGGTGGTCGGCACGACCGACACGACGGTCGAGCGGCCGTCGCTCGAACCCCGTCCGCTGGAGGAGGAGATCGATTTCATTCTCCGTACGGCCGACCGTTACCTGAGCGGCCGTCCCCGACGCGAGGACGTGCTGTCCGTGTTCGCCGGACTTCGTCCGCTGGCCGCCCCGAAATCGAGCGGGGAAAGTACGAAGGAAATTTCGCGCAGTCACAAAATTATGGTGTCCGGGTCGAACCTGATCACGATCATCGGAGGCAAGTGGACGACCTATCGCCGGATGGCGCAGGATACGGTCGACCGGGCCATTTCGCTGGGACTCGTTGCTCGGGCCCGCTGCGTGACTGAGAATCTGCGCATTCACGGATATCGCGAGACGACCGATTTCGATCATTATCTTTATGTCTACGGATCGGATTTGGAAAAGGTAGAAGCGCTGATCCGCAGTTCGGAGGAAAACGGCCGGCAGCTGCATCCCCGTTTCGGATTCCGCGTCGGACAGGTCGTGTGGGCCGTGCGCGAGGAGATGGCGCTGCATGTCGAGGATGTGCTGTCGAGGCGTATCCGGGCCCTGTTCCTCGATGCCCGGGCCGCGCGGGAAATGGCCCGTCCCGTGGCGGAGATTATGGCGCGCGAGCTGGGTCGCCCGGGAGAGGGGATCGAGTCCGAGACTCGCAGCTTCCAGTCTTTGTGCGACGGGTACGTATTGCAACGGGAACGAGTTTGACAATTCGAAAATCATATCGAAATGGACAGTGAAAAATACATACTCGCCCTGGATCAGGGAACTACTTCGTCCCGGGCCATTATCGTCAATCGGCAGGGGCAGGTCGTGGCCTCGTCTCAGCGCGGTTTCGAGCAGATCTTTCCCCGTCCCGGATGGGTCGAGCACGATGCCTCGGAAATATGGTACACCCAGTCGTCGGTTGCCGCCGAGGCGGTCGCCAAAGCGAATCTGACCGGGCTGGATATCGCCTGCATAGGGATCACCAATCAGCGTGAAACGACCGTGATCTGGGATCGGGAGACATCGCTGCCGGTCTATAACGCGATCGTGTGGCAGGACCGCAGGACCGCCGCCTACTGCGAGGAGCTCAAAGGCAAGGGCTACGAGCAGGCGATTCATCAGAAGACCGGCCTGATTCTGGACGCCTATTTCTCGGCGACCAAGATCAAGTGGATTCTCGATAACATCGAGGGCGTGCGCGAGCGCGCGGAGAAGGGCAAGCTCTGCTTCGGAACGATCGACAGCTGGCTGGTCTGGCGGTTTACGCGGGGTGGGGCGCATGTGACCGACGTGTCTAACGCGTCGCGTACGATGCTCTTCAATATCCACACGCAACAGTGGGACGACGATCTGCTCGATCTGTTCGGTATTCCCCGGGCGATTCTGCCCGAAGTAAAGGCCAGCAGCGAAGTTTACTGCGATACGGCCACGACGCTCTTTTCGACGAAGATACCCATTTCGGGCATTGCCGGCGACCAGCAGGCCGCTCTTTTCGGACAGCTTTGCGTCGAGCAGGGCATGTCCAAGACGACCTACGGAACGGGTTGCTTCGTGATGATGAATACCGGCAACCGGCCGGTTTTTTCCAAAAACGGGATGCTGACTACGATCGCATGGAAGATAGGGGAGCAAATAACTTATGCGCTCGAGGGGAGCGTCTTCGTCGGCGGAGCCGCGATTCAATGGCTGCGCGACGGCTTGGAAATCGTCCGCTCGGCGCACGAGACCGAAGAGTTGGCGCTGTCGGTCGCCGACAGCGACGGAGTCTATTTCGTTCCGGCCCTGACGGGCCTGGGCGCGCCCTATTGGGATATGTACGCACGCGGTACGTTGCTCGGCATTACGCGCGGCACCGGCCGGGCTCACATAGCCAGGGCCACGCTGGAATCCATCGCCCTGCAAACCTACGATGTACTGGACGTTATGCAGAAAGAAACCGGCATCGAGCTTTCCTCCCTGCGGGTGGATGGCGGCGCGTCTGCCAACGGCTTTTTGATGCAAACGCAGGCCGATCTGCTCAATAAAAGCGTCATCCGCCCCAAGGTGCTGGAAACCACGGCGTTGGGTGCTGCCTACTTGGCAGGCTTGGCGGCAGGCATCTGGAAAAGCACCGACGAATTACGCGAGTTTTGGGAGCTGGACGATACCTTTGTGCCGCAGATTTCCGAACAGGTACGCGCCCGCCAGATCCATCTTTGGCACCGGGCCGTGGAACGCGCGCGCAGCTGGGCGGAGGAATAAGTCGATTTTCCCCGCCTATCTAACGCACATCAACGCCAGGAAAGATTGCCAAATATATCGACAACTGCGCTTTTCTGTAATTTGCATACTTAAAAAGGGAGCTGCTTTTAAAAGCGCTCCCTTTTCTATGCCCGCTGTACTGTCAACGGCGGCCCGGTCAGCCGTATGATGTGCGCATCCATATACCGTGCGTCTTGCTCGTCATGGGTCACCATAACGATCAGCCGCCCCTCGGCATACCTGACAAGCGCATCCATCACCTGATGCTTGCTGTCCGTATCCAAGCCCTTGAAGGCTTCATCCATCAACCAAACATCCCCGCCAAAGCATACCATGCGCGCCAAGGCCACCCGCCGGCGCATCCCGCCGGACAAGGCCTCCGGGCGCTTTGCAAATGCCTCTGCCGGCAAGCCCATAGCCCGCAGCGCCTCCGCCGCCTGCGTCTTTGCGCCCTTGGGCAGCACTGCCTCCACATTGCCCAGGGCCGTCAACCAGGGCAGCAGCCGGTCTTCCTGAAAAAGATACGCAGGGGTTTCCGGCCTTTCCACCGTGCCGCTCTGCGGGGTTTCCAGCCCCATAAGCACGCGTAGCAGCGTCGTTTTGCCCACGCCGGACGGGCCCATCAGCGCCACGACCCCGCTTTGCGGCAGGCACAGCGAAAAATGCGACAGCACCGTCTGCGTGCCGTAGCATACTGTGATATCATCGATCTTCATGCGCCTTCTCCCCCTCCAGCGCCCACCGGCGCGTACACCACATCATCAGCCGCTCCATACATAGGCTCAGCACCACCACCGTTACTGTGACGGCGAACAGGTCCGGCGTTTCAAAATAAATTTTCGCATAATACAAATCGCGGCCCAGGCCGGCGGCCGGCACGCACAGCACCTCTGCCGCCACCCCGCTTTTCCACGCCATGCCGATGCCGGAGGCCAGCGTCGCTTGAAAATACGGCAGCACGGAGGGAATATATACCAGCTTTAACAGTTTCCACCTGGAAAAGCGATAGCAACGCGCCATCTCCAAAAGCGTCTGGTCCGTCTGGCGGATGCCCTGCTCCACGTTGCTCCAAACCATCGGCAGCACCATGATAAACGAGCTGAAGACCGGGACCGCCCCGGTATCCAGCCACAAAAGCGCCAACAGGATAAAGCTGGCCACCGGCACCGCCTTTACGGTGCTAAGCAGCGGCTGCATCAGCACCGAAGCCAAACGCCAGCGCGCCGTAGCTGCCGCGATGATTACGCCTCCCACGACGGCCAGCACAAAGCCCATCAGGATACGCCCAATGGAAACCGCCACCGCCACCCAAAACTCCGCCGTGCCGGCCAGCGCCACCAAACGCTGCAAAACGCGCAAAGGCGATGCCAGCAGAAACTCCTGCTGCATCGCCATCGCTGCAATCTGCCATACCGCCAGCCAAAAGCATACGGCCAGTAGGGTTTGCAGAGCGCGTTTATTTTTCATAATAGAATGCATCATCCGGCATATTGCCGCCTACGCTCTTTGCGTTTGCCTCATACAATACCTGGAAATAGCCTTCGATGGCCGGCTTCATCTCCGTACCCGTGATGCACACGATGTTGCATTTCGGAATGGCGGATTTGGCTACCTCCGCACTCGGCAAAATCTCGTATTTGGCCACCAGCTCTGCGGCTTGGTCCACGTTGTTGTTCACATAGTCCACGGATTCCTTATATTCTTTTAAGAAGGTATCCACGGCGTCCTTGTGCTCTTGCAAAAATTCCGTACGCACCACAAGGCAGCCCATGACCAGTTCGCTGCCGCCGGCGGACTGTTTCCAAGCTTCATTTAGGTCGACGGCCACACGCACCTCGGGATCTTTTGCCATGACGTTGGTCACATACGGCTCCGGCAGCACTGCCAGCGTATTCTGCCCGCTCAAAAGCGCAGAGGCCACCTCTGCATGCTCGGATTTATATTCCACCGTTGCCTGCACATTGTTCTGCTTAAACAGATAATCCAGCGTATACTGCGGCGTGCTGCCCTGGCCGGCGCTGGCGATGGTCTTTCCATTCAGGTCCTGGATGCCGTTTACCGTATTTCCCTTTTCCACCACATACATCGTGCCCAGGGTATTCAGCGCAATCAGCGTTACCTTGCCCTGTGTTTTTTGGTACAGCGTAGCAGCCAGGTTGGTGGGCAGCGCTGCGATGTCCACCTCGCCACTGGTAATTTTGCCCGTCAATTCATCCGGCGCGCCGGCCAGCGTAAAGGAATAGTCCTCGTCCGCCTTGCTCTGGTCCATATTATCCATCAGCTGCACCATGCCAATGCCGGTAGGGCCGTTGAGCGCCGCCACGTTTACTTTTGTCTTTTCCTTGGCGCCGCAGCCCGTAAAGAGCGACGCGCTCAATACCACTGCCATCAGCGCCGCCAGCCATTTTGTCCGTTTCATGTTGTTCCGTCCTCCTTTATGCCCTGTGCGCCGTCATAGTGCAGCAGGTCGTTTGGTTTTAGAATTGCAATGCATTTCCCTTCCCGTGCTGCAATGCCTTTTTTCTCCAGCGTTTCCATCGCCCGGTACAGCGATGCGCGCCCAATGCCCAAAAGCTCCGCCAGCTTATTCATGCCAAAGGGCAGCGTCACCTTGGGCGGCACGCCGTCCTGCTGGTTATCCAGCAGATACATGGCCAGCCTGCACTCGGCGCTGCCGCCGGTATAGGCGTCGATTCTGCGGTTGAGATAAAAGATCCGCCCCGTCAAAAACGATAGGTAGTTGGCCATGGCGCGCCGGCTCTGCCCAAACAGCTGCATCAGCGCTTCCTGCGGCAAAAACAAGATGTTGCTGCGCTTTCTGGCATGGATATCCGTCACATAGAAGCCATACTCTTGAAACATCGAGGCCGCCCCGAAGCATTGGCCGGGGCCCAGCACGTTCATCAATACCGTACCCGCCTGCCCCTGCGTCTTGGTCACCTCCACTTCTCCGGAAAGCACCAGCCCCAGGCTGCGCTTGGTATGTGTACGGTCATAGATCACCTCGCCCTTTTCATAGCGCACCGTTTCTACGCCCGGCGCTTTGAGCAAGGCCTCCAGCGCCTCCGTTTCTACGCCCTGGCCCAAAAAGCATTTTTGCAGCAAAGGATGAATCAGTTGCATTCTCCCCTCTCAAAAGTGTTTCATTTGATACACTTTTCATGTCAATTATAGAAACCCCTGCCAAATTGTCAAGCGTATTCCCGCATAAAGCACAAAAAAAGAGGCTCTCGCCTCTTTTTTTCTATGCTTTACAGCGCAAACAGGTCGGTGGAAAAGTATTTTTCTCCGCCGTCCGGCAGCAGCACCACGCAGGTCCTTCCCTTGTTTTCCGGCCGCTTGGCCCATTGCAGCCCTGCATACAGCGCCGCGCCGCCAGAAATGCCCGCCAGCAGCCCCTCGGTTTTGGCCAAAGCGCGCGCCGACTGCTTGGCCTGCTCTCCTGTGACCTGCGCAATCTCATTCAGCAAAGAGACATCCAGAATCTCCGGCACAAACCCCGCGCCAATGCCCTGAAGCGGATGCGGCCCCGCCTGCCCGCCGCTCAGCACCGGCGAATCCGACGGTTCTACGGCCAGAATATGCACCTGTGGGTTCTGCTCTTTCAAATAGCGCCCAGTGCCCGTGATGGTGCCGCCTGTGCCCACGCCGGCTACAAAGCAGTCGATGCGCCCGTCCGTCTGCTGCCACAGCTCCGGGCCAGTCGTTTCATAATGCGCTTTTACGTTGGCAGGGTTTACAAACTGCCCGGCCAGCACGGCGCCCGGGATGGCCTTTACCAGCTCATCCGCCTTATCAATGGCCCCTTGCATGCCCGCTTCGGCCGGCGTCAGCACCAGCTCTGCGCCCAGCGCAGCCAGCAGCATGCGCCGCTCTTGGCTCATCGACGCCGGCATGGTAAGCACCACACGGTAGCCGCGGCACGCTCCAATGGCAGCCAGGCCCACGCCTGTGTTGCCGCTGGTGGGCTCCACAATGCACCCGCCCGGGGTAAGGCGCCCTGCTTTTTCCAGTTCACGGATGATATACAGCGCTGCCCGGTCCTTTACGCTGCCAAATGGATTGCTCTTTTCCAGCTTGACCAGTACGCAGGCCAGCGCCTCTTCCTGTTCACAGAAATGGGGGATGGCCATAAGCGGCGTATGGCCGATGCATTCAATGGCTGTCGGTTGTTTCATTTTGCTTCGCTCCTTCTTT
>ERZ827037.1462-NODE-1462-length-24820-cov-3.907087_pt1 | contig 24820 bp, 29 predicted proteins | sample MGYA00519924_ERZ827037 | MGnify/ENA primary metagenome ERZ827037 (study PRJEB31778, sample SAMEA3449250) | human gut metagenome | biome: human gut; feature: human-associated habitat; material: faeces | place: United Kingdom | collected 2010/2012 ...
GGTGGAGCTGCCCCTGGCCATGCCCACCATCATCGGCGGGCTGCGCATGTCCACCGTCTACACCGTCAGCTGGGCGGTACTGGCCTCCATGATCGGCGGCGGCGGTCTGGGGGACTTCATCTACTCCGGGATCAGCTCCAATGACAACGGCCTCATCCTGATGGGTGCCATCCCCGCCGCCCTCCTGGCTTTCGTGCTGGGCTCTCTGGTGGATCTGGTCCAGCGTCAGGTGGTCCCCAAGGGGATGCGGAAGGGAGGGGATAAGGTATGACCGCTTCCATGATCTTAGAGCACCTGTCTCTGGTGGTCGCCGCCCTCATCTTCGCCGTCCTGGCGGGGGTTCCCCTTGGCATCCTCTGCCACTTTTATCCTGCTGCCCGGAAGATCGTCCTCCGAGTGGTGGACCTGATCCAAACCACCCCCGCCTTGGCACTGCTGGGCATCATCATGGTGTTCATCGGTCCGGGCAAGCCCACTGTCATCGTGGGTCTGGCCCTCTACTCCCTGCTGCCCATCGTCCGCAATACCTGCCTGGGCCTTCAGGAAGTGGACCCCGGTGTCAAGGAAGCGGCCCGGGGCATGGGCATGAGCAAGCCCTACCGGATTTTAATGGTGGAATTTCCCCTGGCCTTCCCCACCGTGTTCACCGGCATCCGCATCGCCGTGGTAAATGCCATCGGCACCGCCGTGTTCGCAGCCTTCGTGGGCGGCGGCGGCCTGGGCGGCGTCATCACCCAGGCCATCCGCATCTCCGACATGGGCATGATCGCTCTGGCCACCGGCGTCCTCATGGTCATCGCCGTGGCACTGGACCTCATCATGAGCTGGTTCGAGGGCCAGATGCGCAAGTCCCGGGGCGGCTCCAAAAAGATGTGGATCCCTGTGGCGGCCATTTTGCTGGCCTTCTGCCTGCTGCTGCCCTATGGCCGCAGCTCCACCGGTGATATTCTGCTCTATGACGGTGACTACTCCGAAACCCAGCTGATGCACCACATGGTGAAGATGCTGGTGGAGGACCAGACAGACCTCACCGTTACCATCCAGGACCAGATGTCCCAGGTGAACAACTGGAACGCCCTGAAGGACGACAGCCACACCTGCGACCTCATGATCTCCTATGACGGCACGCTGCTGACCACCTTCTTCCATCAGGATACCCCGGACGTGCCGGAGGGCATGACCATCTATGACTACGTGAAGGAAAAAGCCCTGGAGGACTACGACCTCCACGTGCTGGGCAAGCTGGGCTTTGAGAACACCTACGCCATCGGTGTTTCGGAGGAGCTGGCGGAGGAATATGACCTGGAGACCATCAGCGACCTCATTCCCATTGCGGACCAGCTGACCTTCGGCGCGGAGCAGGAGTTCTTCACCCTGGAGGGCAGCATGAAGTACAACCCCTTTGTGGAGTACTACGGCCTGAACTTCAAGGACTACAGCCCTGTGGACATGGGCCTCAAATACGCCGCCATCGAAAATGGCAGCTTCGATGTTTCCGTGGTCTACACCACCGACGGCCTCAACCGTAAGGTGGGGCTCAAGGTCCTGGAGGACGACAAGAGCTTCTTCCCGGATTACTACGGCGTCTTTGTGGTCCGGGGCGATATTCTGGAGCAGTACCCGGAGCTGGAGGGCATCCTGGAACAGCTCACCGGCACCATCTCCACGGACCAGATGGCAGAGCTGACCTATCAGGTGGACGTGCAGGGCCGCACGGTGGACGACGTGGCCCGGGAGTTCCTGGTAAGTCAGGGATTGCTGAGCGCGTGAGATTCTGATACCAAGGTTTCCGGGGAAAAATTCCCCGGAAACCTTTTTCTTTTGCGAAACCCCCGTCATCTTTTTCCGTCTGATAGTACGAGAAGAATATGAAGAGAGGAGGCGGTCCCCATGGAAGACAGTGAAATCATCCAGCTATACTGGGACCGGTCGGAGCAGGCCATTGCGGAAACGTCCGGCAAATACGGGTCCTTTCTCTGCCGCATCGCCTGGAATATTCTCCGCAGCCATGACGACGCGGAAGAGTGTGTCAATGACACGTATCTTCGCACCTGGAACGCCATTCCCCCCGCCCGGCCAGGCGCATTCCGGACCTGGCTGGGGCGCATCACCCGGAACCTGAGTCTGGATCGTTGGAACCGGGAACGGGCCCAGAAGCGGGGCGGTGACGAGACAGCGCTGCTGCTGGGAGAGCTGGAATCCTGTGTTCCATCCCCCCACCGGACGGAGCAGCACCTGGAAGATCAGGCCCTGGCGGACCTCATCAGTTCTTTTTTGCGGACTCTGCCCAAAGAGAGCCGGGTGATCTTCCTCAGGCGCTATTGGTACGGAGAGAGCCTGGAATCCATTGCGGCGTTCCTTGGATGCAGCAGCGGAAAGGTGAAGTCCTCTCTCTTCCGCACCCGCGGAAAACTCCGGATCTACCTGGAACAGGAGGGGGTATCTCTATGAAGACACAGCGTCTTTTTCAGGTATTGGGACTCCTTGACGAGGACCTCATCGATGAAGCGTGGACCTATGTTCCCGAGAAGAAGGTCCCCCTTCTCCGGCGGTCTCCCTGGCTGCGGGGCGCGGCAGTAGCCGCCTGCTGTGTGGTGATGTGTACCTTCGGCTTTTTCTACCTGGTGACCGGGGGCTTCCGGGGCATGGGCTCCGCCGCGCCGGAAACCGCTGCACCGGAAACCGCCGCAGACAGTGCCGATGCGGGGAATTCCTCTGGAGGCAGCGGCTCAACAGCGGACTTTTTGTCCTATGCCGGACCGGTGCTGCCTCTGACCACGCTGGAAAGCGGCACGGGCCTTACCGCCCAGCGGTCCCTCACCTGGGATTTTGCTCCGGGGAGCTATGATGACGGCTCTCCCCGCCAGTGGGGCGCTTTGGTGACAGATGACTACACCCTTGCCAATCCCACGGGCAGCGACATCTCCGTTACCGCGCTGTACCCTGTCACAGGCAGCCTTGCAGACCTGGGCGCTATGACCCCCGAAGTGACCGTAAACGGCAGCGCGGCGGAGGTGACCCTATACGCCGGCGGTTATGCCGGGACCTTCGGCGACGCAAATGACACCGGCGGATCCACCTGGAATCTGGCCGGGCCGTACAGCTGGGAGGACTACGCCGCGCTGCTGGAAGACGGGAGCTTCCTCCAAGACGCCCTGAAAAGCGGGCCGGCGATGGAAATTCCGGTAACGGTATACCGCTTTTCTGACTTCTCCGCGCCCCACGAGACATATGACGCCGCCACGCAGGCGGTGGAATTTACCATTGACGCAAGTGCCACCACCATTCTCAGCTACGGCTTCAACGGTCTGACCTCGGATGCGGAAACCGGCTGGCGGCGGTATGACTATTTCGTTCCCGACGGCATCCGAAATGAATCGGAGCAAAAGATGCTGATCGTTCTGGGAGAGGACCTCAGCGGCTATACCCTCCAGGGCTACGCCAATGGCGCCTGTGAGGATCCCATCAGCGGCGTTTCCTGCACCGTCATCCGGGAGGAGACTACCCTGTCCGCCGTTGTGACGGAACTGTGCCGGGCGGAGCTTTCACAGCACACGGATGAGTCTCAGTGGCCCGGGCTTTCCCAGCTGCCATTGCCTCTCTATGAAAAGGCAGCGGCCGAGCTGCTGAGCGAATACGGCCTTCTCTCCGATACTCCTATGGACCGCTACACCGACGGACGGCTGGAAGATCTGCTGTGGGACGCGCTGGCCGTGGACCGGGTTTTGTATCTGGCGGTTCCCGTGACGATTCCCGCCGGGGACAGCACATCGCTTTCCATCACCTTCTGGAAGGAACCCAGCTATGACTTCGGCGGTTCCGGTACCGGCCGGGAGGGCCTGCAGGGGTTCGAGGTACTGACTGCCGCCGGGTCTGGCCTGAATTTCACCGGACAGACCACCGCCATCGTTCATGCAGATGGCGTAGAGATCCTGAAACAGGATCTGGGATTGTCCCCGGAGGACGACGGGACCTTCGTCCCGCTGGATCTGACCCGAGATGTATACGCTCTGGTCATCCGCCCAAGAACACGCTCCGAATGATCTGATCGCGCTATATTGCCGCGTGCCTGCGCAGGGGCTATCCCCTCCGGCACGCGGCTTTTTTTGTCCTCCCCGCCGCTTTGCAAAACAGATTTGCCGAATTTCACATCTTTTGGTAGACAAACGGCGCTTTTTGTCGTATACTCTTTCCAACATAAAATGATATTATTATCATTTATAATTGTAATAAGCAAATTGAATATCAAAAAACATTACAGGAGGCGCGTTCTATGTCTGAGAGCTATGCGGGAAAGATCAACCGGAAGCTGCTGAAAAAGCGGCGCATCATCAACGCGGCCGCCGGTCGGGAACCGGCGGATCTGGTTCTGAAAAATGCAACGTACGTGAATGTGTTCTCCAATGAGCTTTGCACCGCCGACATCGCCGTGGCGGAGGGGCTGATCGTGGGCATGGGCCAGTACAGCGGAACCCAGGAAGTGGATATGACCGGAAAGATCGTCCTTCCCGGTTTTCTGGATGCCCATATCCATCTGGAGAGCTCCCTGGTGACCCCCAAGGAGTTTGTCCGGGCCGTGCTGCCCCACGGCACCACCACCGTGGTGACGGACCCCCACGAGATTGCCAACGTCATGGGCACCGACGGCATTGAGTACATGCTCCAGGCCACCGAGGGTCTGCCGGTGGATGTACGGTTCATGCTGCCCTCCTGTGTGCCGGCCACCCCGCTGGACGAGTCCGGCGCCGTGCTGGACTACCGGGCCATTGACTCCTTCTATGACCATCCCCGGGTCCAGGGCCTGGCGGAGATGATGAACTTTGTAGGCACCATTGCCGGAGACGAGCAATGTGTGGAGAAGATCGTGGCGGCCCAGGCCCATCATAAGAAGATCGACGGCCACGCCCCCGATCTGGTGGGCAACGACCTCAACGCCTACATCGCCGCCGGCGTCTACTCCGACCATGAGTGCCATGACCTGAACGACGCCATCGCCAAGCTGGAACGGGGCCAGTTCATCATGATCCGGGAGGGCACCGCCGCCCGGAACCTGGATGCGCTGTTCCCCCTGCTGTGCGACAAGTATGCCGAGCGGTGCATGTTCTGCACCGACGACAAACACCCCAGCGATCTGCTGGAAAAGGGCCACATCGACTATATCGTCAAGCGGGCCATCGCTCTGGGCGCCGACCCCATCACCGCTGTGAAGGTGGCCTGCCACAATGCCGCCCGGTATTTCCTGCTGAACAACCGGGGCGCTATTGCCCCCGGCTATCTGGGTGACTTTGTCATCATCGACAACTTCCAGTCCTTCGAGATCCAGCAGGTCTACAAGCGCGGCGAGCTGATGGTGGACCACGGACAGGTCCGGGACTTCCCCGTCCCCGCTATCGAGCCCTACCTGACGGAGCGGGCCCACAGCACCTTCCATGTGGACCGCCTCACGGCGGAAGACTTCACAGAGACCCGTCCCCGGGGCATTATCGGCATGGTCAATGGAGAGATCACCACGGTGGACGCCGGGTATTCCGACCGGATCGACGTGGAGTACGACGTGCTGAAGATCGCCGTGGTGGAGCGCCACAAGAGCACGCACCACATCGGCATCGGCTTTTTGCAGGGCTACGGCCTGAAGTCCGGCGCCGTGGCCACCTCCATCTCCCACGATTCCCACAACATCATCGTGGTGGGCACCAGCGAGGCCGACATGGCCGCGGCAGCCAACCGCGTGGTGGAGCTTGGCGGCGGCATTGTGGTCTGGGACGGCGGCGCCGTCCAGGCTGAGGTCCCGCTGCCCATTGCCGGCATCATGAGCGAAGAACCCCTGGTCACGGTCAACGAAAAGCTGGAAGCCGCCAAGGAGAAGGCCTTCGCCCTGGGCGTCGGCCGGGGCATCGATCCCTTCATGACCCTGAGCTTCATGGCGCTGCCGGTGATCCCCTCCCTGCGGATCACCACCCGAGGCGTGTTCGACGTCACCAGCCAGAGCTATGTTTAATCGAATTTTTTTCAACATTAGCACTCTCGTTTCGAGAGTGCTAATGTTTACAATCTGTTCATTTTTTTGTCACACAATTCTCCGATTTCAATTTATAGAAATCTCAAAATTTGCAGCAAATTGCAAAAAGCGTCCTGTATTCGTTGGTATTCTTGGCATTCAAGGGAAATTTCTATTTTCAAATACAGACAAATTTAAACGCAAAAAAGCAAAATAAAATACACAGAAAATACACAGAAAAAGCGGGCAGCGGAATCACTCCGCCGCCCGTTCTTTTTGCTGTGAAAGATAAGCGTCCAGCTTCTCCGCGCTGGCCTGCTCCCGGCTTTTTGTCAGGTGGGTGTAAATCTCCATGGTGGTCTGATCGTTGGCGTGTCCCAGCATAGACGCAGCAGACTTGACGTCCACCCCAGCGTCATAACAGATCGTGGCAAAGGTGTGCCGCATCCAGTGCAGCGTGTACGGATAAAGGCGCCGCGGCACTTTGCAGCCGCCGGGACCACCGTCCGCCGGTTCGGAGGTGTAAAGCCCAACCCCGTCGCAAAAGTCGCGCCAGAGGCTTGAGAGCTGCCGGGAATTAAGATAGTTCCCGTTGCGGTCGTGAAAGATCAGCCCGATCCGGTCCTTGGGGAGTGCGTCCGCCAGGGGAGCCAAAAGCGGAATGGTCCGCATACCGGCGGCGGTCTTGGTGTGATCCTCCAAAACCGGCTTTCCCGAGGTGTAGCTGATTTTCTTGTTGATGGTGATGGTGCCGGCCTTGCGGTCAATGTCCTCCCAGCGCAGTGCCAAAAGCTCCCCCCGGCGGCAGCCTGTAAACAGCGCCATCATTCCCAGCATCCAGCCCGGGCCGCGGTATTTCATCACAGCGGAAATCTGGTCATTGTCCAGTGTTCCGCGCTCCGTCCTAGTCAAACCTCTGGGAAGCTCAATTTCCGCAGCTGGAGAAATGTCAATGTCTCCATGAATCACTCCCCAACGAAACGACTGTAAAATCACCGTCTTTTGCAGCTTGACGGCCCCCAAAGCAAATCCCTTGGCCTTCATGTCCTCCAAAATTCGGACCAAGTCAATGGGCTTGACCTCTTTCACATGCCTAAAACCGATAGCAGAAATTAACCGGAAAACCGGCGCCTGATATGCAGACATTGTACCATCAGAGACTTTTTTCTCCTTGTCCTTCTGCCATTCCTCAACCATCTCTTTGACCGTCCGGCCCTTTGCTGCCTGATCCTTGTACTCCAGAATCTTGCGGTCCACTTCTCGATCCGTCTTTCCCCGAAAAGCTACCCGCTTTCCGTTGATGGTGCGGATAGACTCGTGCAGCCCGTCCGGCCGAACATAGTATTTTGATTTTTTTGCCACGGTTTTACCTCCTCTTGTGTCTTGCGTTATGGAGGAATTTTTGATATACTGGAAATACCTCCTAAACGTTTGTGGTTGCGTGTGGTGGTAGCCGCCTGCCGATATTCGGTGGGCGGTTTTTCTTTTAAAAAATAACAAGAATCTTGTTGATAATTGCACTTGATTACAAGATTCATTCGTGATATGCTGTTCCCTGAAAATAGAACGAATGTTCGTAGGAAGGGAGCAACTGGAAAATGGGAATGTCTGAAAATGTGTCTTTTGGTGAATTGCTCTGCGGTAAATCCCGCGATGCAGAAGATTTTATTCAGTTTCTTTCTTTTTGTTCTGATTGTCTAAATAAAGGCCAGCCAGTTCCAGCAATTTGGCTTGATTGGAAGGAGAAAGCTGGTCAAAAATAGATTGAATACGAGAGCGCTCGTCCCCAGGTGGGGCGGGCGCTTTTTTATTGCATGAATCATCAAAATCTGCAAGACATTTCCCCAGAGCAGACGCAATGGCTTTCATAGTTTCCAGAGTAGGCGACTTTGTATTTCCGTTAATAATTTTATTCAATGTACCTTTTGGGACGCCGGATGCTACTACTAATTCGTCAATGGTCATCCCGGCCTCTTTTCTATATTTGCTTATCAATTCGCCTGTTTCCATATTATCACCTCCTTTTGATTAAAATTGTAACTTCTTGCTTTCATAAAGTCAATAAAAATAATTCCGTAAATAGAACTAAAATTAGCCACTTTCTATTGACAAGTTCCATAAAAGGGTCTACTATACATGCATAAGTTCCTTTTACGGGACTAAGGAGGTGAAAAGATGGAAAACCTAGTATACTATCCGGTTCTTGCGGCCGAAATTGCAAAGCGCGGAATCAAAAAGAAAACGATTGCGGATGCGCTGGGCATCTGCAATCGTTCTCTGAACAACAAATTGTCTGGGCGAGTTTCTTTTACCTGGGAAGAGGTTAAGCAAATCCGCAGCCGATTTTTTCCGGACATGTCTCCTGATGAACTGTTTGCGACTGCATCGGAAAAATCGGCTTAACTTTGTGGGAACTGCTCAAGCCTGGATACAAATGTGGAGTTTTTCTTGATTTCATCGCATTTTCCTAAAATCAGCCCGGAAGCGCAATCCGGGCAAAGATAATACCCATCTCCTATATCTATTAAGTGATCCAGCCCAAGCCAAGACTCACAAATGGAGCAGCCCCATGTGTTTTCTTCTGCGCATCCAGTACAGTATCCATCCACGCAATCAAATTCCGATAGATCGTATGCAAGTCCGCATCCGCGGCAAATTTCCCATCCGTTTTGATAAAAGCAGTCCGCACACACTTTGCTTTCATAAACGGTTGGAATCCACTGTTCCACAGATTCATGACATATTTCACAAGTTTCTTTGTAAACGTACGCAGTTTGTTTTTGATTGCAGCCGGTCAGAAGCAAACAGACTGCAAAGAACAGAAAAAGTTTTTTCATTCTAAAATTACTTCCAATCCATAGAATTTGTGGAAATTTTACGCTGTTTTCTATCAAATTTCAACCATGAAAGGAGAGATTCCCATGCCCAGAGAATTACCGTTTTACAGAGAGAACCTGGAACAGATTCTCGAGTTTTCCAAGGGCCGCCAGCTTTTGAGCGCCACGGACGTGAAGAACTTCTGCGGGATCGATGCAAGAACCGCAAAGAAGCTCTTTCCCTTTACGGGGAATCACATCAGCGCGGCTACCCTGGCCGCGGCTATGTCTCAGACAAGCAGCAAATGAAGGAGGCCAACATGCAACCATTTGAAGCCCATCTTTGCCGGGAGATGTACATATCCGGCGCCAGAGAAAAGGCCCGCAGGCGGGCAAGAGAAGAGCGGAAGCGGACCCGGATGGAGAACAGACGCCGGCGATTTTCTTTCTTTTGGAAAGCTGTTCTTTTTATCGCCGCGTTTCTTCTCCTGCTGCTGCTTTTCCCGGCGTGAGGAGGCAGAGCCATGACAAAGGAGGAAATGATCCGGGCGTACGCCATGCGATTGGATGGGAAGTCCTGGGAGGAAATTGGAAAGGCTTTGAAATACGCAGGCGTTTCCGTGTACTGCACCCTGCTTGCGTCCATCCAGTCCAAGCCCCGTCAGGGGACCGTGATATACCCCGTACTGCGGGAGCTGATCGAAACCAAATACCACGGGAGAATCAATGAATTTGTCCGGGATCTTGAAATGCCGGAGAGCACCACCCGGAACATCCTGAAGGGAATCTCTCAGCCAAGCAAGCAATTTTTGACGGCCCTGGAGGGAAAGACCGGGCTTTCCGCCGATCAGGCTTTCCAGACGCCGGAAAGGATGTGAGCGGATGGGATATATCTGCGACATCTGCGGGACGCCGTTTGACATGCCTTTTCGCCGGACAAGCCGGGACGTGATCGACGGACATACGATGCAGACCAGCGAGGTGCTTTGTCCGGTCTGCGGCAGCCCGGACTTTGGGGCGGCCGATACCTGCCCTTGCGGAAACGCCAAGCACAGGGAGGACATTTTGTGCCGGAAATGCCGGAAGGAGCTTTTGCAGAAGCTCAACGGCTTTGCCGACTTTTTGAGTTACGAAGAGGAAGAGCAGCTGGATGAGTGGCTGGATGGGGAAAGCATCCGAAACCGGAGGAACTGGACATGATCCAATTCAATGAAGCAACCCATACATACACAAAAAACGGAGTTATCCTTCCCAGCGTCACGGAGATCACCCGGTTTCTGGCCTACGACTACAAAACGGACCGGCCATGGCTTGCGGAGGAGGCCGCCCGGCGCGGAACCGCTGTCCATGAGGCCTGTATGCTGATGGACTACGGGGAGGAGCCGGAGGAGTTTCCGGAGATCGCGGGGTATCTCACTGCCTACCGGCGGTTTCTCGCGGACTGCCGGCCGGACTGGACGCTGATCGAGCATCCCATGGGGAGCGTGGGCATGGGGTACGCCGGTACGCTGGACCGGTTCGGGACGATGCAGGGGAAAGCAGTATTGCTGGACATCAAGAGCGGCTCCATTCTGCATCATCCGGCGGTGGCGGCGCAGCTTGCCGGGTACTGGTGGTTGCTGTTGAACGAAGGATTTGCAGCAGACCAAATGATGGCGCTTCGGCTGGACAAGTCCGGAGTGTATGAACTCAAAGAAGAGAAAGACGGCTGGGACCTGTTCAAAGCTTGTCAGGTTCTTCATGCCGCCACAGGAAAGAAGAGGAAGAAGAAATGAGCGAAGAACTGACCTTGTACAGCTATGACGCTGCACCTATGCAGGTACAACGGAACCGGGGGAATTATGAAATTTCCGTTTTTGGATGCACTCCCACGGTCCTCAGACGGGGTGTGGACTTTGGTATGATCCGCAGGAAGGACGGGAGCTCCATCACCAAAAGCCCCACACTTTTCAAGTCCGGGGCGGAAAAGGTGGCGGTAGCCTACGGCCTGTGCCAGCATTACGAGCTGGTCAGCCGGATTGAGGATTTTGACAAAGGATTCTTTTACTTCCTGGTCCGGTGCGATTTGGTGAAGATCGTCGAAGGGAAAGAGTACATCATTACCAGCGCATACGGTTCCGCCAACACCAGGGAGGGACGTACCGGGACGCAATCCTGTTATGACGGCGCCAACTCCGCACTGAAGATGGCCCAGAAGCGGGCGCTTGTCTCCGCTGCGCTGTCTTTGGGCTGCATGTCCGACAGCTTCACCCAGGACATCGAGAGCGACACGGAGGACGCCGCCGCCTATTACAACAGCAAAAACCCGGAGGCCCCGATCTCCGCAGCGCAGGTCCGTTTCTTTTACGCCGCCGCCGGCCGGGCGGGGCTTACCAAGCAGGAGGCCAAGAAGATCCTGAAAGACCACGGTTACAGCAGCGCCAAGGACATTCGCACCAAGGACTTTGACGCCCTGCTGGATGCATTGAAGCAGGAGGAGTATTTTGAGACGGGCGGAACGACGTGGCAAGGAACTGCCTCCAATGCTCCGGGAAGCGCTGGAGCAGGCGATTTACCGATCCCATACACCTTGAAGATTCGTTCTGGGTGCGAAAACGGAGGAAAAGGGCCGCTGATCCAGGAAAACAAAATCGCTACGCTGGCAACAAACAACGATCAGTATCTGTTTGTACCGGTCATACTCGATGACCAAGGCGGGCAGCAAATTTCCGTTCGTGAAGATGGCGTTTCTCCGACACTTCGGGCGGAGATGCACAGCCACCCTCCGTGCATCATGATACAGTCCGCAGCGCTTAAGGCTGGCCAAGGCGTTAAAGCACGAGGAATTGGATGGCAGGAAGAAAAGAGCCCGACACTCATTGCATCAAACAGCGGAACGCAACTTGCCCCCACCGCGGTCATAAAGGAACAGTACCTGTTTGAGAACCACTCCCAGGACACCCGGTACAAAGGGCCGATGAATGTTTCTCCTGTTCTCCCCGCTCAACTCGGAACCGGTGGAAACAACACGCCCTTTGTAGTCGAAAGAACGGAAAAGGTCGTCTGCATGGCCCACGGACAGGCAAACGCCGAAATCTGCGAAAACTGTTCCCCCTGTCTGAACTGCAATCATGAACAGCCCATTGTGTTTGAAAAGGAAGTTTACAATTCCGGATCCGGAGCAACCGGCGGGCATTACATATCCGAGGGCGGACCGGCTCCCAGTCTTTGCACCGAGCATCCCCCGGGCGTGTGCATCCGCTACATTGTCCGGCGTCTCACACCGACCGAGTGCTGCCGGTTACAGGGATTCCCGGACGGGTGGGGAGAAATCGATGCCAAAGAGACCATGGACCCAGAAGAGGACTTTTTCTGGCTGGAGGTGCGTCAGACATTTGACCGGATCAACGGGAGGGACGTCAAGGACTACACGTCAAAGCAAATTATGGACTGGTACAACAAACTGCATACGGACAGCGCCGAGTACAAGATGTGGGGAAACGGAATTGCCCTTCCGAACGCACTGTATGTAATGCAGGGAATTGCGGAGGTGTTAAACAATGGATGACCGTACATTTGCCCTGTTAGGAGACCGCGCCGCCCAGGAGCGTATCACAGAGCGCGGGGAGTTGCTGCCGTGCCATTGCGGTGGAGAAATGGAAATTATGGTTCCAAAAGGTATAGCGGCATATCCTGCTGATATTTATTACAGGCCAAGATGCAAGGAATGCTTTGCTATTGGGGCTGCCGGTAGAACAGCAAAACAGGCAATAAAATTCTGGAACACCCGCGCCCCTATCCTGGCGCCGGAGAAGATCAAGAGATTGGAGGAAATGTGATACTTCCTGGAAAATACACAGCAGAGCATATTGACCCGGAAAAGTTTGAGGCGGGACTGGACAACCTAAAACGCTATCAGGAAGAAGTACAGCGCACAGCAATTGAAAAAGCAAATGCTTTTTATGCAGGATATTCTTCCTGCTTAAATGAAGTATCGTCTATGCTTCATTGCGCCAACTATGAAAGCGAGGGAAAGATAACCGCTGCATACAGGGAGGGCGCGGACAACGCTTTTTACGAGTTGTGCAAAAATCTTGACATTGGATGCCAAGACATTCTGGAAAAGAAAACCAGTGTTGATGAAAAGGCGGCGCTGATTGCTGAACGGATAATGGATGTTTTTGGTGATAAGGAGGCCGACCATGACGAAGGAAGAAGCAATCAAGTGGACTAAATGGTGCATTTCCAAAGATACGAGGATGGCACGGAAATTCAAGAACTGAATGAGCATTACACCGGAAAGCAACGGCGGGAAGCACTGGCCCGGTTTGAAGAGCTGAGAAAGCAGCGTCCGGGAATTGAGCTTGTGAAGGACATTGAAAAGCGAAGTTGGGAGAAGTGAGGTGCCCATGGAAACGGCATTTTTGGTAATAGGCGCGGCCACCGTCAGCAAGTGGATTTGTGAACTGCTGTTCAGGATTGACGACGCAAAGAAAGCCCGGGCATAAAAGCCCGGGCTTGTTCACACTTCAAACACAGAAAACGAGCAATCTATTGATAATTAATAAAAATAATGCAAATTCCGATTTTGGTCTCTATCATAATACTTGTAAAAACGAACAGGACCTCTCCAAGCGGTACCTGTTCCCATCCGGCGGCATCCTGATGATCCATAACCGCCGAATCAATTCCGGATCATGCGTCACATATTTAGGAGGAATTGATCATGTTTGAACTGAGACCTTATCGCAGAAATTCCATCAACGTCTGGAACCCGTTCTCCGAAATGGAGGAAATGGAAAAGCGGCTGTTCAACAACAGCTTCTTCTCCAATGCGGATCTGGCGGAATTCAAGACCGACATCACCGATGAAGGCGACCACTACCTGCTCAAGGCTGATCTGCCCGGCTTCAAGAAGGAGGACATCCATCTGAATCTGGACGGCGACACCCTGACCATTCAGGCCGAGCGTCACTCCGAGCACGAGGACACCGACAAGAAGGGCAAGTACGTCTGCTGCGAGCGCTCCTACGGTTCCTACAGCCGGAGCTTTGATGTTTCCGGCATCCAGGCCGACGGGATCTCCGCCAGCTACGAGGGCGGCGTTCTGGAGCTGAAAATGCCCAAGAAGGAAGCCCAGGTTCCCGCCAGCCGTCAGATCTCCATTCAGTAATCCCCATTCCGTAACCCCAAAAGAGGCCCCGCAGCCAGTTGGCTGCGGGGCCTCTTTTTACTGTTCGTGTTCCACCGTGATCTGGCAGGCCTTCATGGCCTCCAGCGCCGTGCGGTGGCTTTGGGGCGTCACTCCCGCGCAGCAGGACGCATCCACAAAGATCTCCGCCTCCGGCAAAAACGCCTTCACCACCAGTGCGTTGGAAAGGACGCAGATGTCTGTGCATACGCCGATCAGCGTCACTTTCTCCACGCCGGGCTTTCCCTGCCGGCGCAGGTCCTCGTCCCGGGCCTTCAGCAGCGCCCCCAGATCCCGGCTTCCGAAGGTGGGCTTGTCGATGGGATTGGCTGCGTATTCCTGCAGCTGGGGGATGATCTCCCACCCCTCCGTCCCCCGGACGCAGTGAGGCACCGGCAGCTTCTTCCCCTCCTGGGTCTCCAGGTAGTCCGGCCCGTGGGTATCCCGGGTAAACAGGACCGTCTCTCCCCGGTTCAGACCGTCCACCACGCGCCCCACCACATAGGGCACGATGTCACCCGCCTCCGGCGTTCCCAAGGCTCCTGCGACAAAGTCATTCTGCATGTCCACAACCACTAAAATATCCATAGGATCCCCTCCTCCGACACTTTTTCTCCACTATATCAAATCCTTCTCCATGGTACAAGCCCTCACAGCTCCCGGAAAAAAAAGTTGACTTTTCCAGTGTAAACAGCTAACATAGCCTTATTGTCGGCAAGCAGGCCCCCTGCTGGCCGGAACTGTGTGAAAAATGAGGAGAGAGAACATTGAAGCGTGAAAACTTCCAATCCCGGCTCGGGTTTCTGCTGGTGAGCGCAGGATGCGCCATCGGCATCGGAAATGTCTGGAAATTCCCGTATGTCACCGGTGAAAACGGCGGCGGCGTGTTCGTGCTGTTCTACCTGCTGTTTCTGGTCATCATGGGCGTGCCTGTGCTGACCATGGAGCTGGCGGTGGGCCGTGCCAGCCGCAAGAGCGCCGTTCTGGGCTACAAGGCGCTGGAACCCAAGGGCAGCAAATGGCACATCCACGGTTGGTTCTGCGTGATCGGCTGCTGCCTTCTGATGATGTACTACACCACCGTCTCCGGCTGGATGCTGGGCTACTTCGTGAAATTCGCCACCGGTGCCTTCAACGGCCTGGACACCGCGGGTGTGGACACCGTGTGGACAGATATGCTGGCCAACCCCGGTGAAATGGCCATTTTTATGGCGATCACCGTACTGGTGGGCTTTGCCGTGTGCAGCTTCGGCCTGCAAAAAGGTCTGGAGCGCATCAGCAAGTGGATGATGCTGGCCCTGCTGGCTCTGATCGTCGTTTTGGCGGTCCACAGCCTGATGCTGGACAACGCCGGTGAGGGCGTGAAGTTCTATCTGCTGCCGGATTTCCAGCGGGCGGCAGAAGTGGGCATCGGCAATGTGCTTGTGGCCGCTATGAACCAGTCCTTCTTCACGTTGAGCCTGGGTATCGCCGCCATGGAGATCTTCGGCAGCTACATGTCTGACGATCATACCCTGCCCGGCGAGGCCGTGCGGATCTGCTGCCTGGACACCTTCGTGGCCTTCATGTCCGGCATGATCATCTTCCCCGCCTGCTTCAGCTTCAACGTGGAGCCCAACCAGGGTCCTGCCCTGATTTTCATGACGCTGCCCAAGGTGTTCGTCAACATGGCCGGCGGCCGCGTGTGGGGCGCCCTGTTCTTCCTGTTCATGACGTTCGCCAGCTTCACCACCGTGCTGGCGGTATTTGAAAACATCATGGCCAGCTGCATCGACAACTTCGGTTGGAGCCGCAAAAAGGCCACCGGGATCTGCTGCGTGTTCATTCTGATCGCCAGCATCCCCTGCGTACTGGGTTACAACGTGTGGAGCGATCTGCACTTCATCGCCGGCAAGGATGTGCTGGACACCGAGGACTTCCTGGTGAGCAACCTGCTGCTGCCCATCGGCTCTTTGATCTACCTGCTGTTTTGCGTCAGCAAATGGGGCTGGGGCTTCGACAACTATCTGGCAGAGGCCAACAAGGGCACCGGTCTGAAGATGTCCGCCGCGTTCAAGCCCTACTTCCGCTATATCCTGCCGCTGCTGATCCTGGTGATCCTGGCCCACGGCCTCATCAGCACCTTCTTCCCGCAGCTGTTGGCATAACCATCGAAAAAGAGACGGACTGAGTCCGTCTCTTTTTTCACACGCTCCCCCGTCCAGGCCCCGTCAAGAGCCGGCATTCACCGTTGCCTGCGCTGCATCCTCCAGTTTTTCGATTGCAAAATACACTCGCCATGCAAAAACCATTCAAATTCACGTTGTTTCCTTGGAGTTTCTCCCAAATTTGCAAGCCGAGGTATCTTTTCTTGCAAAATCTCTTTTCAAACCCTTTCAGGTATGGTATCATGATTGACAACTTACCCCCCGCGGCGAAAACGGCATCCAGGAGGTCAAAACTATGATCACAGTCCACAAAGAAGGCGTGTTCCTGCGCGCCGGCGTCCCCTGCTCCAGCGCCCCGGTCTCCCCGGAGGAGGGACGGCAGGAAACCATGGCCTACCGTATCCTTCAGTCCCACAACACCTCCGGCGACCCCGATCAGCTGAAGATCCGCTTTGACGCGCTGATTTCCCACGACATCACCTATGTGGGCATCATCCAGCAGGCCCGGGCCTCCGGCATGAAGGCATTCCCTGTCCCCTACGCTCTGACCAACTGCCACAACAGCCTCTGCGCCGTGGGCGGCACCATCAACGAGGACGACCACCAGTTTGGTCTCTCCGCCGCCAAGAAGTACGGCGGCATCTACGTACCCGCCAACCAGTCCGTCATCCACTCCTATGCCCGGGAGCAGATGGCCGGCTGCGGCAAAATGATCCTGGGCTCTGACTCCCACACCCGCTACGGGGCTCTCGGTACCATGGCGGTGGGCGAGGGCGGCCCGGAGCTTGCCAAGCAGCTTTTGTGCAACACCTGGGACATCCCCTATCCCAAGGTGGTGCTGGTCTACCTCACCGGTGCCCCCAAGCGGGGCGTCGGCCCTCATGACGTGGCCATTGCACTGGTAAAGGCCACCTTTGCCTCCGGATTCGTCAACAACTGCGTGCTGGAATTCGCCGGCCCCGGCATCGCGTCCCTCCCCATCGATTAACGCAACGGCATCGACGTGATGACCACCGAGACCACCTGTCTCTCTTCCATCTGGGAGACGGACGAGGTGACGGAGGGCTTCTACAAGGCCCACCAGCGGCCGGAGGACTACCAGCCCCTCCATCCCGGCGAAAATGCCTGGTACGACAAGTACATCGAGATCGACCTTTCCACGGTGGAGCCCATGATCGCCCTGCCGTTCCACCCCTCCAACGCCTGGACCATCCACGAGTTTTTGGAAAACGCGGAGGAGATCCTCACCCAGGTGGAACAGGATGCCCAGAAGCGCTACCCCAAGGCCCATGTCAAGCTGACCGACAAGATCCACGACGGCGGCGTGTGGGCTGACCAGGGCGTCATCGCCGGATGCGCCGGCGGCCTTTTTGACAACATCACCGAGGCGGCGGACATCCTCCGGGGCGGCTCCACCGGAAACGGCACCTTCACGCTGGATGTGTACCCCACCAGCGATCCCGTCAGCCTGGAGCTGACCAAGATCGGCGCCACGGCGGATCTGCTGGAGACCGGTGCCGTCATCAAGCCCAGCTTCTGCGGCCCCTGCTTCGGCGCAGGCGACGTCCCCGCCAACAACGGGCTCTCCCTGCGGCACACTACCCGCAACTTCCCCAACCGGGAGGGCTCCAAGCCCGCGGAGGGCCAGTTTGCCGGCGTTTGTCTGATGGACGCCCGGTCCATCGCCGCCACGGCTCTCAACGGCGGCAAGATCACCGCCGCCACGGACGTAGACTATACGCCCGTCCACCACGATTACCACTTTGCCAAGAGCGTCTATGACCGGCGCCTTTACTACGGCTTCGGCAAGGCCGATCCCAGTGTGGAACTGGTGATGGGCCCCAACATCACCGACTGGCCCAAAATGCAGCCTCTGGCAGAAAATCTGCTGGTGGAGCTGGCAGCGGTGCTGCGGGACGAGGTCACCACCACTGATGAGCTGATCCCCTCCGGTGAGACCTCCTCTTACCGTTCCAATCCTCTGCGCCTGGCGGAGTTCACCCTCTCCCGCCGGGAACCGGCCTATGTGGGCCGGGCCAAGGCCGCGGCGGCGCTGGAAGCACAGCGGCTGGAGGGCCAGGCTCCTGAGACCCTCAAGGCCCTGCTGGACAAGGTGGGCAACGGAGACGCGCTGCTGAAGACCACCCAGTTCGGTTCCTGCGTCTTCGCCAACCGCCCCGGTGACGGCTCCGCCCGGGAACAGGCCGCCTCCTGCCAGAAGGTGCTGGGCGGCTTCGCCAACATCTGCTACGAGTTTGCCACCAAGCGCTACCGGTCCAACTGCATCAACTGGGGCATCCTGCCCTTTACCCTGGACCAGGGCACCGACTTCCCCTATGAAAACGGCGACTGCGTCTTTGTCCCCGGCATCCGGGAAGCCATCGCCTCCGGCCGGGAAGACATTCCCGCCAAGGTGATCCGGAAAAACGGTGATGTGGCGGATCTGCTGCTCCACGTCCGGGGACTGACGGCGGATGAAAAGGAGATCATTCTGGACGGCTGTTTGATGAATTATTACGCAAAGAGGGCTGAATGACATGGAAAAAATCAAAATGACTACGCCCATCGTGGAGATGGACGGCGACGAGATGACCCGCATCCTCTGGAGCTGGATCAAGGACGCTTTGATCCTCCCCTTCGTGGATCTCAAGACCGAGTATTATGACCTGGGGCTGCTGCACCGCAATGAGACCAAGGACCAGGTGACAGTGGACGCCGCCAATGCCACCCGGAAATACGGTGTGGCAGTCAAGTGCGCCACCATTACCCCCAACAAGCAGCGCATGGAGGAGTATCCCCAGCTGACGGAGATGTGGAAGAGCCCCAACGGCACCATCCGTTCCATTCTGGACGGCACCGTGTTCCGAACCCCCATCCTGATCGACGCCATCAAGCCCGTGGTAAAGAACTGGAAAAAGCCCATCACCATCGCCCGTCACGCCTACGGCGACGTATACAAGAGCGTGGACTTCCACACCGACGAGCCGGGTGAGTGCACCATGACCTTCCGGGGCGTCTCGGGAAAAGAGCAGACCGTAGTGGTCCAGAAGGTAGACGGCCCCGCCGTGTGGCAGGGCGCCCACAACAAGGATTCCTCCATCCGTTCCTTCGCCCGGGCCTGCTTCCAGTACGCCATCGACACCAAGCAGGACCTGTGGTTCTCCACCAAGGATACCATCGCCAAGGTCTACGACGGGGACTTCAAGCAGATCTTTGAAGAGGAGTACGAGGCCCGGTACAAGGCGGAGTTTGAAAAGCTGGGTCTGACCTATTTCTACACCCTCATCGACGACGCCGTGGCCCGGGTCATCCGCAGCGAGGGCGGCTATATCTGGGCCTGCAAGAACTATGACGGCGACGTCATGAGCGACATGGTCTCCACTGCTTTCGGGAGTCTCGCCATGATGACCTCCGTGTTGGTGGCCCCCGACGGCACCATGGAGTTTGAGGCCGCCCACGGCACCGTCACCCGCCACTACTACAAGTACCTCAAGGGCGAAGAGACCTCCACCAACCCCATGGCCACCATCTTTGCCTGGTCCGGCGCCCTCAAGCGCCGGGGTGAGCTGGACAAGCTGCCGGAGCTGACCCGCTTTGGAGAAAAGCTGGAAGAGGCCTGCTACGATACCCTGAACGCCGGGATCATGACCAAGGATCTGGTGAACCTGGTGGAACCCGGTTTTGCCGCCACGGCGGTGACCAGCCGGGAATTCCTGAGCGCTATCGCGGAACGTCTGGCAAAGAAGCTGGCATGACCCATACGAAAAGCCCCGTGCATCCTCTGTGGACGTACGGGGCTTTCTCTATTGGTACAAAAACGCCGGTCGGATGGAATAGTAATACCCTGACCGCAGCAAGGGCACATAGGCCTCATCGGTGGCAATGATGGTGCCGTCCTCCAGCTTCAGTCCAAAAGACTGCATATTCTCCGTGATATAGAGCATCCGCTCCACACCCAAGGAGCAGAATTCTCCCGGCCGGTAATACTGGACGTCCTGCCAACCATCAACACCCATGGTATCCCATTGGATCTGGGCCGTGACATTCTCCCGGCAGGTGGCTTCCACGGCTTCAATGGCAAACCGGCCTACAAAGGACTGCTCTCCCACAATTTTCCGTTTCCCGTCTATCGTAACCGTAGTCTCCCCTGTCAGCTCTCCATCCGGGGAGTAAACCACCGCTGTCACCGTCTGGGAGACCGGCCGCAAAAACACTCCGGCCCGGTCCAGAATCCCAAAGAGCACGAATCCTGCCACTGCCAGTGCCAGGAGACTTCCCAAAATTTGTCCCAAGCGTTTCCGGGTCTTCTCTCTCGTTTGACGCACCAGAAGCGCCAGGCAGCGCCGCACCGTTCCTTCCGGTTCCAGCGTCTCCTGCTCCTCCCCCCGCAAAAGGTCCAGTACAGAAAGCCCCAGCGCATCCGCCAGCGGCTCCAACAAGCTCACGTCGGGAAATCCCGCCCCCCGCTCCCACTTGGAGACGGCCCGGTCGGAGATGTGCAGCCGCTCTGCCAATTCCTTTTGCGTAAGTCCTCGCGCTTTCCTGGCGGCGGCAATCAGCGCGCCGGTCTTTTCTCTGTCCATTGCGTTCCCTCCTCCCAACCCAGTGTAACAAAACCGGCCCGCTCCCGCAACAAACGCTGCGTGGAACGGGCCGGTTTTCAACCATTTGCGTCAGTTGGATGCCTGAACGCTCTGCGTCTTCCGGGCAAACCGGACCATGCCGGTCCGGTCCAGTGCCACCATCAGCGCCGGGATGAACACCAGCTGCAAAATGATGCCGGGAATCGCCGTCAAAAATGCGCCGGAGAGGAACAGCTGCCAGGTAAATGCCTGACCGGACACACCGGAGAGCACCACCATCACCGCGCCCCAGACGATGCGGCCGCCCACCATGGCGATGAGCAGGGAGCGGTACAGCGCCACCACACACTGCCACTTGGAGTGCTTGTAAAGCGCACCGGCGATCATGCCGTATGCCGCCATCTCAAAGGCCATGGCAAGGCCGGTGGGGAAGATGGGGGGCATACCGAACATCACATACCGCAGCAGCGGCAGTACAAAGCCCACCACGCCGCCATACTGCCAGCCGCAGATCAAGCCGCACAGCAGCACGGGCAGGTGCATCGGCAGCAGCATGCTGCCGATTTGGGGGATCTGTCCGGTAAAAAAGGGCAGGACAAGACCGATTGCCATAAACATGGCGGAGAGCACCAGGTTCCAGATGTAGTTCTTCACATTTTTCTCTTTCATGGGGAAACTCCTTCTCAAAAGTCTTTGTGCGCGCCTCTTCTGAGGGTGCTTTCGCCTTCATGGCTTTTTTTCGGAGTGCCGGGGTCATTGTGCCGCCTTCTGGCGGTGGGATCATTCCAGAAAAAACGCGGTGGTATCAAGCCGCAGGACATCGCCATTTTCAATGTCGAAGCTGCGCAGATACCGCTCTTCCGCGGGAATCCAGCAGGTCTCAAAGGTCTGATAATACGTTCCTTCCCGTGCCTGCAGGCGGCGGGCCTGCTCCTCCCTGGAGCAGGTCAGAAACAGCTTCAGATCATATTCACCGGCCAGTTCCGGGTGATGAGAATAACTGCCCTCCACCACCGTCAGCGGATGGCTGGGCAGCGGCCGTGCATCCAGAAGGGTCTGGCTCCGGCAGTCAAAGGGGCGATAGAAGATCGTCTCGCCCCGCCGGGCCGGCAGCAGCACCTCCTCCCGGAACCGGGAGAGGTCCATATTCCCGCCGGGGATCTCCGTCCAGTTCTCCGGACGGGCGGCAATGGGCAGATAGAAGTCGTCCATATGCACCACGTTACAGTCAAAGAGCCGCTCCAGCAATCTGCCGAAACCGCTCTTGCCGCTGCCGCAGCGCCCATCCACCGCCACTACGATGCGGCCTTTTTCCGCCAGCAGCCGGTGAACCGCCAACAGCGCCGGAAAGTAATGGGCGTAGTCCGCCGCCAGAACGCGATAGTGGGGATGATAGGCCTTTCGGAACGGCTCGCTGTGGTGGACCGCCGGGCAGCCCGCGGCCCTGTAATCCGCCAGCCAGTCCCGCATACCGGGGACCGGGCAGCTTTGCAGCAGATCCAATCGCTCTGCCAGCTCCGCCGCCGTGCCGGAATGCTCCCGGGCCGTCCGGCAAAACAGCTCCCCCAGCAGTTTCCCCGCCGTGGGAGCCCAAGGCCCCGCCAAGTGCAGCCGGCAAAGCCCGTTTCCGATAGGCTCTGCCCGGAACACACCGTCCGGATCCGGACGCAGCGTTTCCCACTCCTCCTGCAGCAACCGGTCAACCGCTTGGGCATCTTCCACCAGATGCTCCGGTCCGAACACATGCTGATAGGCCAGCTTGCCGTAATCCTGGGGCATCATGGCCGGATACCGGGCGGCATGTGCCTCCAGAACAGATTCAAAGCGGTCTTGCATGGAAATGCTCCTTCCGGTTGTGTCCCAAATTTTCATCACAGAGAGCATTATACAGAAAAATGTAATTTTTTGCAACCGAGAACCTCAAAAAACCTTACAGCTCCGGCAGCTCTGACGTATCTGCCTGCGCGGCATCCTCATCCAGTTCCCGCAGTGCGGCCAGCGTGCCCAGCGTCGTTCCCAGTTGGGTAAAAATCAGGGAGCTGCGGGTCAGCTCCTTTGAATCCATGCACTTTGCCATTGCCAGCGCCGTCATATACACGCCGGCGATCCAGTCAAAGGCGTCCATCCGCCTCCCCCCTCTCCGCCAACAGTCTATGAATCCGGCGGTGATTTTACTCTGCCGGCCGTCTGCAGGACGCTGCATCTGTCCCCGAAAAATGCTTCGTCCCCCAGACCGGATCCCTTCCTGGGGCCGCATCTTCCCGGTTGGAAGCTGCTTCCGGGTTTGACAGGTTTTGTGGGTTGCCGATGCGTCAAAAGTCCCGTATCATGGTCCCAGGCATGGAATTTCCGGTTTTCGGGTGTTCCGGTCAAAAAAGTGAAAGGACGAGACGACTTGAAACGAAAGCTATTATGCACTCTGCTGGCTGCCGCTTCCCTGATCTGCGCTGTGCCGGTTCAGGCAGCCGCCGCGTCAGAACGCACGGTACCGGTGCAGGTGGACGGAGAAATCCTCTCCGGTGTCTCCACACTGCGGGCCGGGGTTACATACGTCCCCCTGCGGACTCTGCTGGAATCCTTCGGTGATTGGGACGTCTGGTGGGATGCGCAGAGCGAGGCGGCAAAAGCCGCAACCGACGGCTTCCACATCACCGCCGATCCTGCCGAAGGCACCATCACGGTCAATGGGATCACCTATCTTGGCATCGTCTATGTGCAAAACGGGCGGACCTATGTGCCGCTGCGGCTGCTGGTGACCCAGCTGGGCGGCGGCGTGGCCTGGGATCCCTATCTGGGCGGAGCCGCAGTCTCCTCACCGGAGGCGGAATACGATGCCGCCGACCTGTACTGGCTCAGCCGCATCATCAGTGCCGAGAGCCAGGGAGAATCCCTAAAGGGACAGATCGCGGTAGGCAACGTGGTGCTCAACCGGGTGGAGGCAGATGACTTCCCGGACACGATCCCCGCCGTGATCTTCGACCGGAAAAACGGAACCCAGTTCCAGCCGGTGGATAACGGCACGGTCTATCAAACCCCTACCGCACTTTCCGTAGAGGCTGCCCGGCAGGTCCTGGACGGCGAGGTGGTTCTGGAGGATGCTCTGTATTTCTACGCGCCGGCCCTGTCCCAGGGGACCTGGATCAACTCCAACCGGACCTACCTCACCACCATCGGCTGCCACCGGTTCTACCGCTGAGGGACAGCGGATTGACTTTTGCGGAAATGGGGCATACAATAAACATATCTTGACAACAAAGGAGACTGTCACATGCTGTTTTCCGACCGTTCCCGCAGCAACTACCGCAACGCCCCCATCCACGAGGTCATCTGCCAGCTGCGGTTCCCCACCATTCTCACCATCAACAGCGTGGAGCCCGCTGATTTTCAGGAGGCGATCCGGGATGCTTTCCCCCAGTATGCACGCCGGCAGGATATTGCCGCACCGAAGATTTCCGGTCTGGGCGGCCCCAATCCCAAGGTGGAACAGCAACCTCCTGTGACCAATTATAATTTCCTCTCTGCAGACGGCGTTTGGAAACTGAATCTGACGGAGAATTTCATTGCGCTCTCCACGCTGCGCTATCCCGGCTGGGAGGCCTTTGCCCGTCAGCTGGACAAGCCCCTGGCCTCTTTCATCCGCATCTACCACCCCTCTTTCTTCCAGCGGGTGGGACTGCGGTACGTGAATATTGTCTCCCGGTCCCGGCTGGGGCTGGAGGACGCCGACTGGGCAGACCTGTTTGCCCCTGCCTACACCGGTGCCCTTCAGGAGAGTGACGTCCAGGAAGATGCCTGCACACTCTGCTCCTGCGATTTGCAGATGAAGCTGGATTCCAGCTGCCAGGCCAAGATCCACGCCGGCCCCGGACGCATCAAAAACAACGCTCCCGGCGCTGCGCAGGATCCGGAAGTGAAATTCATCTTCGATATGGACCTCTCCATGGGCGGAAATGTGCCCTGCACGCTGGCCGCCGGTGCGCTGGAGACCCTTCATGCCCACTCCACCAGGCTGTTCGAAGGCGCCATCACGGATGAGCTGCGGACCGCTATGGATCCGGAGTGATCCCTTTATCCAAATAGAACGCGCCCCCGGATGCGAGAGCATC
>ERZ827037.1470-NODE-1470-length-24710-cov-12.857433_pt1 | contig 24710 bp, 21 predicted proteins | sample MGYA00519924_ERZ827037 | MGnify/ENA primary metagenome ERZ827037 (study PRJEB31778, sample SAMEA3449250) | human gut metagenome | biome: human gut; feature: human-associated habitat; material: faeces | place: United Kingdom | collected 2010/2012 ...
AAATCACGCAATACCGGGTGGCGGAGAATTCGGCCGTTATCAACACGTTGATCAGTGCTGCGCAGAATGGGAAGAAGGTAACGGTCTTTGTAGAGCTAAAAGCTCGTTTCGACGAAGAGAACAATATGAGTACGGCTGAACGGATGGAGCAGGCAGGTATCCGTATTATCTATAGTATTCCCGGCTTGAAAGTGCATGCAAAAGTGGCGGTTATCCTGCGGAAAGATACGGAAGACGGCAGTAAGCGGAGGGATTTTGCCTATCTGAGTACCGGTAATTTCAATGAAAAAACGGCACGTATCTATTCTGATATGGCGTTGCTGACTTCGAATTCGGAATTGATAACCGACATAAACAAAGTGTTTGCAGTGCTGGAAGGGAAGTTGACCGATCCGACATTCCGCCACCTGCTGGTTGCCCGTTTTAATATGGTGCCGGAACTGACTCGTATGATCCATCGGGAGATCGAACATGTGAAGGCTGGGCGTAAAGGCCGCATCATATTGAAGATGAACGGACTTCATGATCAGAATATGATCAATGAACTGTATAATGCGAGTGAGAACGGGGTGGAAATCGACCTGATTGTCCGGGGGATTTGTTGCCTGGTTCCGAACCGTCCGTTCAGTGCGAATATCAAGGTTACTCGTATAGTGGATATGTTTCTGGAACATTCTCGCATCTGGTACTTCTATAATGACGGTGAAGAGGAGCTGTTCCTGACTTCTGCCGATTGGATGCGCCGGAACCTGAATCGGCGTATAGAGACTGCTTTCCCGATTCTGAATGCGGAGATTAAGCGAAATATCATAGATATCCTGAATATCCAGTTGCAAGATAATGTAAAAGCCTGTTTGATCGACGAACATCTACATAACAATTTCAAACGGGATGACAACCCGGTGAAAGTCCGGGCACAACTGGCAATTTATGAATATCTGAAAAACAAAATATAGACGGTATGGATCTTTCTTCTTCCTGGACATTCGTATTATTTACCTTATGTTTTGTCGCCCTGATCGCAGGAGCTTTGCTCGGATTTGCGGTCGGGTTTCGTACGGGTGGCAGACAAGAACGCTTTCGGTTGGTGAAGGAGAAGCTGAAACGGAATAAAGCGGCCATCTGCCGTTGGCAAAAGGAACGTTACGAATATGCCAGGCAGGTGAAGCAGTTGGAAGAAGACTTGTTGCATTCGGCATCCGAATCCGAACACTATAAGGAACGGATGTCTGACCTTGAGTTCTACCAGCAGAAACTCCGGGAGAGCGAGCGGATAATTTCCTCCTTATCGGTTGAAAACGAATGCCAGTCCGATTCCCTTTCGATGCTGGTCCAGTTGAAAGAGGATCCGCTTCGCACGAACCTTACCCGCGAGGAATGGAATGGGTTGTTCCATCTGACCGATATCCTTTTCCACCATGTCTTGTCCGACTTGAAGGAGAAGCGAGGGATTACCCGCCATGAACAGGAAATCTGCTGTCTGGTCAAATGGAACTTCTCGCGGAAGGAACAATTAGCTGTTTTCAATAATACTTCGGAAGCACTGACCAAATCGAAAAACCGGTTGAAGAAGAAGCTCCGACTGGATGAGAAGGTCGATTTGGATCAATTTATTCGTCTTTATTAAGGACTGGAAAGAGGCGGATTGTCCGCCAAATTGGATATTTGTTACTTTTTGATTGGTTTATATGGTTGTATATTAGTTTGTTATCCGGTGTTTCACTTGTCCGGCATCGTCTCTTTTCTTTCTTTTTCTTCCTCTCTATCTTTGTTTCGTGTAAATTTAATTTTTTAAGATAATCTAATGGAGGAATGATATGAGAACGCGATTTCTATTAACTTTGATTCTGATCGCCCTGATAGGGGGGACCGCTTGTAATCGGTCATCCAAACCGGCTAAACAGTCTATCTTTATGAAGCGGGCAACTGGTTTTGCTTATGAAGTATTGGTTGTAATGGACAAAGATGCGTGGAAAGGGGAAGCGGGCCGGTCACTGTACGACCAACTGACTGCTCCTATTCCGGGACTGCCGCAGAATGAGCCGGCCATGCGGGTGACGTATGCCGAGCCTTCCCAGTTTAACGGTCTGCTGTATTATGTCCGCAACATTATCCATGTCCGGATCGATGAAGCCCTTTATACAAAGGTGTCTGTACATAAGGAAAAAGACCGGTGGGCTACGGGGCAGGAAGTGGTTACGCTCAACGCTCCTTCTTCCCGGCTTTTGGCTGAATACTTGGAAAAACAAGGCACATCATTGGTTGCTTGGTTAGGAGAGAAAGAACGGGAACGGCAGGCCGATTATCTGGAAAGTTCGCATAGCGTCTGGGTGAATGACAAAGTGAGGGCACGTTTCAATGCGCAGCTGTATGCTCCGGAAGAGATGTGTTCTTACAAAGATACGGCAGACTTCTTTTGGGTGACTGATCATGGTACGAGAGGACGGATCGATATGGTCGTGTATAGTTTTCCTTATGTCAGCGGACGCACGTTTACGTTGGATTATCTGGTCGCCATGCGCGATTCCGTTTTGGGAGAACATATACAGGGGGCGTTTCCCGGTTCTTATATGACGACCGAAAAGCGTTTTACTCCCTCTTACGAAGCAATCTCGAAGAACGGGGAATACTGTGGAGTCGTGCGAGGCTTATGGGAGATGGAAGGCGATATGATGGGCGGTCCGTTTGTCAGCCATGCTCATCTCGATGAAAAGAACCAGCGGGTTGTCGTGGCGGAAACCTTCGTCTATGCCCCCAACACGAAAAAAGCAAAACTGCTCCGACGTGGCGAAGCTTCGCTTTATACGTTTTGCATGGATTGAAATGTTTATACTTTAAATGTGATAGTATTATGTTGGCACTTTATCTGAAAATCACTTTTCGCAATATGTGGAAATACAAGACACAGTCGCTGACCGGTATTTTCGGTTTGGCATTCGGGCTTGCTTGTTTTGTCCCGGCCCTTTATTGGCTGCATTACGAAACGTCTTACGACAGTTTCTATCCGGAAGCGGAGGATATTTATCGTGTTTATGCCATAGATAAACAGTCCGGAAATGTGAACAAAAGCCTTTCGAAAGTTTATGAGAAGGCATTGCACGAACAGTTTCCGGCAGTAGAAGCTTCTGCTGTTTGCATAACCGGGCAGGAGGAGAACTGTCGTACTGATCATGTTCCGTATGTCCGGTTGCGCATGCTTTATGCCGAGAATGCTTTCTTCAATGTTTTCCCGCAGAAGTTTGTTTGTGGTGATGTCGAACATCCGCTACAAGTCATAGATAATATCGTGCTTACGGAAACAATGGCTATCCGCTTGTTCGGTGATCCGGAAAAAGCAGTCGGGCAGCAGGTGCAGAATACGATAAGGGCGGATTGGCCTCCCTATACGGTCACGGCTGTGGTGAAAGACCCGCCGGCCAACTCGAATTTCTCATTCGATGCGATTATTTACAGCGATATGGTCAAACACTTTGCCGGAATAGATGAAAAACAACAATGGGGCTTTTTTATCTTTGATTTGTATGTGAAGTTGAATCCTCATGCGGATGCTGGGGCACTGGCAGAGCAAGTGCGTGATTTGGCTTCCCGTTCTGGGAGTAACCCCGATGTTGAGTTGCGGATATTACCTGTTGGCGATATCCGTCACCATCTGAATTCGGATGCTCCCTTTACACTGAATTTCATAGGTCTGTTTGTCGCCTCCGGGATATTGTTGCTGTTGTCAACGGTATTCAATTTCTTAAACTTGCATCTCGACTTTTTCCGCCAGCGCCTCCGAGAGTTGCATTTACGCATAGTGAACGGGGCGACGGGAGGCCAGTTGATCCGGCAGATGCTTTTTGAACTGGCTTGTTCGACTCTGATTGCCTTTCTGCTGTCCTATTTCCTGATAATACTTGTCCGTCCTGCTTTTTCTGGCTTGTTGGGTATTGAAATAGGGGTGTCGCAATTGATTCTGTTCTTTCTGGCTTGCAGTGCCGTATTATGGAGCTTGATACTGCTTGTCGGTGTTGTTGCTTTTTGGCGCTTAAGCCGTTTGGCTATGCTGTCTCTGTCGGAAAGGGAGGGTAGGAGGCAGCCGGTGCTGAGGCGGATGGCTGTGACCTTACAACTTGCTGTCAGTGTCGTGTTTATTCTTGCCGCATCCGTCGTAATGATGCAGATGCGTTTTGTCAATCACAAAGATTTGGGGTTTGACCGTAACGGAATCGTACAGTTGTCCGGATTTCAGGATTATTCGGGAAAAGTGGAAGCTGCTTTGATAGACAGGTTGAAAACTGTTCCCCAAATCGAAATTCTGACCGATGCTTATTTCGAACCTCGCCATGAAGTACTGCCTTATTGTCTGTCGAATCGGGTGGAATGGCCGGGAGAGCAATTTTCTGCGAACAGCTCTTTTTATCTGCTTCCTGTAGACGAGTGTTTTGCCTCGACGTTCCGTTTGAAACTGCTTCATGGGAAGTGGTGGGAGGAAGGAGAGATGCAAAAGGTGGTCCTCAACGAGGAGGCGGTCCGTGTAATGGGGCTTCGTGACCCGGTGGGGACAGTTATCCGTATGCCGGTGTTCGAAGAGGATTCTGTAGCTGATTATGAAGTGGCGGGTGTGGTGAAAGATTTCCATTTGTTGTCACTTCGCAACCGTATCCAGCCTGCGCTTTTCTTTCCTTCACCACAGTTGTTCAATATTTTGTATTTACGCATTGTTCCCGGAAAGGAGATGGAGGCGATCCGTCGGATTATGGAGATTCTTCCCGAAGTCGACGTTACGTTGGCTGATGCCCGTTTGACACCGATAGGTGATTTGTATGACCGCCTTAACCGTTCGGAACAGGTCGGTCTGAAAATGTTTTCCGTTTTGGCGGTTGTTTGCCTGTTGATTTCATTGTTTGGTATCTATGCTGTGGCCTCTGCCGCTTCTCGCCGTCGTCGAAAAGAGATTGCCATCCGTAAGGTAGTTGGTGCTGAAGCCGAAACGATCGTTCGTATGTTCTTCCGCGAATATACGCTGCAAGTGGTCATCGCCGGTGTCTTTGCACTTCCGCCAGCTTACTTTACCATGAACAACTGGCTACAAGGATATGCCTATCGCACGGATATCCCTGGATGGCTACTTGCAGGAGTACTCACGGGGGTGATCGCAGTGGTGCTACTTACCGTACTGGGACAGGTGTTGAGGGCGGCTAACAGTAATCCGGCAGAGGTAGTGAAAAGTGAATAATCTTATTGAAAGATGCTATGTGTTAATTCAACATCCTGTCTTTTAGATCGGCCTGTGTAGAGGGGGACCCTTTCTCTATAAGAGAGATAGCATAGTCTTCACCTGCTCCGGTACATACCCCGTGCGGATGCGCCATTCCTGTGGATAAAGGTTGTTGGCACGGTTGCCGAGATGTTTGGTGAAACCGAGCGGAAACTTTTTGTAACGGACCAATACGTAGCCTTTCTCTGTGCCGGCAGGCAGGAGGAGAGCTTCTTTTTTCAGATACCGGATCGCATCGTCCCAATCTAAATCAGCCGTGGGGAAAGCATCCGGGCACAGAGCCGTGCTGAGTGCCAGTTCTTCGGCAGGGATGAAATCTTTTCCTTTCGTCTCGCCGATACAGATGCCGGCCGAAAGAATGCGCAGGTGCTCGCGAAGCAGGGGGGATGCGTCCCGAGCGGATTCGGGGAGCATCCTCAGGATACTACCGCTCCATTCGGGTGAAAAAGAAGACGTGTCCGACAGATAGGATTGGACAGCTTTCGGGATGGCAGGAGCAGTTTTCCCCTTTTCTTTTTTATTCTTGTTTTTGAACCGGATCTCTTCCGTCTCGCCATCCGCTTTGCGCAGGGCGGCGAGGAAGAAACCTTCGCCCTTGGTCTTGTGCGGGAAAAAACGGTAGACCGGATGGTTATATTTCAATGGGCCGGTGATTTGCCATTCGTCCTTTATGGGGATGGGCAGTGCTTCGGCTCCCAATTCTTCCGTTATATAATGGATATTCTCTTCATCCTCCTCCGTGTTGTAGGTACAGGTGCTATAGATCAGCAGACCACCGGGCTTCAGTGCGTTCCAGACATCGTGGATGATGCGGCGTCCGCGTCCGGCACAGAGTTCGACGTTCGCGATACTCCATTCGCCTGTACTATCGGTATCTTTGCGGAACATACCTTCGCCGGAACAGGGCACGTCAGCGATGATCACATCAAAGAAATGCGTAAGGCAGCCGATCTCTTTCGGATCATTGTTTGTCACGATGCAATTCGGATTTCCCCACTTGGCAATATTTTCCGCAAGTATATGACTCCGGCTACGGATCACTTCATTGCTGACCAGCAGGCTCCCTTCCGGCAGGCACGTCGCCAGATGAGTTGATTTACCTCCCGGAGCGGCACATAGGTCGAGACATCGGACAGGCGTTTTCACATGACTGCGGACCGCCTGTTCGAGAAACATGGACGACGCTTCCTGTACGTAGTAGGCGCCGGCATGGAAGAGCGGATCGAAGGTAAACGAAAGCCTTTCAGGCAGGTAATAGCCTGTATCGCACCAAGCCACCCGGTTATCCGGAATATCGGTTACCGGAGCAGGAGTGCCTTTCTTTTCGTTGATACGGATGCTGACGGGGACATCGGCCTGCAACGCCGCTTCGAAACTGTCGAACTCATTTCCCAGCAATGCGCGGGTACGTGTGATAAAATCTATCGGAAGTGCCATCTCTTTTCGCTTGTTTTCGGCAAAAATACTACTTTTGCGTAAGATTTAAGATTTATGATTTATGATTTATGGCCATGTCGCCTTTTTTATCATGGTCATAAATCATAAATCATAAATCATAAATCATAAATTCATGTCCGCTCTTTACCTCATTCCCGTCACGCTTGGCGACGTTGAACATCGCCGGGTGCTTCCCGAATATAACCGGGATGTCATCCTTTCCATCCGTCATTTCATTGTTGAAAATGTGCGTACGGCACGCCGTTTCCTGAAAAAAACAGAACCCTCTATCGTGATAGACGATCTTGTCTTTTATGAACTGAACAAGCATACGTCGCCTGAAGAGGTTACCGGCTATCTGGCCCCTTTGGCCAAAGGCGAGTCGGTCGGTGTGATCTCGGAGGCCGGTTGTCCGGCTGTTGCCGATCCGGGTGCGGATGTGGTGGCGATTGCACAGCGTAAAGGTTACAAGGTGGTTCCGCTGGTCGGCCCTTCTTCGATCCTGATGTCGGTGATGGGTTCCGGTTTTAACGGGCAGAGCTTTGCTTTTCATGGCTATCTGCCGATCGATGCTTCACAGCGTACGAATGCGATCAAGAAGCTGGAAGGGCGCATTTATTCGGAGAACCAGACGCAGTTGTTCATCGAAACGCCTTACCGCAATAATAAATTGGCGGAGGAGTTGATCCGTACGTGCCGCCCTTCGACCAAATTGTGTATTGCTTCGAATATCACTTGCGAAGATGAATATATCCATACGCGTCCTGTTAAAGAATGGGCCGGAAAAGTTCCTGATCTGAGCAAGAAACCGACAATCTTCTTAATATATAAGTAAATGGAAACTTACAAGGCACATGAAACAGCCGTTATCGATCCCGGATGCACGATCGGAGACGGCACACACATCTGGCATTTTTCTCATATTATGCCGGGATGCTCAATCGGCCGGAATTGTAATATCGGGCAGAATGTCGTGATCTCTCCTCTGGTGGTTTTAGGGAATAATGTGAAGGTGCAAAACAATGTATCCGTCTATACCGGCGTGACTTGCGGGGATGATGTTTTTTTAGGACCCAGCTGCGTTTTTACAAATGTGATCAATCCCCGCAGTGCCGTTTCCCGTAAAGACCAATATTTGAAGACGTATATCGGCAAAGGTGCTTCTATCGGTGCGAACGCAACGATCGTTTGCGGCCATACGATCGGCGAATATGCCATGATCGGTGCTGGAGCCGTAGTGACCAAAGATATTCCGCCATACGCTTTGGTAGTTGGCAACCCTTCCCGCCGGATCGGTTGGGTGAGCGAATACGGGCATCGCCTCTCCTTCAATGAAAAAGGTATCGCCACATGCCCGGAGAGCAATCAGCAATACCAATTACGGGGTGACGTCGTAACGCGTATTTCGTAGGGGCGAGGTCGCTCGCCCCCCAACTAAAGTTTTTCAGCAAGCCTTGAAGCTCATATCCAGCCCCTTGACAGAGTGTGTCAGTGCTCCGACCGAGATGTAATCCACACCACATTCGGCATAATCGCGAAGCGTGGTGAATGTGATACCACCGGAAGATTCCAGTTCATAACGTCCGGCAACCATTTCGACAGCTTTTTTTGTATTCTCGATATTGAAGTTGTCCAGCATGATACGGTCGATACCGCCGACGCGCATCGCTTCCTGTAATTCGTCGAAGTTACGAACTTCGATTTCGATCTTCAAATCCTTGTTTTTCTCTTTCAAATACTGATGGCAACGTGTAATGGCCGCTTCAATACCTCCGGCGAAGTCTACATGGTTGTCTTTCAGCAAAATCATATCGAACAACCCGATACGATGATTGACGCCGCCACCAATTTTAACCGCTTCTTTTTCGATCATGCGCAGGCCCGGAGTCGTCTTACGCGTATCCAGTACGCGTGTTTTCGTTCCTTCCAATGCTTTGACATATTTGCGTGTCGTGGTTGCAATACCACTCATGCGTTGCATGACATTGAGCATCAGGCGTTCCGTTTGCAGCAAAGACTGTACCTTACCTTCGACTACGAAAGCGATATCGCCTTTCTTCACTTCGGCTCCGTCGTGGATGAATGTCGTCATTTTCAGATCCGGATCGAATGTGTGGAAAATACGTTCAGCCATTTCGACCCCGGCCAATACGCCGTCTTCCTTCACGATCAGTTGGCTCTTACCCATTTCCGTAGCCGGAATACAACATAAAGTCGTATGGTCGCCATCACCTATATCTTCTGCAAATGCCAGGCGGATCAGTTCTGCAATCAGTTGTTCTTTTGTTTCTTGTACGTTCATGTTATTGTTTGTAAGATCTTTTTATTCAATTCTGATAGACTGTATTATCGCTTTGTTTCCTTCTGCACGGTATGTCACGTTTACGCGATATTCACCGGATGAAGTAGGCAGTTTGGCAACAAAGAAGCCATTTTCTTTTTTATCAGCATGGTGGACGACTGTGAATCCTGTCGGCTTGTTCCCTCCGAAGAAGGTGTTCAGCATTGAAACAGCGTCGTTTGCGTTGCACTTTTTGGATGAACCCGGTAGGGCCATATCGACTTCCTTGTCCATTGATCCGCTGAGCGACGAGGCGTTGCCTCCTTTAAAAGCATTCGATATAGGAAGTATATCGGCAGCCATTACGCTCAGAACCGAGAGAACCAATGCCAACGTCAGAAATAATCGTTTCATAAGCTTTCTCCTCTTTTTGTGAGTATTATCGTGCAAAGGTATGTATTTTTTCCTGTAATTTAGCGTCCTCAATCTCTAAAATGTAAACGAATGAAAATTGCACTGATTGTGATCGGCAAGACGGATGCCGGCTATTTTGTGGAAGCGATCAATGAGTATAAGAACCGTCTGGTTCATTATATCCCTTTTGAAATGGAAGTGATCCCTGATATTAAGAACGTCAGGAATCTTTCCGAATCCCAACAGAAAGAGAAAGAAGGTGAATTGATTCTGAAAACATTACAGCCGGGAGATTATTTGGTTTTGTTGGATGAAAAAGGAAAAGAATTTACCTCGATGCAGTTTTCTGCCTATATAGAAAGAAAGACGCATACGGTTCCGAAACGTCTGGTTTTTGTTGTCGGTGGTCCGTATGGTTTCAGTGATGCCGTTTATAAAGCTGCTGCCGAGAAAATATCCTTAAGCAAGATGACTTTCTCCCACCAAATGATCCGTCTGATCTTTATCGAGCAGATCTATCGGGCGATGACGATTCTGAATAATGAACCGTATCACCATGAATAATGGACAATTGACATTTGAAATGTGTATCAAATAATTGTCAGTTGTCCATTGTCCATTTAAAAGCGTTTCGCTTGTTGTATCAGTAGATAATCCAACAGTGTCATTGCCGTCATTGATTCGACGATGGGGACAGCTCGGGGTAAGACACATGGATCATGGCGTCCGCGAGCTTTCAGGATCGTGTCTTCGCCTTCCATATTGACGGTTTCCTGTTCCATCAGGATAGTGGCAACCGATTTAAAAGCGACACGGAAATAAATATCCTGCCCGTTCGAGATACCTCCCTGTATGCCGCCGGAATGGTTTGTATGAGTGTTGATGTGCCCGTTGTCATTGAAGAAACGGTCGTTCCGTTCAGAGCCACGATATAAAGCCGCTTCGAAGCCGTCGCCATATTCGAAACCTTTTACGGCATTGATTGTCAACATCGCATGTCCCAATGCCGCATGCAGCTTTCCGAACACCGGTTCGCCCAAACCAATGGGAACTCCTTGTGCCACGCAGGTGATCACGCCGCCGATCGTATCTCCTTTGGATTTCACTTCAGCGATCAAAGCTTCCATTTCTTCAGCAGTCGCCGGATCAGGACAACGTACGGCTGTGTCTTCCGTCTTGTTAAGGTCGTAATCCGTATACGAGCCGTTTAATTTGATGTTTCCGACCTGCGAGGTAAATGCCTGTATCCGGATACCTTTTTGGCGGAGAGCCAGTTTGGCTATTGCTCCGGCTACGCAACGGGCGATCGTTTCACGTGCAGACGAACGTCCACCTCCACGCGGGTCGCGGATTCCGTATTTGGTCTGGTAGGTGTAGTCTGCATGGGAAGGACGATAGACACTCTTCATATTGTCGTAGTCCGCCGAGTGTTGGTTCTTGTTCCAGATGATGAAACCGATCGGAGTACCTGTCGTTTTCCCTTCGTAAATGCCGGAAAGGAATTGTACTTCATCCTCCTCTTTGCGTGGGGTTGTGATTTTGGATTGTCCCGGTTTGCGGCGATTCAGTTCACTTTGGATAAATGCCGTATCCAATTCGATACCGGCAGGGCATCCGTCTATTACGCCTCCGATCCCGGGGCCATGCGACTCTCCGAAAGAGGTCAGCCTGTATATGTTTCCGAATGTATTCACCCTTACTAAAATTGACAATTAACATTACCGGACGCGGATGACGCAGAATACGCAGACAGACGCAGATTTATTTTGTTGATAATTAATATATCTGCGTCTGTCTGCGCTCGTCTGCGTTGTCAGCGTCCCATGAATACCGATATTTTTTAGTGGCATCCGCCACATCCGCATCCACCCTCGTGGTCATGGTCGCCACAACCGCTTCCGCAGTCGTCACATCCGCAACCGCATCCACCTGCCGGAGCTGTGAGGGCTGCGATTTCTTCAGCTGTCGGTTCGTGTACATCAATAACTTCACCGCTGAAATGCAATGTTTCACCGGCCAGAGGATGGTTGAAGTCCATAACGACTACATCTTCTTTTACTTCCAAGACAGAGCCGTTCATGCGGTTGCCATTTGAATCCATCATCGGGACCGTGTTACCTTCTTTGATCATTTCCGAGTCGAACTTGCCGTCTACTTCGAAAATATTCTTCGGAAGATCCAGTACGTGTTCTTCCACATACTCGCCGTATGCATCAGCCGGAGCTATAGAGAAGTTAAATTTGTCGCCAACTTCGAGTCCTTTCAGAGCGTCTTCAAAAGCGGGGAGCATAGCGCCTGTTCCAAAGACGAATTTCAGAGGAACTTCGGATGTTGCTCTTTCCATCAATTCGCGTTCTTCGCCTTCGCCTACGTTCAGGTCGTAAGTAACTGCAACGAACTTATTTGCTGTAATTTTCATTTGTAATTGTATTTGTGATAAATAAAACGATGACAAATTTACGCATAATTTCCGACTTGTCTGCTTAATCTCGATATTTAAATAGGCAAACGTTTTTATTTCTTATCTATAGCTTTCTTCAAAGCGTCCAGTGCGGAAGACAGGACGGAACGCGGACAACCGATGTTCAAACGCATATATCCTTCACCTCCGGGACCGAACATGCTTCCGTCATTCAGTAATAAACCGGCTTTATCCTGGAACAAGCTTACCAGCTCAGTCTGGTTGAGTTTCAGGTCACGGCAATCCAGCCATACAAGGAAAGAAGCCTGTGGTGGATAGACCTTGATCTTCGGGAGTTTGGATTTGCAATATTCATCTACGAAGCGGACATTTTCCGTGATATACATCCGCATTTGTTGCAACCATTCGGCTCCGTATGTGTAAGCAGCTTCTGTCGCCGTATAGGCAAAGATCGTTCCGGCATTGAATTCTCCCGCTTCCATGAAGGAATAGAATTTTTCGCGTATTTCCGCATTGGGGATGATCGAGTAGGAGGTGACGATTCCGGCAATGTTGAAGGTCTTGCTCGGAGCCATGAACGTTATACCGCAGTTGGCCGCTGTTTCTGAAACAGTCGCAAACGGATGATGCGTATATTGCGGATAGGCCATCTCTGCATGTATTTCATCAGAGATAACGAGTATGTTGTGCTGGGCACAAACCTCTGCCAACTTAGCCAGCGTGTCTTTTTTCCAGACGACACCGCCCGGATTATGAGGGTTACAAAGAATCAGAACTTTACAATGTTCATCGATAACCGATTCAAGTTGCTCGAAATCCATTTCGTAAACGCCGTCTACCATTTTAAGCGGATTGTAAACAACCTTACGGTTCATATTTTCGGGGACGATGCGGAAAGGATGGTAAACCGGTGGCTGGATAATCACTTTGTCGCCCGGCTGGGTGAAGCATTGCAAAACGAAACCGATTCCCTTTACAATGCCTGGGATATAACTGATCCATTCACGTTGGATTTTCCAGTTATGCTTATAATGTACCCATTCGATGATACTGTTATAATAAGAATCCGAATCGAATGTGTACCCGAAAATCTCATGTTCACAACGTTTCCTGATTGCATTCACAATAAAATCCGGTGTCCGAAAATCCATGTCGGCTACCCAAAGAGGGGTCAGGTGCTCATTTCCGAAACGTTCTTTCAGGTTGTCGAACTTGACACAGTTCGTACCCTTGCGCTCGATGATCTCGTCAAAGTTGTATTGTTTCATTATCTATAAGTTCTGTCTGTTGATAGGGGCCAAAGATACGAATTATATTTAGAAACTGTTTTGATTTTTTTTAGGTAGTTATTGCCTGTAAAAGCTTGTTTATCTCCTTTAATATACTACCGGACTTTTAGTTCTGTTCCTATAGTTGGAACTTATAACCGATAGCCAATGTCGCATTGCGGTTTCTTAATTGATGATAAAGCCCAGCATCCATGAACCCTTTCCACATACTCTTTAATCCTAAATCATAATTAAACGACATGCTGACACGTCCGATCTCTGCATTTAACCCGAAGCGCAGTCCGGTATCGAAACGGTTGAATGCATAAGCGAGCTTTCTTTCTGATTCGGCGGTATTATAATAATGAGATTCGAAAGGATTCGACCATTCTGTCAGATTCATGGATTCATTGGGAGTATTACTTGTGGTACTTTTTTCAAACTCTCCGTATCCGTTAACACCCCATGAAAAGTAGGTTCCAATGGAAGGCGTCAGATGAATATTGGATGCTATCGGTATTCGATAGCCAATCATTACCGGCACTTCTAAATAGCCCAATCTGACAAGCATTTCATATCCGAGATCATCTGCACAAATTGTGTTTGCTCCTTTCATTGTATGAAACACTCCGGTAGATAAATTGATATGATTCTTGAAAGCATAATCGACCGTCAATCCTCCATGTGATCCAATCTGCGTATGATTGGTTATAACGTTGACACTTGACAGGTCAATACCTACTTCTGCTCCCAAACGCCATTGCGCTTTTGCCGGAAAGAAGCAGAGACTTAATAATGTAACGATCAACAATTTTGTTACTTTCATAATTTAAAATATTATTGTTCTATATTATAAAGACATGAATTTTAAATACCCCCCCCCTATCGGGATGAAATGAAAAGCATAAAGTTTTATTTATAACACGGGATAGTTTGATTGATACTTTTGGAAAAAAGAAATAAGCCTCTCGTATATCCCGTGTGTGACTGTAAGTTCAAATATTATTTGCTGTAAACGTTTTGATGAATCGGGCAAATATTGGAAACTCCCTTAATACAATTTTGCGGTATAATATACTTTCCTTTATAGTAATTGTAGCCGACACCTTCAGGACTGGTTCCTCTTGTTTCTGCTTTGAAATGTATACAATCAGGGGTTTTTAAAGGATCTGACATATTACGGACTGAAAAATTCATTAGGTTTTTAGTGTAAAATCCCATTTTCCCTTCTCCTAATACGATTTTAGCAGGAACATCAAGGTTTATTGTTCCATACGATTTTACGTATCCGTTAGGATATACTTCGGTTGGTATACCGTTGAATATACATTTTATTTGTGATACAGTGTAGTCTGTTGAATAATGTTTCCATCCGGTAGGACGTTTCTTTTTACCATCAACTTTTATTTGAAACTGTACCATTATTTGATTAGAACCATGACTGTCTTCAAATGCTGTATTTTTAATTAAATAACATTCGGCATAGGCGCGTTTGGTGTTATCACTTTTTGTGTAGCTGAACAGATTAAAGTTGATTTGTTCGCTTCTTTCTTTTGATGAAATTGGATTTAAATAAGCTATTCTCTGGATTGATTTTGAATGATCAGTTGTTGCTAAAGTTATGTATTTACTATCAACAATATTTTTGATACCATTTATATAAAAAATTCCATTTTTATTGATGACGTTTTGATAAGCCCTTGATTGGATAGTGGAATATATAAGGCTATCCTCCGTCATATATACAAATTGTTTATTTTGATTTAATAGTTCAGTGACTTTTAATGGTGCATTGTCCATTGCTGTATAAATGGCTTCAATGATGTTATCTGTAAAAGTACGATATGATTCGAAATGGTTCAATGTTTCCCAGTTTCTAAACTCTTTTTCCGATAATTGTGATAAAGAATCAGATACCTCAAAATAATCTTTCGTGGATCTGAAGTTTAATGCACCATCATTTTCTACATGATAGGGTACATCTACTGAAATAGAGGGCGATATGCCTATGTTTGCAGATGTCCCTTCTATAACCTCTGTTTGTTCACATGATGCTAATGCCAATGTACTTGTGCAAAACAATAAGATAATGTTTTTACTTTTCATGATTTTATTTATTAAATTAGTTACTAAAAAGATTGCCATAAATAATGTTATTTCCATCTGTGATATATATTATATCATTTGGATCTATATTTTCACTCAAAGAAATGATTGTAGAAGGTGCGACCTTTGTATCTACAGATTGCTTGTGTATTATGTCACCTGTCGGACTTGTTACGGTTACTTCTATTGTTCCTAAATAGGAAGAGAATTCTAACGATAAATCTTTATTGTTGTCTTCTATCCATGCTCGGATAGGTAATTGGGGAATAATAGATCTGGCATCTCTATCCCATTGTCCTGATAGAAATATGGGTTTCTTTGCAAAACTGGGTAGCGTAAATATTAAGGCCAATCCCATATACCATAATTTGTTTTTTATCATGATTTGTTGTTTAAAAAATGAATGATGCAAAAGTAGAGGGCTATGTCTTTTGGGCAAAGGAATTGGTCGAAATAGGCATGGACAGGGAAATTTTTATTGTATAGTGTTTGTTGCTGAAAAACAAAAGGTTATAGGGAAGTGTAATGGACATCGGTATATTTTATCAAGACAATGATAAGTTTCAGTCGGTTTAAAATCAATAAGTTATAAGGTAGTCGTAAATACTTGTCTCTTGGTTGGCCAAATTGAGTTTCTGACGGGCTCTAAGTCTGTACTTGCTAACGGAATTAGGGGTTATGTCCAATAGGATTGCTTCTGCTTTTACGTCGAGTTTCAAAAAACTGAGGTAGCATATCTTTTTTTCAGTATCTGTCAGGCTGTATGGATTCTCCCTTATAAAGGTTGCAACGTTAGGATAAAGCATTTGGATAAGGGCAATTAGACTGTTCCAGTCTTTGTCTGTTAATTTTTGCTCTTTATCTGGAATCACATTTTTACAAAGTTTTTTTATTCGCTTCGTGATTGAAGCAATTTGAAAAGTGTTGTGTCTTAAGGCGTACAACTCTTCTTTTGTTTTTTTAGCTTCAATTTGAAGATCTTCCGTGTTTTCGAGACTTAAGTTTTTCTGTTGTATTTCCAATTCTAACTCATTTAGCCTGATCTCCTTTTGTTCTAAAACTTTCCGTTGATAATTATTTTTTGCTTGATAGAGTAGGTAAATAGTTAGAATTATTATAATAGAAAGGCAAAGTAAAATGATATAAAAATATTCAGTAATCTGGAGGTCTTTGTACTGCTTGAGCAATATAGTTAAGTTGTGTCGTTTCTCTGCATCGATGATGTCTACTTGTATCTCTTTATTATATAGTGAGTTTTTAGCTTCAATATTTTGTTCTAAATAGTTTAATGCTTTATCTGTTTCGTTGGCATCTTTTTCAATTAAATATCCCATATATAGACGATCAATAGGCGTATGTAGGTTGGAAGTCGGACGATCTGCTTTTTGTAGATAGTATCGTGCTGAGTCTAACATATCATTATTATAGTATAGAGAGCTTAATGCTAAAAGACTTGGGGCGATATTAGTAGTGTCTAATGCCATTGATTTTAGAAAGTATTGTTTGGCTTTTTCTTTTTCTCCTAACATTTCGTATACGTTTCCTAAATTATTGGCTATTTCTCTCGTCTCTTTAGGATTGTTCAACTCTGTAGCTATAGAGTCTGCTTTGACCATATAATCCAATGCAATCAGACACGAATCTTCAAATACCCAAGTTTGAGCAATATCCCGTAACGCAAACGCATAGCTTCTGATATTCCCGGACTTTTTGAAATATTTGGCGGCTTCTTCGAACTTTCGTCTTTCTTCGCTTCTTTGACCTGTGTAGGTGTATAAATCCCCCATATAGCTACAAATATATCCCGCTACATTATATATATTTCCTTCCAATGCGATTTCTAATGCATCCGAATAAGCGTTGGTTGCCGGTATGAAAAGTTTGTCCTCTGCATACGAACGGCCTAAATATAAACCGGTCCAGGCCTGTTGTTCCGTAGTCCCATGTTCGGTGTACCATTGCAAGGCACGTGAGAGCTGTTCTACATAGGGCATATCTTTATGTAATTTATCTGCCGTTTTGCTCTGCAAAAAACACCAACGGGCAAAAAGCCTGTCATTTAACTTATCCGGCGTTTGTATACTGTCTAAAAATATTTCGGCGCTATCCGGTTGCGTTTCGACAAAAGATTCGGCTCGGTCAAGCAAATGGGGGATTGTCTGATCGTTATGGCAGGAGAAAAATATGACAAATAGAGTAAGTAACAGGCCGTTTCTCATTTTGATGTATTAAAAACGTCAAAGATACGATTTATATTGATTATCAAGTAAAAATGGATGAATTTATTGGTCGGTGTCAAAGGGATTGTACCCGAACGGATGTTCGATCGGGATAATCTATATCCGGGCACAGGTGAATTTGTAGCTTCCGGATAGGGGGGGAGAAAACTACAGCGATCTACAATAACCCCCTCTGAAAGAGTAAATATCTATATGTTGCTTATATTCAGTGTTTTTCGTAAGAGGATGTTTGTTAAAAAATATTACCCATGCGGGTAATTTGAAATAAATGGGGTAGAAAACCGAATTCCATGCACTATTGTTTCGATTTGGACCAGCGGGTATTTGAGGAAACCATACAATAAGCAGGGATATGACAGTAAGGTGCAGGATCGTTACCGGACAATGGTACTTATTGTATAAATAGGGCGAAAAATCACGGAAAATTCCTATTCTTTCTTTTTCAGTTGATGGTTTTCAAACCGGAAAAGAAAGAAAAAATGTCGGTTGCTATCGTGAAGTGCGCAGTTTTTCTCCATGACGACCGTCTTTATCGCTATGACGACCGTCGTCGTATAGGATGAATTCGGCAGCTCGGAACAGTGAAGACGGTCGTCGCGGAGATAAAGACGGTCGTCGCGGGAGCAAAGTGCCGGATATTTGAAAAAAGCCCTTTAATACCTTGCCGCATTCCTGTATCATTTCCTATATCTTCTCAAATATTCGATTCTCCGGGAGTTCAGCTTTTCCCGAATGTCGCAAATACCGGAAAACCGATTGACAAACGGCAGATTATTTTTCCTGTATCGGCGGATGCTTCACCGGATAGTTATATAAAAAGCCGTTCTTGTGGATAAATGTCAGCCCGAAGTAGTTTCTCGTTTTATCCGAAATAGAAAAAACAGGGAAATGAGGGGGCTTATTGTCAAAATCGATCGATTCGTCTATCTGAGCTTTCTTTTTGAAAGATTTGCCGAAAGTATTAAACTGCAAGCCTATCTCCTTTCTTTGCTTGAGAAATGTAAGATAAAATGATATTTTTCTTTTAATTTCTTTGGTGGTACGAATTATTGTTCTACATTTGCAGCGTCAAACAAAAATAAAGACATAAGAAAAGATGATGAACAATGTATTGCATATTATTCTCGTGGTGGTCCTTCTAGTCATTAGCAGGTAAGGAGAAAGGTGTGTAAGAAGTTGTGAAGTCGTATAAAGATATTTCTTAAGCCTTTCTCCTTACAGAGAAGGGCTTTTTCAATATATATAATGTAAGGAAGTAAAATAGGGGCGGTTCGTGAGCCGTTCGAAAAGAACAAATAATATGATGAAGAATCCGTTAAGAAGTTCATACAGCACAGAGGGCAGACGCATGGCCGGAGCTCGTGCGTTGTGGCGCGCCAACGGCCTGAAAGAAGAGCAGTTCGGCAAACCGATCATAGCCATTGTGAATTCATTTACTCAGTTTGTACCCGGCCATGTCCATCTGCATGAGATCGGGCAGCAGGTAAAAGCGGAGATCGAAAAGCTGGGTTGCTTTGCAGCCGAGTTCAATACGATTGCTATTGACGACGGTATCGCTATGGGACACGACGGAATGCTCTATTCGCTTCCTTCACGTGATATTATTGCGGACAGCGTCGAGTATATGGTGAATGCCCACAAAGCCGATGCGATGGTCTGCATCAGCAATTGCGACAAGATCACTCCGGGGATGCTGATGGCATCCATGCGGCTCAATATCCCGACTATCTTCGTCTCCGGCGGTCCGATGGAGGCCGGCGAATTGGACGACCGCCATCTGGATTTGATCGATGCCATGATCGAATCGGCCGATACGTCGGTCAGCGATGAACGGATCGCGCAGGTAGAACGGAATGCCTGCCCGGGATGCGGCTGCTGCTCCGGCATGTTTACGGCCAATTCGATGAACTGCCTGAACGAAGCGATCGGCCTGGCACTTCCGGGCAACGGGACGATCGTCGCTACGCATGTGGGCCGTACGCAGTTGTTCCGCGATGCTGCCCGGCAGATTGTAGAAAATGCCTATAAATACTATCGTGACGGCGATGAATCGGTTCTTCCCCGCAGTATCGCTACCCGTCAGGCTTTCCTGAATGCCATGTCATTGGATATTGCAATGGGTGGTTCCACCAATACGGTTCTCCACCTGCTCGCAGTTGCGCAGGAAGCAGAAGCGGACTTCACGATGGACGATATCGATATGCTCTCCCGCAAGACCCCCTGCCTTTGCAAGGTAGCTCCCAACACACACACCTATCATGTCCAGGATGTAAACCGCGCCGGTGGCATCATGGGGATCATGAACGAACTGCTGAAAGGCGGCCTGGTGGACGGAAATGTGAAACGTGTGGACGGCATGACACTTGCCGAAGCTGTAGATAAATTTGCTATCACCTCCCCGAATGTAACGGATGAGGCGGTTAAGAAATATAAGAGTGCCCCCGCCCATCGTTTCAGTATTCAGATGGGATCGCAGGAAACCTATTATAAAGAGCTGGATGCCGACCGTGCCGCCGGATGTATCCGTGACATCGAACATGCCTATTCCAAAGACGGCGGCCTGGCCGTCCTGAAAGGAAATATCGCACTGGATGGCTGCGTGGTCAAGACTGCCGGTGTGGATGAAAGCATCTGGAAGTTTGCCGGCCCTGCAAAAGTATTCGATTCACAGGATGCGGCTTGCGAAGGCATTCTCGGTGGAAAAGTCGTCTCGGGCGATGTGGTGGTGATCACACACGAAGGGCCGAAGGGTGGTCCGGGTATGCAGGAAATGCTTTATCCTACTTCTTATATAAAAAGCCGCCATTTAGGCAAGGAGTGTGCGCTGATCACAGACGGCCGTTTCAGTGGCGGTACTTCCGGCCTTTCCATCGGCCATATCTCTCCTGAAGCAGCGGCAGGCGGAGCAATCGGTCTGGTGAAAGACGGAGATATAATCGAAATCGATATCCCCGAACGTACGATTAACGTGAAGGTCAGCGATGAAGAATTGGCAGAGCGCCGTAAAGAGGAAGAGGCTCGCGGCACAAAAGCCTTTACGCCTCCTCATCGCCAGCGTGTCGTCTCGAAAGCTTTGAGAGCCTACGGCAAGATGGTAAGTTCGGCTGATAAGGGAGGAGTGAGAATTGTAGAAGATTAAACACAAGACTAAAATAAAGAGAGATATGGAGAAACATAAGATAACCGGTTCGGAGGCTTTACTGAAGTCACTGATTGCTGAAGGAGTAGATACGATTTTCGGTTATCCCGGCGGACAGGCGATCCCTATTTACGATAGTTTGTACGATTACAGGGATAAATTGAAACATGTTTTGGTGCGTCATGAACAGGGGGCGACGCATGCTGCACAGGGGTATGCCCGCGTATCCGGTAAAGTAGGAGTGACGTTGGTTACTTCAGGGCCCGGTGCGACGAATACCATCACCGGCATTGCTGATGCGTTGATGGACAGCACGCCTATGGTGGTCATCGCCGGACAGGTTCCTTCTCCATTGCTCGGAACCGATGCTTTCCAGGAAGTCGATGTGATCGGCATTACGCAGCCGATCACCAAATGGGCCTACCAAATCCGTAAACCGGAAGAGATTGCATGGGCTGTTTCACGTGCCTTCTATATTGCTTCTACCGGACGTCCGGGACCTGTCGTGCTCGATCTGGCAAAGGATGCCCAGGTAGGATTGGTGGAGTATGAATATAAGAAAGTGGATTATGTCCGCAGCTATCAGCCGGAACCGGATATCAACCAGGATCGGATCAAGGCAGCTGCTGCATTGATCAATAAAGCGGAGAAACCTTTCTGCCTAGTCGGACAAGGTGTCCTGCTGGGAGGTGCCGAAGAAGAGTTGAAAGCATTTCTGGTGAAGAATGACATTCCCGCCGGTTCGACCGTTCTTGGTTTGTCGGCGTTGCCTTCCGATTTTCCTTTGAATAAGGGGATGCTCGGTATGCATGGCAATGTCGGACCGAACAGGAAGACCAACGAATGCGATGTGCTGATCGCTATCGGTATGCGTTTCGACGATCGTGTCACAGGTGATTTGAAGACATACGCCAAACAGGCAAAAGTGATTCATTTGGATATCGACAACTCGGAGATCGGGAAGAATGTACCGGTTGATGTGAAGGTGCTCGGAAATGCCAAACATACCATCCCGATGATAACAGCCTTGCTGGAAGAACGGAAACGCCCGGAGTGGAATGCCGAGTTCGAACCGGATGCACAGGAAGAGTATGAAAAGGTGATCGAAAAGGAATTGTGTCCGGCCGGCGGACAGTTGAAAATGGGCGAAGTCGTCCGGAAAGTATCCGAAGCAACCGGCAACGATGCCATCTTAGTGACGGATGTCGGACAAAACCAGATGATGGGCGTCCGCTACTTCAAATATAAACGGACCCGCAGCGTAGTTACTTCGGGCGGCCTGGGGACGATGGGCTTTGGCCTTCCCGCCGCCATGGGAGCCAAGTTCGGTGCGCCCGACCGTACGGTCTGCTTCTTTACCGGCGACGGCGGGATGCAGATGACGATCCAGGAGCTGGGAACCATCATGCAGGAAAAACTGGATGTGAAAATCATTATCCTCAATAATAACTTCTTAGGGATGGTACGCCAGTGGCAGGAACTGTTCTTCCACGAACGCTACTCGAATACGATCATGGAGAATCCCGATTTCGTTGCGATCGCGAAAGCGTACGGCATTGCCAGCCGCGCCGTGGAAAAACGGGAGGAACTGGATGAGGCAATCGCCGAGATGTTGAACCACGACGGGGCGTATGTGCTGGTTGCCAACGTGGAGACGTGCGGCATGGTATATCCGATGGTTCCTGCCGGAGGAAGCGTGACAAACATGATATTAGGAGATAAGTAAGGAGGCGAAGCTATGACAACAAAAAAATTATATACCGTTATTATCTTTTCAGAGAATACAGTAGGTCTTCTGAACCAGATTACGATTATCTTTACGCGCCGGCAGTTGAACATCGAGACGCTTTCCGTTTCACCTTCTGCCATACAGGGCATACACAAGTTTACGATCACCACATTTGCCGACGAAGATATGATCGACAAAGTCGTGAAGCAGATCGACAAGCGTGTGGACATCCTGAAGGCCTATTACAATACGGATGAAGACCTGGTTTTCCAGGAGATCGCCCTCTATAAGCTGAGTACCGAATTGTTCATCAAGATGGGTACGGTCGAGGATCTGATCCGTAAGTATAACGCCCGTATTCTGGAAATGAACGAAACCTGTGTCGTCTTGGAAAAGAGCGGGCACTACGACGAGACGCAAGCGCTGTTCAAAGAGTTGAGCGAATCGATCGGTGTCCTCCAGTTCATCCGTTCCGGCCGCGTTGCGATCACCAAGAGCCGTGTGGAACGCCTGAGCGACATGCTGGCCGAAATGGAACGCAAGTTACAGGAAAAACAAAACAGACAATAATAACGTAGGGGCGGGGTCTGCCTGCCCCCATAAACGATAGAATTATGGACAAAAACAAAGTGGGAGAATTTCATTTCGTCACAGAACCGTACTTGTTGGATTTCCGTGGACGTGTCACGATCCCGATGATCGGGAACTACCTGATCCATGTCGCCTCCGCCCATGCCGCCGAGCGCGGGTTCGGCTTCAACGATATGTCGGAGCGGCATACGGCCTGGGTACTTTCCCGCCTGGCGATCGAAATGATCGAATATCCCGCCATGTCCGAACCCATAACTCTCTATACTTGGGTGGACGAAGTCGGTCGCCTCTTTACCAGCCGTTGTTTCGAGCTGGTGGACAGTAACGGGAAGACATTCGGTTACGCCCGCTCCATCTGGGCGGCTATCGATGTGGAGACACGTCGGCCGACCTTGCTGGACGTCGCCGGGCTGAGCGCCTACGTCACCGACCGTCCCTGCCCGATCGAAAAGCCGGGAAAGATTGCGGCCGTGGAGAATGATACGGAAGGAATCCCTTATATCATCAAATACAGCGACCTCGACATCAATGGCCATCTGAACAGCATTAAGTATATGGAGCATCTGCTTGACTTGTTCGATCTGGACCTGTTTAAAACAAAAGATATCAAACGTTTCGAAATCGCTTACCAGTCCGAAGGCAAGTATGGGATGGAACTCAGGTTGCATAAGAAAGAGGCAGATACCGGAAAATACGATATGGCAATCAGTAACGAAGGCAAAGCGATCTGCCGCGCCGCCGTTACGTGGAAATAGAAACAACTATATTAAATACATTTTAAAATAAAAAGAAAATGGCAGTAATGAATTTTGGCGGTGTTGACGAAAACGTAGTAACCCGCGAAGAATTTCCGTTGGAAAAAGCAAGAGAAGTGTTGAAAGATGAAGTAATCGCAGTGATCGGTTACGGTGTTCAGGGTCCTGGACAGAGTTTGAACTTGCGTGACAACGGTTTCAATGTGATCGTAGGACAACGTCCGGGTAAGACGTACGACAAGGCGGTTGCTGACGGTTGGGTGCCGGGCGAAACATTGTTCGGTATCGAAGAAGCTTGCGAAAAAGCAACCATCATACAGGTCCTGCTTTCCGACGCCGCTCAGATCGAATGCTGGCCGCGCATCAAGAAATACCTGACTCCGGGTAAAGCGTTGTATTTCTCTCACGGTTTCGCTATCACTTACAAGGAACGTACCAACATCATCCCTCCTGCTGATGTAGACGTGATCCTGATCGCTCCGAAAGGTTCGGGTACTTCATTGCGCCGTATGTTCCTGCAGGGACGTGGCTTGAACTCCAGCTATGCAATCTTCCAGGATGCAACGGGCAAAGCATGGGATCGGGTAATCGCACTGGGTATCGGTGTCGGTTCTGGTTATCTGTTCGAAACGACATTCAAAAAGGAAGTGTATTCCGACTTGACCGGCGAACGCGGTACTTTGATGGGTGCTATCCAGGGTTTGTTGTTAGCTCAATATGAGACATTGCGTGAAAACGGCCACGAACCTTCCGAAGCATTCAACGAAACAGTGGAAGAACTGACACAGTCTTTGATGCCGCTGTTCGCAGAAAACGGCATGGACTGGATGTATGCAAACTGTTCGACAACTGCACAGCGCGGTGCTTTGGATTGGATGGGTCCGTTCCACGATGCTGTCAAGCCTGTGTTTGAGAAATTATATCGGGAGGTCGCCTGTGGCAACGAAGCACAGCGTTCTATCGATACGAACAGCAAACCTGATTATCGCGAAGGTTTGGAAAAAGAACTGGCGGCATTGCGCGAAAGCGAAATGTGGCGTGCAGGTGCAGTCGTTCGCAAATTGCGCC
>ERZ827037.1475-NODE-1475-length-24667-cov-5.935194_pt1 | contig 24667 bp, 18 predicted proteins | sample MGYA00519924_ERZ827037 | MGnify/ENA primary metagenome ERZ827037 (study PRJEB31778, sample SAMEA3449250) | human gut metagenome | biome: human gut; feature: human-associated habitat; material: faeces | place: United Kingdom | collected 2010/2012 ...
AGAAACGTGCGCCGCTAGGCGCACACGCAAAAAATCCCAGTATTTTTACATACTGAGATTTTCTGTTAACGTTCTTTTTTTATTTGTATCAGCCGCACCTCATTTGGCTTCAAACTGATATGCATTTTTATTTTTCTATTATTAACCATAAGCTTCTCTTTTAACATCGCCGGGTAGGACGACGACGCCAGATATTCCCGTTCGCTAACGGACAACTCTTTCTCTGCTCCCAACTCTATCCAACGCTTTAGCACACTCCCCGAATCTTCATTTACAATTGTTTGCCGGATGGAATACTGCGCATTTGTAATATTCTCCAGTACAAAATCCAAATGTAACCTTGCATTTCCTTCAAACAGATGATATATCTCCTCCGGACCCTGGCTATTCTCTTCTGTAAGAAAGAACTTCGGTCCAAGCCCCACATAATGAAAGCATAATATCTGATAGCTGTTCTCGTTCTTTTTTGTAATTATAAAATTATCCCCTTCCGCTATAATATGCGTTCCCAACTGTTCCAGCATATCCAATGCATAGTATGCTGGCTTTTTTATTCCATGTACAGTCATTATTCCTGCGCTTCCTATCAATGGACCGGACATATCACCATAATTACTGATCACATCTGATGCATACCAGACTCCCAACATGTCTACGTTTTTTCTGTTTTGTAGAATATTTTTAACCAGAAAAGCTGCTCTGAAACTGCTGTCCTCCAGATAACTTCTGTTAGATACACTGTAATTCCAGTCTGTTACATAAAACTCACCTTCAAACTGCTCTTGCTTAAGGATATGTCTGATTATTTCTATTTTCTCTTTTAAAAAATCTGTTCTCACAATTTTTTTAAGTTCTCCCAACAGTTTCACATTTCCCATCACCACCATGTATGGGAAGTGAAAAGAAGTAAAAATATCTGGTCTTATCCTTGCAGATAAAAAGTCATGCACAATCATTTCGGTCAGTTCCATATTTTCTTCTGCCAGTAATCCCGGACCCGCTACTTTTATATTGGGAAACACAGATTTCACACATCCCACAGACACTTCCCATGCCCTTTTTGCCTGATATCCTTTTGTCCTGTAATATGGACGGTCATTCAGGAAAAATGAAAACTCAAATATCCACTTTTCTATCAGACGCTCTCCATACCGGTCAGCCAGATGATTTAAAAACTTCATCAGGAATTCACACCACTCACCTTCCGATTCAAATTCCAGTCTCGTTTCCTGTGCATACAGAACGTTCTTTTCGTTTTCCCTTGTTGTTTCTGTCATTCTTCCAATATCCAGGAATAACGGAATTCCATTATTTACAAAAAAGTCAAGCACCTGATCAAGGAAATAATAATTAAGTGTTTTTCCCTCCTCCGTACTCATAATCAGACGCTTGGAAAAAACATTCCACAATCTCATATATGAATAATCAAAATCTTTCCAGAACATAAGAATCTGTCTCTGAATCTCTGCATTCAGGACATCTGCTGCCGGACCAATATTTAATATTCCAAGACCTGTTTCAAAATATCCTGCATCATTTTCCCCATCAATTATAATTTCGTTCTCTTTCGCATATGCTGTCGTATTTTCATTCTGTAATTTTGCCAGACGGCGCATTATCTTTTTCTTGCTCTGTTCTTCTTTTTCCTGTTGTACTTTTTCCGCTTCTTTTATCTGCTCTCTATACTCCGTAGGTGTAATTTGATACATTTCTTTAAAACTCCGGTTCATACTGGAAGAATTAGAAAATCCATTTTCCACTGCAATCTGGGTAATCGGTGCTTTTGACATTTTCAAATCTTCTTTTACTTTCTGAAGCCGGAAACGCTTCACATACTCAACAAACGACATCCCCATTTTTTTACTGAAAAACCGTGATAATGATGACACCGATACATATAATCTTTCTGTCAGATCCGTCAGACTTATCTCCCGGTCATAATTCATATATATATAATCTAACATTGCTGACAGCCGCGCATCTTCCCCATACGCTGTTTGAACCTCTGATTTTTTTGTATCTGAAAATTCTTCTGTTATCAGCAGTAACAGCTGATATGTATAGGATGTATATTTTAATCCATCAAACCGTTCTGTAGCTATGTATTCTTTTGCTATTTTTTCTATAATTTTCTTTAAGCGATCATACTTTTCTCCTCCTTCTTCTACTGAATTACATAAAAAATGTGGGCGGATCCCCTTCATCTGAGAACAAAGATAAAAATAATCAACGGACAATTGTATCATTAATCCATGTCGGTCAAGCTCCCACTTTCCTGTTTCATTGAAATCAGTCAATATAATATCTTCTGTGTGTAATTCATACTGCTCCATACCCGTTGTAATTTTCATATTGCCGGAAAGTATATAAAAAAGTTCTATTTTTTCTCCCGTTATCTCCTCTTTTACTTTCTCATTCCAGAATCTTGTAATGACTGGTCTTTTCATTATCTTAACCCTCTCTTATATCGCAACATCATTCGTTATCTTTTAGTATAGCATTCTTTTTATATTTAGACACTCAAAAAGACCTGGGTGTCTTTTAATATGTCATCTATCCAGGATACATATTATTTTTCTCCACCCAGGTCTTTTTTCTATTCATTGTCTATTTTTATTCTCCCCGTAACAGCTCTGACTAACCTGTTACTGATGTTCTCCACCATAGCCGCTTCCAACCCTCTGACACCCTACACAATCAGAAGTCTTCTCTCATTCACATGATGTCCAAACTCCGGCATGAACACCATATTCTCCTGATCTGGATCCAGATGTGCCTGAATGATCGGCGGCATGTAAGAAGATGTAAAGCAGAATCCATATTTCAGATCATGATATCCCTGTGCAAGTCCGCCGGCTTTTTTTACCTTAAGCACTGCCGGTGTTGTCACAGACCAGTGTGTCTGGAAATCTGATTCCATCTCTTCATTTGTAAAATCTTCTCCGTTAATATTCCAGATGATCTCATCCTTTTCAATCTTTTCTCCGTCTACATACAATGTACCTGGACGGATCTGTGATAAAAAGATTCCTCTGTAATATGGCAGTCTTACCTTGAACTGGAATCCTGTTACATTGCCTGCTTCGTCTTTTATATTTCTAAATCCTACGGACTGAATTACCTGTTTTTCCATAATGCAATACCTCCTTAATCTCCAAGCAGATTCTTCAGCATGATATGCTGTTTTCTAAGTGTCTGTCCTACTTCGTATCCATCGTCATATTTATCTGCGCCTTCATATTCACTCAGAAGATAGCCATCGTATCCGTTATCCTGAAGGACTTTGATGATCTCCGGATAAGGAATGGTTGTTTCTTCGAATTCATCACTCATATTGATGAATTTTGCGTGACAGCAGTAAATGTATGGAAGAAGCGGAATGATATCTTCCGGTTTATTCGGTGTGTAGTTTGGATCCACCCATTCTCCTTCTTTGAATTCTGTACGGAATACAGAGAAGTCAATGTTCAGTCCAAAGTTCTTCGTTCCTGTCTCTTTGATAAAATCTACAAATTCTGTTACCAGTTTTCCCTGCAGGTTAGATGGTGTATGGATCTCCGGACACATCTGGATTCCCAGTTCTTCTGCAAGCGGAAGTGCACCTTTGATGATCTCTCTCCAGTTCTTTACAGGCTCAAGAAGGTCATTGATAACCGGCATCTTTGTTCTCATAACGGTGAATCCAAGTCTGTGTGCAAGACGGATATCACGTTTTAACATTTCTACAGATTCTTCTGTCGTCAGGTCTCTGTCACCAAGTACGTGTGAATCAATCCAGTTACCATATTCTACTGGTACGATCTCGTATTTATCACACAGTCTCCACCATTTTTCAACCCATTCGTCTGTAGGATATGGATAGTTTTCGATGTGTGTATTTGCCAGGATCTCCACTCCGTGAGCTCCCATATCATGAAGATCTTCAAAACAGTCTTCCAGTGTCTTTGTCATGCCAAATTCTGCTGAATAGCTGTATAATGCTACTCCACGTTTTGGACCTTTTTTATTGTATTTATACATGTTTTTCTACCTCCTGCTTATTTTTACTTTTATTTATGCATTGTGTTTTTCTCTTAACTGTGCACGGATATCTTCTGCATCTTTATCCGTCATTCTCCACATCAGACATGCTGCCGCTGCGATGAAGAAGAGAATTGCCGGAAGAAGATTTACCGTAAAATTGATTCCCTTCAAAGCCTGCGCTGTCTGCTGTGCATTCGCAACATAACCGAATGCACTCATGATCAGAATTCCGAATGCTCCACCAATCGCATTACCGATCTTTGTTGCAAGTCCATATGTTGCATATGCTGTACCATCTGTACGGACACCTGTTTTCAGTTCCATATAGTCTACCGAATCCGCTACCATAGAAAGACTCATTGGGAATCCCACATTAAAGAGTCCAAAGATGATATCCCCGGCCAGTACCATTTTCATGTTGTCAAATGGTGCCATATACATAATCACAAGTCCGATTCCCTGAATGATCATAGAGCCCATCAGTACATTTCTCTTACCAATTTTTTTCGCAAAGAACGGTACAAAGAACGATCCTACAATTCCTCCAAGTGACGGGATTGTCATGATAAGGGCGATCATTGTAAATGATCCCAGACAATAGATTACATAGAAGGATGTAATCGCAATTCTTCCCATAAATGCTGTCATCTGAAGTGTCATGATCAGTGTAATGATCATAAGGTATTTATTCTTTACCAGATTGCTGACCGTCTCTTTGAATGAGAATGGCTGTGGATTACCTACCGGCTGTACAACTTCTTCAGATGTGAAGAATACAATCAGGAACAACGGGATTGAGATGATTCCATAGACAAGTGCAACCATCATATATCCATGTCCGTTTGCAACCTCTGCGCCTGCTCCTGAGAACTTTAATGCAAGCCCTGCCGATACTCCATTTACAATAACCATACCAAGGTTCATACCAATATTTCTGGATGTGTTCAATACATTTCTCTGGTCTGCATCCTCTGTCATAACTGCAGCAAGTGCTCCATATGGGATATTTACCAGTGTATACAACATACCAGCTGCTATGTAGATAACTGCTGCCCAGATTACTCCCGCCGTGGATTTGCCGCCAAATGGATTGGTAAATGTCAGCACGCTGAAAATTGCAAGCAGTGGTGAACCAAATGCAATATAAGGACGGAATCTTCCGAATTTTGAACGCGTTCTTTCTGCTATGGCTCCCATCATAGGATCGTTTACCGCATCCCAGATACGCGCCAGCATCATGATCACGGATACCGCAACCGGTGCCAGACCTACAATGTCTGTGTAATAAATTGTCAGATACGAACCTACATAGGTCCATACAAACTGCGAAGCCAGATCACCAAGCCCGTAACAAATGGTGGCTGCCTTTGTAGCTTTTCGCTTCTGCTCCATCGTTTTTACCTCTTTTCATATTATTCCTTTTTTAATTTCGCATCGTATCAACAACCGGTCTGTTAATCTTTCGATGGTTATATGTTATCATATTTTTCTGTTATATTTCTCCGCATAATTTCCGCAATTCTTTCCAAATCTTTCAAAACAGGACACGAAAAAAGCACCACGCAACAAATGACTAACAATTGTTGCATAATGCCTGTTTTTCTAATGTATTTTGATCCGTTACTACTTTCTGCAGAAAATATGTATCAGGCTGATCTCATGTGGTTCCAGTGTCACATTCATATCCAGCGTATGATTTCCACTTTCTACTTTTGTCTTACTCTGCGAAAGTGTCGGGAAACTGATTCCCTGCAGATATTTTACATCCTGTCTGGTCAGTCTGAGGTCATATTGGAATTTTCCCCATTCATTCAATATACTTCCATTCTGCTGATTCAGTGTACGTTTCTTCAGATAATACTCCCCGCTCTCTTTCAGATTTTCAAAATGAAAATCCAGATGTACCGGCCTTTCATCCTCGAACACCATAGAATTACATTTCCGAAGATCTACATCCTCTTCCTGAAGAAAATAGCTCCGTTTGAACCACGAATAATAAAAACATAAGATATAAATATCTCCGCTTTCCCGTCTGGTTACTATATAATGTTCTCCTTTATCAAGCAGATACTCTCCCAGCTGGTTCAGAAAATCTACCGCAAAATATGCCGGCTTACGGATGGTATCCTTCGTCAGTAAGCCAATTCCGCCATTTACAATACCCACGGTGTCCATATGGCTGGATACCCAGTCTGTTCCGCCCATAATACCAATCATCTCTACCTGATCTGCAAGCGTTTCTATCTTCTTTACCATATATGCCGCACGGAAGCAGCTGTCATTTAGATAATTACGGTTAGAGATTGTGTTATTCCACTCCGTAATATACACCGGTATTTTCTGCATACCCGTAAGCGCAAGCAGCCTTTTGATCTCTTTCATCTGATTTTCTTCATTGAATTCATTCTGGGATATCTTTCTTACAACATGATCTCCCTCATTGCCATACACATCGTAAGGGAATACGATAAATGATGCAAAATCCGGCTCTACATGTTCTTCCCGGCACTGCTCAAAGAACCTGGTCAGGAACTTCCAGTCCTTTACAACGATACTGCTGACTCCTCCGAATTTTGCTTCCGGAATCCTGTTTTTTATCGTCTTATACAGATACTTCCATGCATTGAAAAATTCATACTGTTCATCTTCATACAATTTTTCGTTGTGCAGACAGTCACGGTCCAGTTCAAAGATCCAGCCGGATACTTCTTCCTGTCCGTAGCGGTCTACAATATGACTTAAGAAATCATCGATCATTCTCTCCCAGTGTTCTCTGGATGCGAATGGAATATACTGTTCTTCATAGAACACTTCTTTTCCATCCGAGCGCAGCGCCGTATCCGGTCTCCTGCCAAGATCCAGAAATGGCTTCAGGCGGTGCTGCACCAGAAAATCCAGCACCTGGTTCACACTGTCGTAATTATACTGCCCGATCGTCTTTCCGTCGTTCAGCATCATATTCTTTGAAAATACGTTCCAGATACGGATATATTTAAAATGCAGTTGTTCATTGAGCTGTAATGTATGAAACTGTACATTCGCCTTATTCAGATCCCAGATCGGACCGATATTGATCATCTTATTCCATGTCTTGTAATATTTCTTCCCTTCATATTTTTCAAGATCCAGGCGCACCTGTGTTGTATGCTCTTTCTTGCCTAATTCGTAACCTTTTTTCTTCAGTTCTTCACGGATCTTCATTTCCTGCTTTTCTTTTGTATCTTCTTTGTGATCTTCCGATGCACGGTATTTTTCCCTGTATTCGGTCGGAGTCTCCCCCATCACCTTACGGAATGCACGGTTAAAGGAAGCCGAATTCGAAAAGCCTGCCGTCATGGCAATCTGTGTCATGTTCTGTTCGGAATATTTTAAAAGTCCCAGTGCGGTCTTAACCCTTAACTGCATGACATAGTCTGCAAAATAAACTCCCGTATTCTTTTTAAAGATACGTGAAAGTGTCGACGTCGATACAAACATTCTGTCTGCCAGTTCATTCAGACTAATCTCCTGATCAAGATTTGCCAGCACATACTGCATAATTTCCCGCATTCTCGCATCATTTTCCGACTCATACGCTTCCATATTCTTCTGATTTAACTGATAATTTTCCACCAGACAATCCAGTAATCTTAACATCAGACTGTCCAGATAACAGTTAGTCTGATGTGCTTTAGAAGTATACTCTGCCGTCATCTGGAAAAATATATCTCTCAGATCCTGATAAGAATGTCCTTCATCCACCATAGAATTACAGTAAAATATCATATGTCTGCTCTCCAGTATCTTTGTCGTCAGTCTCATGGAATATGACGCAATTCCATACAATGCATCTCTTGCACTTTCTATCTCATAACTGACGCCTGGATTGATCAGAATAATATCTTCTGATTTCATCTGATACTTTTCATCCTGATACCGGAGCGTCATCTCCCCTTCTAATAAAAAGATAAGAAGCAGCTCTGTCTGGACATTTTCTTCTTTTACTACAGCTTTTTGTACCCGGTAATTCATGCCGTTAATATCCATTGTATTCAAAATCCTCTCTAATTTTGTTATCATTCATTACTGATTAATGTTCCAATGTATATCATTATATCACACTGCATTTTACCAGTGTTATACAAACCAGAAACTTTCACCTTATAAAAAGACCTGCCACGGACAGCTCTTTACGCGTGCATGGCAATACAGAGAACTAGCCACCAGCAGCTTCTCTTGCATACTATGGTATATAAAGGGCCGGGAAGTATCTCACCTCCCGGCCTTATTCCTATGCAATATTATTCAATCACAACAGTTCTTGTCATTGTTCCTTCCAGTGGAACCGGAATATAAGCAGTACGTGTGCAGACCGTCAGTTTTACCTGATGCTCCCCTTTACTTAATCCGCCTTCTTTTAATACTCTGACAGTTCCCGGTGCGCCATATTCCCACTTGATCGCACTGACAGTTTCCATCTCTTTTTGTGTAAACCAGTCGATACGGTCCGATGTAAAGCGGATATCTTCTTCCGGCACTTCTTCACCATCTACCGATACCTTCAGGTAATTGATCATAGACAATGGAATTCCTCTGTAATAAGTAATGTGGGTCTGCATCTCATATCCGATGATTTTTCCATCTTCTTCTACATTTTTACAGGTTCCTGGAATAAATACATTATTATCAAACATTTCAACTTCCTCCTTTAGCCTTCAATCTCTTTAATCAAACGCTTAATCATCTTCTGGTGTGCTTCTACCTGTTCCAGTTCCGGAATCGGATGATCCGGAAGAACCCATCTGTTTCCTTCGTATTCTGTGGAAACATATCCATCATAGCCATGATCATGAAGATACTGCAGGATTTCTCTGTAATCAATACTATATTCGTTACCTTCTTCTGTCATTTCATAGAGCTTGAAATGTACGTGCTTAATATATTTTACATAAGGATCCATAACAGAAAGTGGATTATTCTCATATCCATCCAGGTTTGTCGCATAGAACATATCCTTTGCAGGATCTTTTACTGCCGCTGCAATGCGTGGATCCATCTTTCCACCATTTTTCATCGTCAATGTATAAGTATCTGTTCCACTTGCAAATATTTCATCTCCAAGTGCGATCAGTTCTTCATTGGTTCCATATACTTCTCTGCAGTAATTACTCATGACACGCGGCGGTCTCTTACAGAAAAGTCCAGAATCCGGTACAATTCCGATATACGGAGAATCCAGTCTTAACATCTCTGCAAGGAATTCTTCTGTCTTCGGTACTCCGAATCCAAGTCCTGCATGGATTTCAATACACATACATACATCATATTTTTCTGCGGTCGGAAGACAAGGTTCCAGAATCCATGCCGGTACCATAGATACCAGACGGAGGATCTTGAATCCGAGTCGGTGTGCAAGCTTGATCTCTTTTTTAATCAATTCAATACATTCTCTCTTTGTCAATTCACGGTTCTTAAACATGTTTGTGTTTAGGAAGCAGTCGTCACATGCAAGTCCAATTGGATATTTTTTCATTAATTCATCCCATTTTGCAAGTGTTTCTTCAGATGGTTCCGGTGCTCCCGGGATCATCTGATCCGGTAATAATTCGATTCCATCTACATCGAGGTCTTTCATATATTTTAAAATCGCCTCGAGGTCCATTTTTCCTGTAAGATACTGATACTGAAGACTGTATAAACTTACTGATGATTTAATAGCCATAATTCTTTCATCCTTTCTGCTATTTTTATTTTCTTTTATTCATGTGCATTACGTTTTTTGATATCTGCACGAATATCGTCAAAGTCTTTATCTGTTTTATCCCAAAGAACCATTACCATAACTGCTGCAACAACCAGAAGGATTGCCGGAATCAGATTAACGGTAAGATTGATTCCTGAAAGCACTGACTTCGTCTGTTCCATACTTCCTGCAACATATCCAAATCCACTGATGATCAGCACACCTGCCGCAGAACCGATCGCATTACCAAGTTTTGTAGAAAGTCCATATGTTGCATAGTAACTTCCATCCTGACGGACACCTGTCTTATCCTCCCAGTAATCAACACAGTCTGCAACCATACCAAGGCAGATTGGAAAACCACAGTTGAAGATACCATATACCCAGTGTCCGATCATGATCTGTGTCATATTTGTAAATGGTGCAAAGTATACGATAAAAAGTCCGATTCCCTGTCCTAAAAGTGTGACAGCCAGAATCCTTTTCTTGCCAAATTTATTGGCCAGAGGTGCTACAACCAGAGAACCAATAATCCCTCCGATAGAAGGAATTGTCATAATAAGAGCAATTAATGTAAATGCTCCAAGGCAATAAATAACATAATATGTAGTAATGGAAATACGTCCCATAAAAGCTACCATCTGAATGGTAGATACGATGAAGATCACCATCAGATACTTATTCTTTACCATGCCAGAAAGTGTTTCTTTCGGATTCAGCTTTCTTGTTTCCTGCTCAGGCATGATTACTTCTTTTGATGTAAAGAAAACAATCAGGAACAATGGAATAGCAATGATTGAATATACAATTGCTGTCATCATATAACCATGTCCTGTTGCAACTTCTGCACCACTTCCTGAGAAATGAAGTGCAAGACCTGCTGAGCATGAGTTTACAATAATCATACCAAGATTCATACCTACGCTTCGTGATACACCGATCATATTACGCTGTTTTGAATCTTCTGTCATAACTGCTGCCAATGATGAATATGGGATATTTACCAGTGTATATAACATACCTGCAATAATATATACAACCGCTGAGAAAATAACTCCTCCGACACCATTTCCCATATTTACAAATGTCATAACTGCAAATATTGCAAGGAACGGACAGCCAAACGCTATGTACGGCCGGAACCTTCCGAACTTTGAACGGGTATTTTCTGCAATTGCTCCCATCATTGGGTCATTTACTGCATCCCATACTCTTGCAATCAACATAATTACTGATACAACAATCGGTGCAAATCCTACGATATCTGTATAGAAGATTGTCAGATAAGAACCTACGAATGTCCATACAAACTGAGAGGCCAGATCACCAAGTCCATAACAGATCACTCCGAGTCTGGACGCCTTTTTTACATTATTATTCGCTTCCATATTTTTCTCCTTTTTGAATATAATTCGTGTAGATTCCCTTCGCAGTTTCCGGTTCTGCATAAGGGGAAAAGCTTTTCTTTAACTGTCTTCTATTCTACTCAGATTACAGATTCTTTTCCTTACCGTATTTTCGTTTCCGATTCTCACTGTTGCATCCGCACATTTCCACCTACGCAAAATATGCAACAGATAGAAGCTACCTGTTGCGTGATCCACGGGGACAGGTATTCCGACCTTTTTATTGTCCCCGCCGGCTCTGGAACGTGTCTGAAAAATTCTTATTTTCCACTTGACTATAATTTCATCTTTCTGCTAAACTACAAAAGTCATAAATAAAAACCAAATATAAAAGACGCCCACAGAGTCTGCCATCAGCAGTTCCTTGTAGGCGCTCAGACAATACAAAGACAATAAATGTCACCTGTCCACTGTCAGACGGACGGGCGCATTTATTGTCTTTTTTTGTCGGAAAGGAATGAATTATGATTATTACAAAGAACACAGAAAACGGAGGAACGAACAATGCCTAGAACCAGAGGAGAATCTATCTTTTTTACAGCCATCACAGCCTGGATGATGGTCTATGTCATGACTTTGTATAACACCGTACTTGCAACAGGAAGCTTTACCAATGCAACATTCTTAATCACCTTAAAAAGCATGTGGCTCGAATACATCATCATCGCATTACTTGCATATTTTGTATCCGGACACCTTGCGAAAATGTGTGCATTCCGGGTCGTTCAGCCTGAAGACCGACCAATCTTTATCATCTTGTCAATCCAGACATTCACCGTTCTCTGGCAGGTAGCATTCGCAAGCATCCTCGGTGTATATCACGGATACGGTTTTACCGCTAATTTTATCCCGGACTATCTTATGACTTACTGCCGGAACTTCATTATGGCGTTCCCGCTTCAGCTCATCTTTGTTGGTCCGCTTGCACGACTGATGTTCAGAACGATATTTATTAAGCCTGAGAAAGCCAAAAGCACAACTGAGATCCAGAATGAAGATGAGAAGATTTTGGAAGAAGCGATGTAGTATCAAAAGATCTATCCAGAACAATTAATAAAACTACTTCATTCTTGAAAATATCATCAAAAATCGCATAAACTATACAGAGAACCTGCCTCTTATCAAAGCATCCATAGAAAACTGCCAGTGACAGTTCCCGCAGATGGCAGCTTCTTCTAAACACATGGCGATTAAAGAAAAATTGGAGAGAAAATATTGATATATTTCCCTCCAATTTTTATATATACTATCGGATTTTTACAATCTGATTTTGGATTTCCCGACAATTCATTTATCTTTTTACTTTCTCCTGTATCTTTTATTCTTCCTCAGCCAATTCCCCAAACTCTGTCTTCTCAAATTCCTGAATGGAAATATGTCTCTTATTCGGGTTCGCATACACGAAAGTCTTATCTACATTCTCCAGATAGTTCTGGATCTTATCATTCGTCGCACTGATAATCGCCTGAAATCCAAGCCCGCGGATCAGTGAGATACAGCTTGCAACCTTCTCCGCATCCATCTTCGAAAATGCCTCATCAAGCACGACCAGACGAAGTGTCGGTGTCCGCTGCATCTTCGGCGACAGATTAATCTTATAAAGCTGCGCAAAACTTGCCAGAAGTGCAACATACAGAGGGTTCTGTCCCTCTCCACCGGAATTCTTCTTGATCATCTTGCTAAGTCCAATGGTCATGTCTTTTTCGCCATGTACAATCTGTTGCATATCAAATGACAGATAGGTTCTGTAATCCGCATATTTATCCATGTTGCGTTTTGCTTCGTCCATTTCTTCTTTTGTTGCATTCTCCGGCGGCAGGAAGATATTGATGAGCTCATTCATCATCTCCCCATACTGGTTCTCATGCTCCATCGTGAACATATCAAGCTGGTTGTCCATCGTATCATCTAAGTCTGACGGACGGATCTGAAGCGAATCATCCATGAACATCTTATAATATTTTCCATCTGCACCTTTATTCTTCGTAATCACAAACTGATACTTATCCTTACCAAAGTCAAGCTTGCTGATGATCCGGTTCAGCTCATCTCTCCTCTGATAAGCCTCCAGGATCGCACTTCTGATCTTGAAGATAAAGTCATCTTTAAAATGCTCCACAGCCGCCTTCGCCTGTGCTTTGGCTGACTCTCTGTAAGTATCCAGATGATCGCAGGACAGCGTATTCAGAAGCTTCTCATACGGCGCATTATCACGGATCGTTGTTGAAAAAGTCCGGTTCGGATACTGTCTGATGTATCCGCTTCTTTCTTCTACCAGTTTCTGATAAGCCTGTTCTTCTTCTTCTCTGAGTGTATACACTTTCGCCACCATCTGGCGTCTCAGATAATCATAATTACCGGTCTTCCTTCCGGACATATATTCCTGGAATTCTTTCTCATAGGTCTGGTCTTCTACTTTCGCCCTGATCTCTTTGATCTGTTCTTCTGACTGCAGTACATCCGCATTCAGGCGTTCGATCTCTTTTTTATTTTCCCAGATATTTTCCTGGACTTCCGTAACCTGCGTCTTCTTTATCTCCTGGGCTTTTTGGACTTCATTTTTCTTTTCTTCCCAGGCGGCAACAGATTCTTCCTTTAACTTGCGGATCTGTTCCATAAGACGGCTCTTCTTTTCCTCTTTTGCAGTGATCTCACGGCTGTCTGCAAGCCATCCCAGATAATCTTCCGCCGGCTGATTCAGCATCTCCATCTTCATGGCCTGCCGGATCTCTTCTAAGAGCTCCTGTACCGGCATTCTTTCTGCATTTAACTTCTCACATTTTTCTTCCAGTTTGCGGATACGCTGACGCATACTGGTCTCACCGATGTATGCCCGTCTCGTATAATTTTCCGGATTCATGTGCTGCAGCTTATATCCCTGATACAGCATACAATCCGGTGTCACGCCAATCCTGCACTCACGCAGTTCATCCAGTGACTCGCATTTTTTTACATTTCCAAGGAAGAAATTCATATACTCCTGCACATAAGTTTCTTTCGCCTTTACAATCTCTGCCAGTGCTCCAGGCTGCACCTGATGCTTCTCCTTCGTAAGCTTTTCCGTGTCCAGAACCGCCGCGCGGAAAAACCGCTTCGTATCCATCTCCTGATAGATATCCATAGCCTCTTTTGCATACTCCGGCTCCACGATCAGCTGAAGCTTATTATTTCCAAGATATCCTTCCACCGCATTATGCCAGCGTTCATCTTTTACATCCAGAAGATCCGCAAGAATATGCACATTTACAAATTTCCCACATCTCTCCTGCAGACGGTTACGCAGTTCATATCTTGCTTCCTCAAGTTCTCTTGGGTACGCTTTCTTTCCCTGCTTTAATTCCTTTAATTCCGCCCGTGCTTCTTTTTCTTCTTTCTTAATTCTCCGAAGATCTGCATCTGCTTCCTGTCTCTGGTCTTCTAACTCTTCCTGCAGATCTTTTAACCCTTCCTGCAGACGTATAAGTTCCTCTTCGGAAATGCTTCCGTCTGCGAACTTTTCGATATCCCATATGACCTGATTCGGCGTAATATCCTTTTCCGTCCATGCTTTCAGGTGTTCTGCTGTCTGCATCCATCTCGCTTTTCCGCTGTTTAATCTCTTAATCGTTTCATTTAACGTCTCCAGATCTTCTTCCAGCCTTGCATATCCGCTGTCTGCGATACGTAAGATGATCTGCTCATATTCTTTTTGTAGTCCCTTTTCTTCTTCTTCCAGAGTCTCCTGCTGCCGCTTCAGCTCTTCGATTGCTTTCATCTTTGCATCAATCTTATCTCTTGCCTCCTGGCTCTTCGCCTCCTGCATCAGGATCTCCAGACGGCTGATCTGATAAGAACAGATCTTTTCTTCTTCTGATTTTTTCGCATACAGCTCATATTTTTCACCGATTGCCTGAAGTCTGCGGATCTCTTCCATCGTCTCCTCGATCTTGCTGCGCATTCTTCCATACTGCATGATGCTTTCCTGCAAATCTTCGATATGGATATCCTGCTCCATACAGATATACTCTTTTACGAATTCCTCAAGTTTAATATTCATCCGGAATGAAATCGCACGTTTGAATAACTTCGGGAATTTTTCCATATCCAGACCGCCAAGATAGATGTCAAAAAGCTGACGTCTGAATCTTTCATTACTCGGTCCGCAGTAGAACTGTTCTGCTGTAAAATTTCTCTGAAGATATTCCCGCATCTCAGCAGTTGTAAGACAGCGTCCCTCCGAACGGTATTCATTCTCCAAAAGGGCGCCTGTATGCCAGAAGAACAGACGGCTGATATCGTTATTCGAAGTGTCAACGTCAAATACAACACCTACACACTGCTTGTCCTTCGTATTCGTCTGCGTCATCTCCAACACAATCGTACTTGAGAAATTCCGGTTTCTAAGATACTGTGATTCGTTATTTTCACTGATATTGACCATACCTCTCAGATACTCGATCAGTGTACGGTCCGAGTCGTCTGCTGCCGCCTTGTTGAAGAATCCACGTCCATCTGTATTCGCATACAATACGATCTGGATCGCATCCAGCACCGTGGATTTGCCACTTCCCGAATGACCGGTAAAGAAGTTGATCCCGTCATTGAGTGTCAGTATTTTTCTGTCTATGTAATGCCAGTTATTCAGGCATATCTTCGATAGTGCTTTGAATGGCTGTTTCGTCTCCACTTTGATCCTCCTCACTGAATGTATCTAATAATTCCCGGATGTCATCCCCCATCAATACCGTATGAATACATGGATAGATGACCAGGCGGGTTCCTTCATTTAATTCTTCCAGTACATCAAGCGGCTCGATGATCTGGTATCTCTTTAACATCGCGATCGTTCTTCTCATCTCCGTAATCGACGGAAGACTTTTCAGAACATGAAATTCCCCGGCCTTGCCGTTGACTGCACCAAGTGTCGTCACTACATGGTTGGTAGAAGACGCCGTCTGCATCTGCTCATCGTATATCAGCTTCAGCACCAGCAGGTAAATGGTTGCCAGACGCGGGAGTTTCTCTCCCCAGAGCTGTTCGCCCTGAATATAGATTACGCCCATATGTACATTTTCCTGAAGCGTAATTCCCGCCACTGCAAAATATTCCTTCATGAATTCCAGGTGCTTATTACAGGTTCTGTATTCTTTCGTATACTGCATCCTGCCTGCCCGCTTATCATATTTTCTCTCAAGAATAAATGTCTGGCGGTACAGTGTCTGAATGACCTCTGTAATCTCTTCCTGTTCTTCCTGTGTTAGCTGTTCATAATAATCTATCATTATCGAACTCCCTTAAAACTCTATTTCTTTTTATTACAAATTAATCTTATGCTAAGAACACAATCTTACACTCTTCTCTTCACAAATCTAAGTGCCGGATAACGGTATCCATCTTTTTCAAGCATCTTAGCATCCTCATCCAATACCTTATATTTACTATTCTTTCTCGTACTATAATCATACGCCAGAATCAGCTTCTCAAAATCATCCTCCGATGTAAGTCTCATCTTCGATGCATCCATCACATCATCTTCCATATGATCTTCGATAAATTCTTCAATCTGTCTCTTCGTAAATCTCGTCTGGATCTTGTTCAATTTTAAAATGTCTTCTTTATCCAGATCACTGATCATCTCATCCGGCTGCAGCTGACTGATAAAGTCCTTTCTCGACTTTCTCCGCTTATACAACGACTTATCCGACAGCATCGAAAGCAGCGAAAGATTCATCCGTTTTCCGGTCTCTGTAATCATCTCATCCATCTGCTCCGGCTTCTCCGACATACGGTTCAGAAGCTGTACCACAAGCCCCTTCGTATCCGTCTCGCCGCTCAACAGATAGTTCATTCTTGTAACAGTCGCCCTTACATACTTCGTATGCTCTTTGTCCATATTGGCAATTCTATGCTCGATATCATCAAACCCGCGCTCAATCATATCCAGAAGCTCCGTCACATCATCCTGGTTATCCCCCAGCACCCTCGATCTTGCCTGCACCCGCTCGATAAATGCCTCATCATCCCGGATGTCTTTCAGACATTTCTTAATATCCATTTTGTAAATGTAAAAGTTATCGGAAGTCTTCAGAATATGATATTTTCTCCATACCACCTCTTCAACATAACTGTCCAGATGTTCCCGTAGAATTCCACTATAAGAATCCTGCTTCAAAAGCTTGGCAAAAAATTTGTTCATATTATGGAGCATGTCCTGTAAGGCCTTATTCAGCCGTCTCGTATTCACAAGTGCCGTCCGAAGCATACTGATGCTTGCTCTTGGATCATTGCGGAATGCATACAGCGTCGCATACACATTCTGTATATAAATATCTGTCTCCGATGCGTCATCCGAATACAGACGCTCAAATGATTCTATAAAAATAGCCGCATAATCCGGAATCACAATATTCGTCACCAGCGTATTATAATCCTCAATCCGCTTCAACCATCCGGCCCGCAAAAGCCAGTTCAGAATCCTTGACGCCGGCGTCTCCAGCATATCAAACTCCGTATCCGATTCTTCCCTTTTCAGTTCAAAACGCTTCTTCGCATTCATATCACTTAAGATCTGAATACACACTTCCTTCGTCAGAAAATAATTGCTATATTCATATTCTTCATTGATGCACAAAAGTGCTTCTATATAAATATCCCGGTTAACCGAACGGAACAAACTCCAGAACGTATCCGGGATTTCATTGATTAATTGCATATGTTTCTCCTCCAGATGATTCCATACAATTCTATCATTTTTACAGACTTTTTTCTACCAATTATTATTTGTGTTTTCCCCCTGAAACTGCTATGATAAAAGAAAAAAACAGAGGTATTCTTATGGCCGAAATTATAGAAAATATAGAACCAAATGTAAAAGCAAAGCTCGAAACAAATGCTGAATTAAATGCAGAATCAAATTTAGAAACAACTACAGAATCAAATACAGAAACACAACAACCGGATAACCTGCTGATCTATCCGGTTGCCGCATCTAATACAACAGATGCGACTCCAGACACATCCGCAGATGAAACCACTTCGACAGAAGCTTTATCCACAACAGAGGCTATTTCAAAAACTGCTTCATCTGACACGGAGCGTTCTCCCGAGACATCTGAGTCAGAAAACTCTACTATTGAAAATAAAGACCCAGAACCTTCCGCGAATTCTACTACTGAAGATAAAGACCCAGAACCTTTCGCGAATTCTACTGCTGAAGATAAAGACCCAGAACCTTTCGCGAATTCTACTACTGAAGATAAAGAATCTAAGTCTTCCAAGAGCCAGGAGTTCGAATCCGCTCCGAACTCTGCTGCCACTAACACTAATACCACTACAGAAGACCTGGATGACGATGACTACTACGACCAGACCTCTTCCAATACCACAAAAAATGAGCATCCATTCCGGAACTTCTTCTCTAACTTCCGTTCCAAACGCAAGATGGAACTCAATCGTGATGAGATGATTCTGTCCCGCATCAGCGATGATGACCTGATGGAATATCTCCGTCTGGAACAAAAACGTCTGGAAATCCTTCAGCAGGCAAAAGACGTAAGAGAAAAGAGAATCTGGATCGCATTCCAGATTACAATTACACTTTTATCAGTTGTACTCATCGTATATTTTCTCAAAGACAACCCGGTAATCCTGGTAACCATCTTATATACCATCGGAATCCTGGTAGCCCTTCGCATCTTAAAGCGTCCGGCAGATTCCGGCAATAATAAAAAAACTTCTGATGGTTCATCAAAAAAACCGTGGGACTAAGTTTTTCTTCCAGGGTATGTCATTTCACATAAATATACCGATACCAGCCATTTTTATCAATGCACTAATAACCACTCTAGATCATATACCCCGCCAGAACCATACTGGCAATCACACCAGCCAGAGTTGCAAGAAGCGCACCACTTAACGTGTACCGCGTCTTCGTAACTCTGGCTGTCATATAATACACACTCATTGTATAAAAAATTGTCTCTGTACAAGACATACTTATCGACGCAATCAGTCCAATATACGAATCCGTCCCATATTCTTTAAACAAATCCAGCAGCAACCCGGTAGCCGCAGAAGACGAGAACATCTTTACAACCGTAAGCGGCACCAGTTCTCCCGGAAATCCCACTCTCTCAGTAATACATCCCATTCCTTTTGAAATCACATCCAGCAATCCGGAAGCACGCAATATCCCAACCGCTGCCATCAGCCCTACCAACGTCGGCATAATCTTTACGACCATCAGGAATCCACTTTTGGCGCCTTTGATAAATGTATCATATACCGGTATTTTCATAAGTAACCCATATCCAATAATCCCAAAGATAACAAGCGGAACAATAAAATCCGTAAGATACAAAACTATCTGCATTTCATTTTTCTCTTTTCCCTACCATCATTCTATCTTATGCAGCCAGACTTTTTTCCATTCAAGCAGATTATTATCTGCTTTCATTATTTATCATCTTCATAAAGATATTTCCATTCAACCAGATCATTATCTGCATTTATTATTTACAATCTTTACAAAGAAAGAATAAAACTTACCGGACCCTTAAAATAATTATCAACAATTTCCTTTTGATTTTTTCATATTTTCCACATTCCCCTCATATGAATTATCACATATCCACATTTCGGAGTGTGCCATCCATGCTGAATTATCTCTGGTCCTTTATGATTCTTACCGGTGTCATCTATGCTGCCTTTACAGGTCACATGGCCGATATCACCACTGCTGCCCTTGACTCATCCAAAGAAGCTATCACACTTTGCATCACCATGACTGGTGTCATGGCTTTCTGGACCGGCCTTATGGAGATTGCTACAAAAGCCGGCATCATTCAGACCGCTTCCAGGAAGATGCGCCCCCTTATTCATTTTCTTTTTCCTCATCTTCCATCCGGTCATCCCGCCGAAGAATCCATTACCACTAATATGATCGCCAATATTCTTGGCCTTGGCTGGGCCGCCACACCGGCTGGCTTAAAAGCAATGGAGGAACTGTCAACCCTCGAAGATGAACGCAGAAAAGGACACCTGCCAGGTCCATCAAGACCGGCAGGTGTCGCAAGCAACGAAATGTGTACATTTCTGATTATTAATATCTCTTCCCTGCAGCTTATCCCTATCAACATCATCGCTTACCGCAGCCAATACGGAAGTGTAAATCCAGCTTCCATTATCGGCCCCGGAATTCTATCTACACTGATAAGCACCGTAGCCGCCATCTTCTACTGCAAATGCAAAGACCGGCTGAAATAAAAATATTTCTACACAAAAGATAACTCTCTGTAAATAAACACATTTCTAAATAAATATTTTCCCAAAACTTATCCACTCCTACTCAATATTCTGTGGATAAATATTCTTCTGCTTCAGCTTAATGTAGACAACTTCCCTGAACAGCGCATACACCACCGACATAAGCGGAATAAAGATCAGCATCCCAACGATTCCCATAAGACTTCCACCTACACTGACAGCCGCCAGTACCCAGATCGATGGCAGTCCCACAGAATTGCCAACGACATGTGGATATATCAGATTTCCCTCAATCTGCTGCAGAACCAGAAATAAAATAATAAATACCAACGCTTTAAATGGACTCACCATAAATATCAAAAACACTCCAACCACACATCCTATAAATGCCCCAAAGATAGGAATCAATGCCGTAAATGCAATCACAATTCCAGTCAGTAAAGCATACGGAAGCCGGAAAATCGTCATAGCTATCACAAACATAGTCCCCAGAATAATTGCCTCCACACATTGCCCTGTCAGAAAATTTGAAAATGTCTTATAAGTCAGTGCCAGCACTTCCAGTGTCGCCTCCGCTCTTCCCTTCCGGACAAATGCATACAGAACTTTCTTAGCCTGTCTTCCTAATTTTTCTTTCTGCAACAAAATATACATAGCAAACACAAAAGCAATAAAAAATGTTGCCAGCGCCCCGATAATATTTTTCGCAGTATTAATCGTCGATTCCAGCACGCTCCCCGCACCATTTCTTAAAAACTGCATCCCAGCATCCATAATCTTGTTCCAATCAAACTCCAGATTATTTACAAAGCTCATAATCTCTTTATTATTATGGAACCAATGATCCGCCCATTCCTGAACCTGCGGAATAAATGCCTGCATACTCCTTCCCAGATTTGCAAATGTATCAGCCAGCTGCGGTATCAGTCCAAACAGCACCAGTGCAAGTATTCCGGCAACGCCCAGAAGAACGACCATAAGGCTGATCCCTCTTGCATACTTTGTCTTGGTTTTGCATATATGACATTCTACAAAATTCATCGGCACATTTAATACAAATGCAATCGCTCCTCCAAGCAAAAAAGGATACACCACATTTAACACAAACCGTAATACTGCAATTACCGTATCAAATTTCCATAAACAGACAATAACAACTGCTGTAAATAATATCAGACCTCTGATCTGTTTCAATGTTTCTTTTTTAAATTCCATTCTTTTACTCCTTTTAATACTTGTATCACTGGCAGATTAAAAAATGCTAATCCACATACGATAAAATATTGCTGCATATTCAACGTCTGCACTTTAAATAATCCATGTACTCCAGGAATTAAAAGAACCATCGTTATCAGCAGCATTCCCAGAACAAATGCTCCTATAAGATATTTGTTATTCCAGAATCTTTTTGTAAATATTACAGGCTTACTGTCTTTGCAGTTAAATCCATGAACCAGTCTGCTCATACACAACGTTCCAAATGCCATCGTACTTGCCAGAACCGCATTATGATCTCTGTAACCTGTCAAAAATGCTGCCATCGTCATAATTCCAATGCACAATCCTTCCGTTCCAACACTCAACAGATATTGCTTTGTCAAAATGGATTCATTCATTGGTCTTGGTTTTTGTTCCATTACTCCTTTCGAATGCGGTTCCATACCTAATGCAATTGCCGGAAGGCTGTCGGTAAGCAGATTAATGAACAGTAAATGTACCGGAGCAAATGGAACCGGAAGCCCCATAACCGATGCACATAATACAGTCAGAATTGCTCCAAAGTTTCCCGATAATAAAAATTGTATTGCATTCTTAATATGCTGATACAGATTTCTTCCATTCTCAACCGCTTTTACAATCGTTGCAAAATTATCATCTGTCAGCACCATTGCTGCAGCATCCTTTGCGACCTCACTGCCAGTAACTCCCATAGCAACACCAATATCTGCCTGCTTTAATGCCGGCGCATCATTTACACCGTCACCTGTCATTGCAACGATATTTCCTTTTTCCTGCCATGCCCTCACAATCCTGATCTTATGCTCCGGGGATACTCTTGCATAGACTGATATTCCTTCCACAAAATCTTTCAGCTCTTCATCTGACATATTTTCAATTACAGCGCCTTCACAGGCCTCGGATTCATCCTTTAAAATACCAATTCTTTTTGCAATCGCAGCTGCTGTAATCTTATGATCTCCTGTAATCATAATCGGACGGATCCCCGCATGCATACATTCTTCTACCGCAACTTTTGATTCCTCTCTCGGTGGATCCATCATTGCGATCAAGCCAAGAAAAGTCAGATCTCTTTCATCTTCTTCCGAAAGCTCCACTCCCGATTCAATTGGTTTGTATGCAAATGCCAATACCCGGAGCCCTTCCTTAGAAAACCTTACATTTTGTTCTGTAATATTCTTTCGGTCCAACGCTGTAAAACGCCTGACCTCTTCCCCGATTCTGATCTTTGCCATACGGTTCATTAAGACATCTACAGCACCTTTGATAACCATAATATGCCCGTCTTCCATCTCATGAGATGTTGACATCAATTTTCTGTCACTGTCAAATGGAACCTCAGATACTCTTGGATATCTGTTTCTGACTTCCATTGCTTCCATCCCAAGATTACTTCCAAGATTGATCAGAGCTGTTTCCGTAGGATCTCCTATCTCCTGTCCGTCTGTATTAGATGAATCATTGCAAAGTATGCTAAATCTTAACAATAGCTTCTCATTTTCATTTTTTAAATTGATCTCTCCTGTCGGAATCCTTCTTTCATCCACATAATAGTCTTCCACAGTCATCTTATTTTGTGTCAATGTTCCCGTCTTATCCGAACATATTACAGACACACTTCCAAGACCTTCAACTGCCTGCAATTTTCTTACAATCGCATGTTCTTTTGCCATCTTTTGTGTCCCGAACGACAACACAATCGTTACAATAGAACTCAACGCCTCCGGTATTGCAGCCACCGCCAGTGCTACCGCAAACATAAATGCCGATCCGACAGACTGCCCTTGAAAAACATTTACTCCAAAAATCACTGCCGCAAACACTAATATTGCAATCGAAAGCTTTTTCCCGAAATCATCCAGGTTCATCTGCAGCGGTGTTCGTTTTTCTACCGTAGTCTTCATAAGTCTGGCTATCTTTCCAACCTCTGTATCCATGCCGATTGCCGTAACTTCATAACTTCCTCTTCCATATGTCACAAAACTTCCGGAAAATACACGGTTACGCTGATCACCTAATGCTGCTTCCTGACTAATCTCCTCCAGATTCTTTTCTACCGATATACTTTCACCGGTTAATGCACTTTCATTAACCTTCAGACTTGCACATTCAATCAATCTGCCATCCGCCGGAATGCAATCTCCAGCTTCCACAATCACTTCATCCCCGATTGTAACCTCTCTTGAAGCGATTTGTACGATATTGCCATCACGCCTTACTTTTGCTTCCGGTGCAGATAATTGTTTTAAACTATCCAATGACTGCTCCGCTTTTACAGTCTGCACCGTTCCAAGAATTGCATTCATTGTAATTACAATAAATATAACAATTGCACTCTCCGCATCTCCCAATATTCCGGAAATAATCGCCGATATAATAAGAATAATGACAAGAAAATCTTTAAACTGTTCCAGAAATATCTGTATAGCACTTTTCTTTTTTTCTTCTACTAATTCATTCCATCCATATTTCTCCTGATTTCTTTTTGCCTGCTCACTTGTTAACATCTTTTCTACCCCTTTCTTATACTTATTTTTTACACTTCTTTTTTCTTATAACACAGCTTTTCTTTCTTTTCATACTTCTTCTTTCAATACAGCTTTCCTTTTCATACTTCTTCTTTCAGCGCGGCTTTCTTTCCTTTTTATACTTCTTAATCTTTCATTCAGCGTAGCTTCTCTTGTGCTCACAGATATAAAAAAAGAGACTCTTATTGCATAAAAACTATGCAATAAAAGTCTCACCATTTCATTACGATACGGATAGTAATATATAACCATCGTATTGACGTCATCGTAAACACTCATATCTTGTATTACTTATATTATGTTCTGACATATCCATTCAACCATCAAACATATGAGTGCCAGTTACTCCCTCTTATTAATTTATAATATACCCATTTTTATTTTACATGTCAATCATATTTTAAATAAAAAAAAGAATTAGTAACTATATACTACTTCACTCTCATTCCTCATGAGCGTGCGGGGATTCGAACCCCGGACAACTTGATTAAAAGTCAAGTGCTCTA
>ERZ827037.1494-NODE-1494-length-24535-cov-6.847998_pt1 | contig 24535 bp, 26 predicted proteins | sample MGYA00519924_ERZ827037 | MGnify/ENA primary metagenome ERZ827037 (study PRJEB31778, sample SAMEA3449250) | human gut metagenome | biome: human gut; feature: human-associated habitat; material: faeces | place: United Kingdom | collected 2010/2012 ...
AATCCTCACCTCAGTAAGGAGTTACAGAATGTTTCAACGGTGCAAAGGTAATAATTATTTTTGGTTTCATAAATAAATCGTCTTTTTTTTAATTTTAAAAGTTTATCTTTGCTTCATTATTATCAAGAAATAGATTTATGAATATATACGCAGTCCATTTGATTACTTTCTCACCTACCCATACCTCTAAACAAGTAGGCGAGGCAATTGTTCGCGGTACAAGCATTTCCGAAATCACAAAAACAGACTTGACGTTGCGTCCGGTGGGTAAGCTTGAAATTCCCGAAAACACCTTGACAGTGATTACAGTTCCTGTATATGGCGGAAAAGTGGCGCCTTTGGCATTGGAGCGGATGAAAGACATTCATACTTCCGGCGCTCCGGCGGTGCTGGTGGTCGTATATGGTAATCGTGCCTATGAAAAAGCATTGGCAGAACTGGACGCATTTGCATCGGAAAGGGGATTTAAAGTGATTGCCGGCGCTACGTTTGTAGGCGAACATTCGTATAGTACGGAGCAAAATCCCATAGCTGTGGGGCGGCCGGACGCGGATGATTTGCGGTTTGCGGAAACTTTCGGCGCAAAAATAAGGACTAAAATAGAAGCGGCTGCCGATATGGATAAGTTATACGCTGTCGATGTGAGCCGTATTCAACGTCCCCGTCAGGCGTTTTTTCCGTTATTCCGTTTTTTGCGGAAGGTGGTGAAGCTGCGTAAAAGCGGTGTGCCTATGCCCCGTATTCCGGCAGTCGATGCGGAGCTTTGCAATCACTGCGGGTATTGTGCGGCACATTGTCCGGCAGGTGCTATTGCGAAAGGTGATGAGTGCAATACTGATGCGGAAAAGTGTATTCGTTGCTGCGCTTGTGTAAAGGGCTGTCCGCAAAAAGCCCGTACTTTCGATACGCCGTTTGCAGCTTTGCTTGCCGACTGTTTTAAAAGACAGAAAGAAGACAGGATTATCTTGTAGCTTCAGGCGGATTGTATTTGTTTTCTCAAGCGTGCGGATTAAGCAGTCACTTTTATGATTAACGCTTTCCGGGTGTTTTCGTCTATCCGGAATCTGTTGTCTGTTCTTTCGCCTACCAGCCAGATAATGTCGTTGCCGCAACATAATACCCATTGCTGCTCTTTGCGGAGGAGGGAGAATTTGCGGTCGGTCATGTAGTCGCTTATTTTTTTTCTGCCTTTCATACCGAACGGGATAAAATAGTCTCCTTTCTGCCAAAGCCGCAGAGATAGGGGAAGCATGAGTTTATCCGCATCGAAGCAGGCGACTGTTTTGTCTCGGGGAATGATGAAGTCCGGGGTAAGAATATGCTCTTCCATGGTTAAAGTGGGTTGTGTGGCTTGCTGACAGGTTTCAATCAGCAGATATTCACGGTCTTTCACTACACGCCAATGCCCAGAGGTGAAAACTTTTCCCGGTTGTCCTTCCAACGCCCGGCATATATCTTCAACTTGAGTTGCGTTGAAGCCGAGCGGATATAAGATTTCAAACAATAATGTTTTGGGGGCGGGTTCATGCATCAGGGCACCGATGTGTATTCCCTTTGCTGTCCGTACCCGTTGTATTCCTTCTTCTATTCCTTTTTTATATATGGCGGACGCTTCGTTCAGATGTTCGGCGGTGTTGAGAATACTTTCTTTGACGGACGGATTGATTTCCTGCATCATCGGCAGCAGGTTTAGGCGTATTTTATTGCGGGTATATTCGTCTTGCAGATTGGTGCTGTCCGTTACGTAATCTTGTCCTATACGGTTCAGGTAGTTGATGATTTCGTTACGGTCCAGGCAGAGTAAGGGGCGTACGATGTGTCCGTTCTTGGGGCGTATTCCCCGTAGTCCGTTGATACCTGTGCCACGGATTAAATTCAGCAGAAGGGTTTCCACACTGTCGTCCTGATGGTGAGCTACGGCGATAACGTTGGCATTACTTTTTGTCCGTATTTTCTCGAACCATTCGTAACGCAGTTCCCTTGCCGCCATTTCGATGGAGATGTGTCGTTCTTCGGCGGTACGTAAAGTATCGAAGTGGACGGTGTGTAGCGGAACTTGTCGCTTTGTGCATAATTGGCGGACAAATGTTTCATCTCTGTCGGATTCTTCACCGCGGAGGTGGAAATTGCAATGTGCGGCTTCGCATTCATAACCCAACGTTTGCAGTAAGCACAATAGAGCAACGGAGTCTGCACCGCCGCTTAGGGCGATGAGTATTTTGTCCGCAGGCATGAAAAGCTTTTTCTGGCTGATATATCGTGCTACTCTTTCCTTTTCCATAGGGGCAAATATACATGTTTCTTCTTGAATTTTATTATTTCTGTGCAGAAACGTTGTTTTCCTTTATGTCTCTTATTTAAAAACATTCTAAATTATTTGTGCTGTATGAACTTATCTTTTATCTTTGCGGCAAAAATAAAGAAAGGCAGAAAGACTATGCGTTTATCCGAATTAAAAACCGGTGAAAAAGGTGTAATCGTTAAAGTGCTGGGACACGGCGGTTTTCGTAAGCGAATTGTAGAAATGGGTTTTATCAAGGGAAAAACCGTAGAGGTGTTGCTGAATGCTCCTCTGAAAGATCCTATTAAGTATAAGGTAATGGGATACGAAATTTCCTTGCGGCGCCAGGAAGCCGAGATGATTGAAATCGTCGGTGAAAAGGAAATGTGCCGGGAAGCCGTGCAACTCGATTATCACAAAGGGCTGAGCGAAGATATGCGTTTGGGAGAAGAAGAACTGAAACGCATTGCTTTGGGAAAGCGTCGTACCATCAATGTGGCTTTGGTAGGAAATCCCAACTGCGGTAAAACATCTCTTTTCAATATAGCCTCGGGCTCGCATGAGCACGTGGGAAATTACAGCGGTGTCACCGTAGATGCCAAAGAAGGTTATTTCGACTTTCAGGGCTATCACTTCCGCATCGTGGACTTGCCGGGCACTTATTCGCTTTCTGCTTATTCTCCCGAAGAAATTTATGTCCGCCACCACATTATCAACGAAACTCCGGACATCATTATCAATGTAGTGGACTCTTCCAATTTGGAGCGTAACCTGTATCTCACTACCCAGCTGATTGACATGAATGTACGTATGGTTATTGCGCTCAATATGTACGATGAGCTGGAAGCGAGCGGAAATACGTTGGATTATGTAAAACTCGGCCAGCTGTTCGGCGTGCCGATGCTGCCTACTATCAGCCGTACCGGAAAAGGGATTGAACAACTGTTCCATGTTATCATCGATATTTATGAAGGCGGTGACTTCCTGGATAAGAAAGGCAAGGTGCGTGCCGAAATTTTGAATGACCTGCGTAACTGGCATAAGGAATATGTACCCGACCATGACTTTGGTACTCATAAAGAGGAAAAGGAGCATCCGGTGGGCTTTTATCGCCACATCCACATTAATCACGGACCGGAACTGGAGCGGAGCATTGAGGAGGTGAAGCGGGTTATCAGTGTCAACGAGAACATACGCTATAAATACTCTACCCGTTTTCTGGCCATCAAACTGCTGGAAAATGATGATGACTTAGAGGGTACGGTAGAGGAGTTTCCTAATGGAAAAGAGATTCTTGAAGTCCGCAATCGTGAGGAGCAACGTCTGCGCAATGCGATAAACGAGGATAGCGAGCAAGCCATTACGGATGCCAAATATGGTTTTATCTCCGGTGCTCTGCGTGAAACTTATGTGGACAATCATGAGGATACGGCACGTACGACACGCGTGATAGACTCCATCGTGACACATCGTGTATGGGGATATCCTATCTTTTTCCTGTTCTTGTATCTGATGTTTGAAGGAACATTCATACTGGGAGATTATCCCATGCAAGGTATTGAATGGCTGGTTGGGGCATTGGGAGATTTGGTGCGTGATAATATGTCTGAAGGTCCGTTGAAAGATTTGTTGGTCGATGGTATTATCGGCGGTGTAGGCGGGGTGATTGTCTTCTTGCCTAATATCTTGATTTTATATTTCTTTATATCGTTAATGGAGGATTCCGGATATATGGCGCGTGCGGCCTTCATTATGGATAAGATAATGCATAAAATGGGGTTGCATGGCAAATCTTTTATTCCTCTGATTATGGGATTCGGTTGTAATGTGCCGGCTATTATGGCCTCGCGTACCATCGAAAACCGAAAGAGCCGGTTGGTAACCATGCTCATTAATCCGCTGATGTCGTGCAGCGCACGCCTGCCTATTTATTTACTGTTGGTAGGGGCGTTTTTTCCGAACAATGCCAGTTTGGTGTTGTTAGCAATCTATGCCATCGGAATTTTGCTGGCGGTAGTTATGGCGCGGCTTTTCTGCCGTTTTCTGGTGAAAGGAGACGATACGCCGTTTGTAATGGAACTTCCCCCTTACCGTATACCGACATCCAAGTCTATTTTCCGTCATACATGGGAAAAAGGCGCGCAGTATCTGCGCAAAATGGGCGGTATTATTATGGTGGCTTCAGTTGTGATATGGGCATTGGGGTATTATCCGAATCATGATGCGTATCAGGATGTGGCGGAACAGCAGGAAAATTCTTATATCGGCAGGATAGGTAAGGCTGTGGAGCCTGTGATAGAGCCGTTGGGCTTTGACTGGAAGTTAGGTATCGGTATTCTTTCCGGAGTAGGAGCCAAGGAATTGGTGGTGAGTACGCTGGGAGTGCTATATGCGGATGATGCCGAAGCTGATGCTGTGAGCTTGGGCGAACGTATTCCGATTACGCCGTTGGTAGCCTTTGGCTATATGGTGTTTGTGTTGATATATTTTCCATGTATTGCTACGTTGGCGGCCATTAAGGGAGAGTCGGGCAGTTGGAAGTGGGCTTTGTTTACGGCAGTGTACACTACTGCACTCGCATGGGTAGTGTCCTTTGCCATTTATCAGATAGGAGGATTATTTGGATGAATAATTGGCAGAATTGGGCGGTAGCTCTCATCTTGTTGTTGTGCATTGTCCGTATAGGGCAGAGTGTTTATCTTTTTTTTCGTAAAGTGAAGGAAAAACGTAATCCTTGTGAGAATTGTGCAACTGGCTGTGAATTAAAGCGGTTGTACGAGAAGAAACGTTCCGAGTGCAGTGATGAGAGAAAAGAAATAAAGAAAAATTGTTGCGGATAGTTGGTAGTTCCAAAAAATGTACTACCTTTGCATCCGCAAACGAGAAAGACTGGTTCCTTGGATGAGTGGCTTAGTCAGCGGTCTGCAAAACCGTGTACGGCGGTTCGAATCCGCCAGGAACCTCAAAGACCCCTCTTAGATGGTTTCTAAGAGGGGTATTCTTTTAAAATAGTCGAAAATGTTCCCAAAATGTTCCCATTTTTAAAAATTCATATCCCTTTCCCATATTGATAAGGGCTATTTTTTATTTTTATTGGTCGAAAAGAAAACATTTGATTTTCTTGTATCGCTTCTTTTAAGTTGAGGCTTCCGCGCTTCTATCTTGATTTCACCTATGAGTTTTGCAAGATGTTTATGTTCAGCAATGGCCTTTTTAAGATATATACCGGAAGTGTCGTTTCTGGCTCGCTTCATATAGTCACCCACTCGATGTAAACAGGTATATACGGCGGCGGATACAAACCGATTTAAATATTCTTCCCTATCATAAGGGAATAACATGTTCTTTATCATATAGATGTTTTATTAATGAATAAGATGTTTGTTTAGCTCTCTTAGATTGAACGTTCCGGGCCGGGTTCTACCTTCGCACTTAACAACTCGCATTTCTTTCTGCATTTCTTTCCGGCGGCGTTCCTGTATAGCTTTGCATTCCGATAGCCGGATATAGTATAAAACCTCGTTCACCTTGTTAATCACGTCTGGACTTTCATAGGCGCGTCTTAATGCTTCCTCTATACTCATACGTTAGTCCCCCGCTTATTTACATCCCATGACGAGGGCAATTTATTAGTTGAGGTAACACCCGATTTTTCGATCCGACCGAACATTGTATAAAGTTCCGATAGCCAGTAGATATTATCGGGGGCTATTTCTTTTTCATTTTCCGCAATAGCCTGAATTGCCGATACTATTTTGTTTTGCCATTCCCTGGGAGTGTTGGACCAGAGCGCCGGATTCATTGCTTCATAAAGTTTCACGCCTAATTGTTCGATAGTTAATGTTTCCATAATGATATAGTGTTTTATTCCGGCTGGGGGTAGGCGATTGTATAAAAGTCCACGCCCCGCCAGTGGTTAATGATTAATTGTTAGCAAATAGAGGTGTTATCATTCTCCTTTGAAAGCATGTAGCCACACAATGCAGCAGGAAAGACAAATAACACGGGATTAATGAAGGTGAGAAACACCAAAATAAGAGTAATAGCGGTTTTCGTACCGTTGGGCATTGTTTGCCGGATACTATTATTCCCCGACAAACCGTTTTTATTAGTGTAGTGCATTACTAATTAAAAAGTTTGTTTATAAAATCGTTGTATAAAAAGGAGAACGGTTTCACGCTGACCCGTTGCACTACACCAAAAGGCAGTCAAGGCATTAACCATTGACACGGGGGCATGAAACCGTATATGTTTTGTTGCGGACATAAAAAAAGCCCACAGAATATTTGCGGACATCTCCGCCTTTTGGAATGTAGTGCACTGCAAAGATACAACGCATTTTCTTTTCTCCAAAAAAGAAGAGATGTTTTTAATATCAAAAGGACTGATAGCAACTTTCGTGTTGCCGGACGTAGATGTAGGAGTTACTATACATAAAAAAGCCCTGAACCGATACAAATCGGAACGGGGCTTCATTGTCTTAATAAACGGCCACGCCTCACGGCGGTACACTATCTTTAGAAAGTAGCTGCAGAGAGTTCTTTGGTGATATGCTCCACTGCTACCCGTATCTTATCGTATTGCTTTTGCCCGGCCGCTGTAACTCCTGAAGTATATTGTCGCATCAATGAAGCGTTGATACCGGCCAACTCTGCAATCTTAGTAACATTCAGGAATGAGAAATAGTTGAAAAAGGATTGCATATCATATTTGTAGATAAATTCCATCTCCGGTACTTCCTTTCCTTCTTTTGCCTGCATCTCCTTTATTTCCTCATATGTTTTCATCATATCTTCTTTGGCGGCTTCTGCTGTATCTCCATATCCAGCCAAACCAAAGCCGGGCAAATCTTCCTCTACAAAGCATGAGTAATACCCATCACTCGCCTTTTCCATGATTACAGTTACTTTCATATCCATTACTTTAAAATAGGAGTACGGCACTATTACCGTACCCCATTGCCTCAACATTTACGGTCTTTCAAGTATGAAGCGCAAAAGGTCGGGGGATTACTCCCCCAAAAGAACCTTTCTTGCTTTACGTTCCATTCCGGTAGGTACTTCTTGTTTGCCATGCCTTGACAAAGCAAATTTGTTTCCCGTTTTAGGACTGTACCAAATATCGTGGTTTGCCCCATGCCTAAGAACGTAACAACCTGCTGCGGTAAGTTCCGCAAAAAACTGATTGTACTTCATAATGTAAAAGACCGTTTTTATTAAGACGCTACAAATATAGCGTTTTTGCTATAAACCACCAAATTAAAACATAGCTTTTTCGTTATATTTTCATGTAGACATAGCGGTTTTGCGTACTTCCCGTATAACTGGAACCCGTTTTTTTGTTCCTTATTGATTTTATGATATTAAGAATAGGATATTAGTATGCCCGTTTATTTCAACAATAGCGGGGGTTATAATTTTTATATATGAAAAATAGGCTATTTTTAAATCAAATACGCTATCTTTGCCACGGTGTCAATAGGTAGTTTATAATCATTCTTCGGATTACAGGAAACAATAAAAGCTCGGCAGTATTACCGGGCTTTTATGATTGTTGAGGCTATCGTATTACTTATTAAATAATATTTCTCCCCTTCCGGTGCGCTTCCCCCAATTGTTGGCCGCTATCACAATTTGTTCACCGGTAACCACCGCACGCCCACTACCGCCGCCAAGATTACCGGAATGAATGGAATCGTACAGTTTCTTTTGGTCTGCTTGATTGATGAACATTTCACCGCTGCTGACACGGGCAGTAATACCGTCTTGATAGTTGGTTCCGCCTACAATACCACCTTCGGCAAAGTTGCCTATGGACCGGACACTGGCCATAGCACTGGTAATGGCGGCTATCGTACTGGTGATAGCTACGATATTCATCGGCCACTTTTGGGTGGCTTGCGTTGCAACGGCTTCGGCACTTTTTGCAGCCGTTAAGGTCTGTACTACTTGAATTATTTGCGCCATTGCTGATATAGTACCCCCTATATAGGACAATATATCGTTGTTCATCGAAGATAAAGCGTTTCCGATTTGGCTAAGCGAACCGGTTACTTCGCTTATACCTTCTTCTTTTTCTTTTATAGTTTGTAATTTATCACCTTCTTCCTCTAATAGCTTTATAATCCCTTTGATTTGTTCGGCCTCTTCTCCGGTAGCATATTTAAGTACATCCCGTAACATGGTGATACGCTCTTGTATTCCTTCGTACAACTCCATACGACGGGTAAGACTGTTTATCAGGACATCGTCGCCTTCTTCCGGTCCTTCGTTCATTCCACCTTCGATAAGTTCCTGAACAGGCTGCATCAGAACAGGAAGTTTCTTGTCGCCCTGAATAGCCCTGAATATCTCATCACTCAACTTATTATCGGAAGTTCTTTCTATGGCGGTCTTTATCTTTAAATCCCTCTCAATATACCCCACTTCTACACCCAATTCCTTTTTATTGCCAGCGCTTACACCTGTACCGCCTGTTCCGCTTCCAGAGCCAGCATAAACCTTATAACCTTCAAGGCTTGTGATTGGGTTAAAACCCTTTATCCCTTTGTTTCTATTATTATATTCATTGGCGGTTTCGTTAAACTCTCTTATTTGGCTCTCTATCCGGCTGTTTAAATTTTGATAATCAATCCCCATATTTGAGAGCCCGGTAAGTCCTTCATCACTAAGTTTATTTAAGCCGGCGTTTACGAGTATTGCATCCCTATATTTCTGAAAGAGTTGCGTTTTTGCGTTCTTACGTTCTTCATCCGTAGCTATTTTATATTCTTTACTAAGTCCGCTTATGTCACCTTCCAGCAAGATATTTCCGCGTTCGTCGAAGTGTTGATACATATTTTCAGCTAAGGACGCCGCCCGCCTGAAGGATTCATACTCCTTTTTATATCTTTCCTTTAATCTATCTCTTTCTCCGGGCTTTTTTACATCAATAGAGAGTATCTTGTCTAAATCTTGCATGGATAGTTCTATATCGTCCCATCCAATCTCTTCTTTCAATATAGCCTTTACTGCCTCTATCGTATCATGCTGCAACGTTGCATTTATTCGCTGCTGGTTTTCTATACCTTCCCGCCACATATCAAAGCCTTTGTTAGCCTCATCGACCGGAGCAAATTTGTTTTTAGCTAATGTCTGTCCTTTTGCTATCAGCCCCTCATTTTTAGATGAGAAATACCTATGACTTATCTGTGTATTTCCTAACTGGTCCATGACCTTTTGCGTAGCTATCGCTCTGTCTATTATCTTATCTAACCCTTTTATGAAGGGGGAAAATTCACCGGCTCCCAAAGCGTAGAAAAACTGATCTATTGCAGTCCTTGCGGCTTTCATCGTTTCCGCCATAGCATCCCCTTTAGCCTGGCTGGAACTCATAATTTTATTTAGTGCTTCGCCCGCAGTGGCGGCCGCACCTAACCCAATAGCCATTTTTCCCAAAGTTGACGTTACGTCCTTTGCAACTGTCCCTAAATTTAAATTTTTCTGAATGTACTTATCCAGGCTCTTTTGAGCCCTTTCCAAACTACCGCTATATTGGTCGGAGTTCATTATTAAGCGGGTAATTATATCTGCCATATTCTTATTCTTTTTTTAACTATTTTCTAATCAAATATTATTCAAAATATATAACTGGGTAGGCTATCCATGTGGCAAACCTACCCGGAACTACGTTATACAATCTTAGCTAAAGCACGAATAAGCCTTTCTAAATCTTTTCCGGCAATCGTAAAACACGGTTCGCGCCCGTTACCTTCTCTCTGCAGTCTTGCTTGTCTGCTTTCTTCCATCAGAACAAATACAGCATTTGCGGGCGTTTCGTCCGGATTAGTTGCTTGGAAAATGTTGATAGTAGCCGGTTCCTTTAAGGCTTCAAATTTAATGCCGGATTGCGGTACTACATCGGTTGCCAATTTCAATAATTGAATACCAAGCCGGCATGCTTCCGTACGGCTTAATCGTACCGCGTTCTCTTCTGAAATCTCTTTCCCAACTTGCGCACATGCTACCAATACCTTTTTATTCATGTCTCTTCCTACATAAAGTAGTTTTTCTCCTTTACCAAAAATTTCCTTTTGTTCCATAATTTAGTTATTAAAAATTTATATTCATCTTAGCGGTGATTCCGCTTCGTTGTTTCATCATTCCTTCTGTATTAACCTTACCCCCACGGCAAATTTTTCCAAAACAAAAATTTTTCTCGGAGTAGGGGCAGTGGATTTGAGTAAATGCCGGCAAATAAAAAAAACACTCCCCCCCCCCCTCATGTAGATAGTGTACACGTTGTTTCCATTCGTTCTACATTCATTTCCGGCTTTTAGCGGCCAACCGTCACCGACTGCCGTCTCTGTGTATATCGGAAGCAAAACGCTTCACAATTGCGTATTACATCGGTCTGTCTCTTATAGTCTGTCTCCATACAATCTGCTATGTTATTCCTTCAGATAGTCTATCTGTTTTTACATTACGCAGCATCCGGTTGTATTTGCCCGTAAATGCCGTTTCTTTTCGATTTGGCGGGCTTTTGTTGTTGGGGCGGTAACTTGTAGACCGGAAGCCTCAACAAATGAAACACACGCTTATTTTGTAGCATTATCCGTAACATCATACAGTTTGCAGCCGGTTTTCTCCTTGACACGTAGCAGGAAGTTTGCAGCCTCATCATTACTCACCACCAACTTTACGGCCGTTAACCCTTCAGTATTGGGCTTTTGCATCAGTAAAGAGCACGGCTGATTGTAGTAGCTCCAATAAAAGAGCATATCAGTAAGATAGAACGTATCTATCTGGACTATATATTTCCTCGGCGGTCTTTCCATTGTTGTACATCGTTTCAATCATATGTAAACAGCTTTCTTTTTCTCGCTACGGGCTTTTCTCATTGCCGGCATACGTTTCCGCATGGAAGATAATAACGCCAAAATCGGGCTTATTTCATGGTATCATCGTAACATAGCATTCATGTTCGACACGATAGCATAGATGTACGGCAACTTTCCGTGTCTTTCTGCCGCTTCTAATGTCGTTTCTTTCGGGTATTTCTTCTTGTATGAGCGTACAGATACATGATAACGGTAGTATAGTGTATCGTAGACATTTCGCCATATATCACTTTGCGGCTTATTCGTTTTTCTGGCACAATCGTTAACCATCATGCGGATAGTATCACGTAGCGACATCGGAGCCAGCGGTTCGGGCAAAGCATTTGTTGCGGCCAAACGTTCAATAGCATTAACGCGCTGTTCCAACTCTGCAACTTTAACATATTCACCCTCTTTTATTACTTTCTCCATAGTATTGAAAGCTGCGATATATTCTAATTTGAATTTCAAAGCCTTTTTCCCTGTGAACCCCATAACAAGCAAAGTAAATCCATCGCGGGTCATAACAACAACTCTTGAATTTCTTACTCCCCCATTAGGTTGAGAAATATCTACTGATGTCTCCGCAAAATATCCTTTACATTGGTTTTCAGTCATTTTAGATAATAAAGTGTCGATAGCCTTTAATACATCACCATGTTCTTTTCCGAACTTTTCAGCCACCAACAAACTGTTTGTTAGTGCTTGGTTGTTCTCACTACGAAATACAATGTTATTCATAATCCGATTTTTTAAGTTTATAATTCATTCCACTAATCACACATTGTCGGCTATTGCCGTTTCTTTTCGATTTGGCGGGCTTTTGTTGTTGAGGCGGTAACTTGTAGGCCGGAAGCCTCAACAAACGAAACACATGCTTATTTAGTATTTTCTTCGTTGTATATACTTTGGCTTCCCTTTGAAGTCGTACCGACTTCCCATCCGGGAAGTATAAGACAAGTTACCCGATATATTCGGGCATATATATAAGCGCCCAAAATGCTGTTTTTTGTAAACTTGCATTACTTTTTTATGGTTAAATTGTTGATTTTCAATTGTTTTTGCTCGACCCTATTTGGAGCCTTTAACACTCTGCTGCATCTCTTAACAGTTTGCCTAATTTGTACTTATATTCAACTTCTTTATTATCAAGTATATATCTAAATTTATGCCTTATACATTTCCAGTCCCGAACAAATGCTCGCGCCTGTTCTGCCTGCTTTTTAGTAATCTCCCCGGCATCATGTAATTCTTTGATATGGGACAGATATTTATCCTTTCCGAACTCCATTATATACCGGGCTTTTTCTATTTGAGTGGTACGTACACCTATATCCGCCTCTATTTTTTTGGGAAATGATATACTATCCCAGTCCTTATAAAACCGCTCTGTAAGCCTCTTTATAAAATCGGAGCTTATAAAGGTGGATAATGGTATGCTTTGCCGCCGGAACATGGTTTCTATACGGAGAATGTTCCCATTTACAGGCTTCCCCTTATTCCGATATTCAAATGCCTTATCGTATATCTTAAATACCTTCTTTATGTTCTTACTCTTTTCGGTGGTTCTCTGCCTGTCTTTCTCATAGTTGGCATCATTAAAAAACTCTTTTTCATTTTCCCCGCCGATGGAAGTTGCAACGCTGATATACTTCAAAGCCTCAACCTCAACCGGGATATTAAGCCCTATTTCAAAATAAGACACTTTTATAGCCTCATTAATACCTATGCCGATACGGTCGAACAATCGATGAATAGTTTCTACAGCCTGCGATATGGTAAAAAAGCCGGAGTTATCCAACCGCCCGCCGTTCCATTTGCTATAAAGGCTATGCGGACTACACGTAATCCGTATGCGTTCACCTCTGATACTCATTTCGATACCTTCAAATTTACTTTCTTTAGGGCTCTCGTAATAGTGTTCGTTGCCTTTGGTACATTCTGTAAGGCGGTTATGTTCCACAATGGACGGGACCGACATATTCGAACTGACCTTTATATTAAAAACTACTCTATCAAACATAGTACTCCGTATAAGAGCGCACAATATAGCAAACGAATACACCGAACATCCCGTTACATTTGGTTGAACGAGGGTTCTATACGTTTCCATTTATTCATATCGTCTTTCTCTTCAAAGTAGAAACGGATCACATTACCTTCTATGGTATTACTTTCTCTGAATAGCTGCATGATTTCCGTATATTCGGTGTCGTTGAAATCCTCTTCCAACTCATAGAGACGGGAAATAGACTTATAATCAAGGTCTCCGTATTCGTTACGCTGCAGAAGAGACATAGCAAGCTTATAGATAGGGTTTCTTTCGCCGTCGCCGCGTTGTTTTATCCACTTGCTTAGATAGTCTATCAGGCGCTTTTCGGCAATATCTGCCCGCTCGTCGAAACGTTTTACCCGGTTTCCTTTCACCTGTATGCGGAACGTGTCGTTATTTACGGTAAAACCCAATTGTTCGTCACGCTTCAGTTCTCCATATTCTTTCAGAGCTTTATAATAGGATTCAGCCTCATTGCGAAGCCAGCTTTTGAATGTTTGGCCGTCCTGTACGTATTTGCGCAATCTCTTTTCCACAGAGGATATAAAGCGGGTACGCATTTTCTGGTAGTTCTTGCGCCGGGCGGTTTCTTCCTGCTTCTTTTTTGTTGACAGGGCATGTAAAAGGACTTCGCGCTCCTTTGTCGATAGTTTATCTATATCCATAAGACCGATATTATAGCGTTATAGGAGTGGGTCTAGCCCCGTTTGTATTTAAAGACGGTTCCCTGTTGTATAGCCTCATCGATAGCGTCGGAATAGTACAAAACGCGACCGCTTATTTTTTTTGATTTAACAATCCCCCTTTTTGTAAGACTGTGTAATGTAGGCAATGTTATACGAAGCAGCTTAGCTGTTTCCTTTCTGGTGTAAAACCTGGGTTCTTTATGCGTCGTTGCTTGCAAAACCCTTTCCGATACTTTGTCCGCAATGGCTTCTATAAATGGAGTAAAGATGCCCCAAATAGCATCTTTTTGCGTTAATTGGATATTAGATTTTTCCATACTACTGTTATTTTTTAAGTATTTTGTTTATAATTTCATCTATGTAGAAGCAAAAAAAATGCTCCATGATTTTTTGTTTTTAATCATGAAGCAAAGTTATATCCGTTTAAAGAATGAAATCAGTTTTATATGACCGAAAAAATACCATAAAAAATACCCCGTTTGATTACCGCTGTAAATCAAATATATAGAGTAATAATAAGACATACCCCGAAAATACCCCATGGGGTATTTTTTTATATTCCGCAGAAGTAAAGGTATTAATTTCTCTTTTTGTTTTTTATTTTTGTGGCTATGTCGAACAATCCTACATCTTCAAATCTTGATGCTACATAGTCTAAATCATAGTTGATTGTTTGCTGATTACGTTGTTCTTCTCTGAATGGCTTATAAATTGATGTGCTATTTATATCATCATCTTTAGATCCTATTCCAGTAAGGAAGTGGATAAAGCGCATAATTTTTGTATCTGATACCCCGCTATTTCCACCATTTTCTATTCCGAGCTCTTCTAACATAGCTTTAATAGCCTCTATTTTGCGCCGTAATGTAAACTCGTTTTTAGATTTATTCTTTCTTCTATTGTCTTTTTCAACTTCATTATTTGTATCGGTAAATGAAAATAATTCCCTATTTATAAGCTCTGTATGTCCTTGTGAATTTATAACATTTTGGATAGTGTCTAATAGATTAATACTCGCTATTGTACATTCCTTTTCTAATTGATGAAAAATGTATTTGAAACTCACCAATAGTAAATTTGTGATTTTTGCGGCCTTGATAACGCCTAATGTGTCCTTGTTGTAAGATGTAGTAGTTACATCATTTGCCATATCTTCGTTTTTGTATGTGTAGCCTTCCGAGGTCAGAATAAGAGAAAAAGAAAGCGCATCCCTGAAAACTTTACTTTCTGCTGTAATTAAATCGAACGAACCTATAATTATTCTTTTTATTAAATCCTCTTTTTGGTCTTTATTTTGACATTGAATGAATGTGTTTTGAAATTCGGATGTTATTCTATTTACAAAGTCTATAAATTCTTTTTCGCCGGCATTAAACAAAAAAGTATATTGTTGCATTAATCCTACTCTCTGAAATTTTTCATTTAACGTAATTAATACGTCTTCGTTTTCTTCTTCATATTCACAACATATTTTCATGTTTACAATGTTCTTGCTATACATCTCTTTCTCATCGCTTGCATCTTCTGTTTCTTCTGCTTTGATATAGTTAGAAAATAAACAAAAAGCCTCGTTTGCATCTTCTATAAATCTTATAATTTCATTCATAATTTCGGTGTTTAATAGGGTGGATTATATGTTATTTTGCTATTCTCAATCTTGTAAAATAATTCTCTTTTGCAGCTAACATGCCTTTTTCGGATTCATCAAGCTTTAGGTACGTCTTTAATTGTTGCTCGCTACTGTGTCCGGTAATTGCCATTATACTACTAAGGCTGCACCCGGCTTTGTACATGTTGGTAGCAAGTGAACGCCTACACGTGTGCGTCTTAAGAAGGTCGCAAAAACGTTTCTTTGCGGTGTATTCCATTGCGCCCCGTTGTTCGTCCAGTTCTACTATTTCCGTCCAGCCTAAAGCCTCTCCAATCTCTTTAATACGGTCGTTTATCTTTTGGTCGTAAACCTTTGGTAACTCGCCGTTGTATTTGTTTAGAATAGCCTCAACACGATAATCAAGAAGTATATAAACAATATTGCCGGTCTTTTCTTGCTTTAACTTGATATAGCGGTTCCCGTCTGTAAGGGTAACAATCATTTTTGCGCTGATACGCTTATAATCGCTGACACGTTGCCCGGTGAGGCATCCAACTACAAATACATCCTTTACTTTTTCCCATGCCGGGCGGTCGGATAAATCATAATCATAAAGTTCTTGTATTCGTTCCTCTGTTAGATAGACATTATCGACATCTTTGTAAATCACCTCAAAACCGGAGCGAATGTTTCCAGCGTCTATTAGCTTCAGTTGCTCTGCTGCATAACATATCGTTTTACATATCTTTATCATTCGGGCAATAGTATTCGGGGAGTATGATTTATCAATTAAGAATTGCCGGAAATCATTGTAAAAACCCAGCGTTAAGTCTGGAAAGTCAACTATTCGCAAACGGGATTCTTGATACTCTTTAAATTGAGATTGAAAGCCTTTATAGCTTCTTATTGTTCCTGGAGCTATATTTGTTGTACCACCTTTCTTTTTGCGCTTCCCGGTTTCGCATTCATGTATAAACCGTTCTATAAAGCCGTTGAAGTTAACAGCCTGCTTTTTTTCTATCGCTATGGTTTCAGCTTCGGCGCGTTCTTTTTCTGCTGCGATTTGTTCAGAGTACACAATATCATAGATACGCCTATCTACAAGCTCTTTTGTAATATCAGCATCAGAATTAAGGATGCTATTTAGAGTTCCTTCTATTAAATCCAGCTTATCAATAAAGGCTTTATTGTTTTCGTCATTTCTAAAGTTCTTTCTTTTTGTTGCTGATTTTCGGGAGTTCTCCCACGCCGATACATCAACATCTAATAAAGTCGAGGTTTTTATATCTACATTTTTAGCACTACTTCTGATACGAGCAAATAACGTAGATGTTCCCATTTTTTTATTACGAATGAAAAAAGATACTGCCATAATTGCTTGTTTTTAAAGGTGGGAACAAATATACAACTAATGTTTTACATGTTCCCAAAATGTTCCCATTTTTATTTATTTGGCTTTATCTTATTTTATTGTCAAAATAAACAATTTATTGATTTATAGGGCTTTATTGTTTTCGTTGTTTCTCGCAAAAACAAGCAAAATAACGAATTTGAGGTTCGCCAGGAACCTCAAAGAAGACTCCGAAATATCCGAATGTGATATTTCGGAGTTTTTCTTATAATATAAAATAGCCGGCATAACTTTATGCCGGCTATTTTATATTATAAGAAGATATTTAGAACATCGGTAACTGATAGATGAATCCTACCGATACCCTGTTGGTGGAATAATTCTCTTGTCCAAGCGCTTTGGCGCGAGCTGTGAAATCATAGGAGCGTCCTACGTAAGTAAGGAAGAAGTGTAAGTTTGTATCCATGGGATAGAACTCCACACCGGCAAAGTAGCCCCATGCAGTACGGTATTTGCCTTTCTCTAAATCTCCTTGTTGCTTGGTAAGAGATGCTGTTTCGTACATTCCTTTTACAAAAGCATTCCATTTGGGCAGGAAGCGATAGTTCAACTTGGTTACCATTGAAAAATACCCGGCATCGGAAGCGTTGTGACCTTCCATGCTGCCTGTAATTCCCGTCATGATTCCTTTACGGTCAATACTTTCTCTTGAATACATGAAGTCGAGAAACATATTGAACTTATTCAAGTTTAATTCATTACCGAATGCGTAATAATACATATTCCTGTCTTTAGCCTCATTCATAACGGAAGCAGACCAGCGTGTTTTGAATACGTCATTGAAATTACCGTTCCAGTTCAGGGTATACACAAGCGGAAGTTTGCCCGATTCTATTGTAGGGAGCTCTCCATCTTCGGTTTCAACTCCGTATGTTTTGCTGAAAGAACCATTACGGCTGTCCAGGATTTGCAGGTTCAACTGCTGGTTGGAGTTGATATCATATCCGATATTCAAACCGGTCATGAAGTTGCTCATGTTCTCAATCATATCGCTATACTCGTATATTTCGATAGGATTCAGGTCGAACTCGATACCGCCGTATGCGGCACATTGTTTACCGGCAAAGATAGAAAAACCTTTTCCGAGTTTCACGCCGATTCCGGCAATGTCGATGGAGGTAGGAAGATTGTCGATGTTTCCGCTGCTGTCATTCGAACGGTTCAGACGCTGTCTGTACCGATATGAAAGCCAGTTGTTGATGTTTCCTTTGGCTTCAATGCGAAGTTGCCTCATTTTGAAAGCTCCTTCTTCAAAGCCGTCGCGGAAGTTTGCATCGAAACTGCCTTGCATATTGAGGAATAAGTTGAACTTATCCTGTTTTTTCTTTACGTTGGTAAGTTCTTCAAACAGGGTTTTATTCTCAAGGAACTTCTCACTCTTCTCCGTGTTCTGAGCGTACATGCCTTGTGCGCAACCCGCTATCAGGAGTATAAATGTTAGTTTCTTTATCATGTCCATCTGTTTTTAGTATTCGTTGAAGTATTCTTGAATCTGTTTCCAGTCGTTGGTCTTGGTCAATGCAAGCATTAGCAGAACACGTGATTTCTGAGGATTTAACTCTTGTGATGCGACAAACTGATACTGCGCATCGTTTACTTCCGCATCGAGAGAAGTGGGACCTGTCGGTACTCTTGATGAACGGACAACAAGAATACCTTTCTTGCGTGCATCCATTAATACGGGGAATATATTCTTATGGATGTTTCCATTGCCTACTCCTGCATGAATGATACCCTTATAGCCGTTGCTCAGCATCGGAGTAACCATATCGGCTTCGATATTCGAATAGCTATAAACGATTCCTACTTTGGGAAGTGAGTTCAAATCGGTAACATCAAATACGGAGTGGGTGGTATGCTTCTTTACGGACGACATATTATAGGTAACCTTACCGTTCAAAACATAACCGAGTGCACCTGCGTTGGGAGCTTGGAATGTTTGTACGTCAACGGTATTCATCTTCAATACGCTTGCGGCGCCAAGTACGCTTCCGTTCATTGCCACTAAAACGCCTTTACCTTTGGATTCTTTAGCTCCGGCCACAACAACGGCATTGTATAAGTTGAGAGGTCCGTCGGCGCTGATGGCGGTGGATGGGCGCATTGCTCCGACTAAAACGACCGGTTTGTCGTTCTTGACGGTCAGATTGAGGAAATATGCCGTTTCTTCCATTGTATCGGTTCCGTGAGTAATGACGATACCGTCAATATCGGAGCGTTTCAAAAGCTGGTTAATCTTCTTTGCAAGAATCAGCCAAACATCATCGTTCATATCCTGTGAGCCTATCTTGACGATTTGTTCACCTGTTACGTTAGCTATATTCTTCAGTTCGGGTACGGCATCAAGCAAAGTGCCGATAGCCACCTGTCCGGCAGTATAGTTGGTGGCGGTTGCAGACGCTCCGGTTCCGGCGATGGTTCCACCGGTGGCAAGGATATGAATATTAGGCTTTTGTTGAGCGAAAGCCATTGCTGCAGAAAACAGTAGCATAACGGCTACCATACTAAGTCTTGCTAATTTTTTCATAACTTACATTGTTTAAATTAAAAAATAGGTTGAAGTATAATATCTCAGAATATTTGTATGAATAACAATCCCAGCGCTATGGCAACTACCGTAGAGACAATACCGGGCATCATAAAGGAGTGATTAAGTATATACTTGCCGATGCGGGTTGTTCCTGTGCGGTCAAAGTTGATAGCCGCGACTACGGTAGGATAGTTCGGTATGAAGAAATATCCGTTTACGGCAGGGAACATGGCTATCAGCATATACGGCGATATGCCCAAAGCGATGCCCAGCGGTACTAAAGCGCGTACCGTGGCTGCCTGGCTGTACAACAAGATGGACATAACGAATAAAGCGATACCGAACAACCAGGGCATCTGGCGCACGATTCCTTCAATAGAGGCGGTCAGTTGCGCCATATTGCCATTCAAGAAAGTATCGCCCATCCAGGCAATGCCGAAAATAGCGATTACGGCCTGCATTCCGGCGGGAAAAACAGAACCCTGTGTCGCTTTTATTCCGTCGGTTTTGGTAACCAACAGAATAAGGGCGGCTGCCGTAAGCATGATGATTTCGATAATGGCGGACATGCCTAAAGTGACTGTTTTTCCATCAATCAGGAAAGAAGGGCGCATACCCTCAAACGAACCGAAAAGAACAATGAATGCGGTAGCGAGGATGAATATAAGTACCGAAATCATGGCGTGGCGTTTGTTTTTTACGTCATCAATCTTCACTTTTCTGCCATCGAAGTATCCCTCTGCCATGCGTTTTTGATACTCAGGGTCGTCAATCAGTTCTTTTCCCACACGCATGGAGCACAATGCTCCTACCAGCACGCCGAGAATCGTCGCAGGAATCGTTATTTTGAGTATATCGAATAAAGTGATGTCGAATCCGGCGAGCAGGCCAAGCAGTGCCACCGTGGCTGCCGAAATAGGACTTGCCGTGATGGCTTGCTGTGAAGCGATAACCGCAATACCCAACGGACGCTCGGGTCTGATTTTGGTTTCTGTCGCAACTTCGGCTATGACGGGAAGGACAGAGTAAGCAACGTGTCCTGTTCCTGCTACGAAAGTAAATAAATAAGTTACGATGGGACTGAGGATAGTAACCTGTGACGGATTTTTGCGTAGCAGCTTTTCCGCCAATTTTACCATATAGTCAAGTCCGCCGGCCGCTTGCATACAGGAAGCCGCGGAAATAACGGCGGCAATCATCAACATTACGTCGATTGGTGGCGCGGTAGGTTGTAAGCCGAATACAAAAGTCAATATACCTAAGCCTACACCGCCCATTACTCCAAGACCTATGCCGCCTAAACGCGCACCTATGATAATAGCGGTCAGTACAAATAATAATTGTAAGATCATATACTTGTTATTTAAAAATTAAATAAAGGCTGTTCCGTTTCTTTAATATTGGCTAATTTCTGAAAATATCTTTTATATAACAAGAAAAGGGGGTAAATGTGTTGCTTGTATTACTTTATATTTTCTAAATAAAACATATATTAACCAAACATGGATAAACTTCTGATTTATTCTTATGGTTTACAATTTGTCATATTAAGTATAGAATTATGTGTAATATTCACTTGTGATTAAAGTTTGTTAACTTAATAATAAGGCATGGCATTTACAAAACATTTTATGCTATCTTTGGTTATTCTTTGGTAACCGCTTATAGAAATGGTTAATAAATATATATTATGAAAGAAAAACTATCAAAAAAAACTCGCACAGAAAGTGATTTGATCGGCAGCCGTGAAATACCGGAAACTGCCATGTATGGAGTACAAACCCTCAGAGGTATCGAAAACTTTCGTATCAGTAAATTTCATCTGAATGAATACCCTTTGTTCATCAATGCTCTTGCTATCACTAAAATGGGAGCGGCTGTTGCCAACTTCGAGCTTGGCTTGCTTACCGAACAACAGGCGGATGCTATTCTTGAAGCTTGTAAGGAAATACTTGAAGGCAAGCATCATGAACAGTTCCCGGTAGATATGATTCAGGGCGGAGCCGGAACCACTACCAACATGAACGCCAATGAGGTAATCGCCAATCGCGCTCTTGAAATCCTGGGGCATAAACGCGGTGAATATCAATATTGTTCGCCGAACGACCACGTCAATCGCTCACAGTCTACCAATGACGCTTATCCTACCGCTATACATATAGGAATGTACTATACACATCTCAAGCTGGTGAAACACTTTGAGGAGTTAATCGATGCGTTCCAGCGCAAGGCAGAAGAGTTCAGGCATATCATTAAAATGGGACGTACGCAGTTGGAAGACGCTGTACCTATGACACTCGGACAAACGTTCAATGGCTTTGCCAGTATCTTACGCGATGAGATAAAGAACCTGAACTTTGCGGCAGAAGAATTCCTCACTGTCAATATGGGAGCTACCGCCATCGGTACGGGCATTACGGCAGAGCCGGAATATGCGGAGCGGTGTGTAAAGGCTTTGCGGAAGATTACCGGATGGGAAGTTAAGCTATCCGCTGATTTGGTGGGGGCTACTTCGGATACTTCTTGTCTTGTAGGTTATTCTTCGGCGATGCGGAGAGTGGCGGTGAAGATGAACAAGATATGCAACGACCTTCGTCTGCTCGCATCCGGGCCGCGTTGCGGACTGGGAGAAATCAATCTTCCTGCCATGCAGCCGGGTTCCTCTATAATGCCGGGCAAGGTAAACCCCGTTATCCCCGAAGTGATGAACCAGATAGATTACAAAGTAATAGGCAATGACCTTTGTGTAGCCATGAGCGGTGAAGCCGCGCAGATGGAACTGAATGCGATGGAGCCTGTTATGGCGCAATGTTGCTTTGAGTCGGCCGATTTGCTGATGAACGGATTCGATACCTTGCGTACTCTCTGTATCGACGGAATCACCGCTAACGAGGAAGTATGCCGCAGCTATGTACACGATAGTATCGGTGTGGTGACCGCGCTGAATCCGGTTATCGGTTATAAGAACTCTACCAAGATAGCCAAAGAAGCCCTCGAAACGGGAAAAGGCGTTTATGAACTGGTTCTGGAACACAACATACTTTCCAAAGAGGATTTGGATACCATCCTGAAGCCGGAAAACATGATTAAGCCTGTGAAGTTGGATATCAAACCTAATATTTAAAGGATGGCGCTCCGGAGCATAAGGTTCCGGAGCAGCCTGCGTTAAATATTCGCAAAGAGTTTATGCTCTATTTGTTTTCTTATGGCTAATTAGCTTCTTTTGCGGCAGGAAATTTGTTTATGAATACTTAAAAAAGCGAAGAAGATGAAGCAACTCAGATTATGGCTGCTCGGCCTGTTTGCATTATGCGGCATAGCGGCTGTGGCACAGGAAGCAAAAGCGGACAGTACCGGTTATATTGTGAAAGTGGGGCAGACGGCTCCCGATTTTACCGTAACGCTGACGGACGGCAAAACCGTTAAACTTTCCGATTTCCGTGGCAAGGTGGTGATGTTGCAATTCACTGCCAGTTGGTGCGGCGTATGCCGTAAAGAAATGCCTTTTATCGAAAAAGATATATGGCAGAAGCATAAGTCCGATCCGGACTTCATGTTAATGGGGATCGACCGTGACGAACCGTTGAATAAAGTCATCGCTTTTGGCAAGTCCACGGGTGTTACCTATCCCTTGGGACTGGATCCGGGCGCTGATATTTTTGCCAAATATGCGTTGCGTCAGGCTGGTATCACCCGTAATGTGCTGATTGATAAAGAAGGGCGCATCGTGATGCTTACCCGTCTTTACAATCCTGAGGAGTTCTCCTCTCTGGTCAGGAAGATTGATGAACTTCTGAAATAGCTTTCTTCCGGCTTCCGGTTTTAGAAAGAAAAGCTTGTTCCGGCATTTAGCGACATCATGATGTCGCTTCCCTGCACGTTATCCTGCATCAACAGTTCCTTTCCGTAAATGCGGATTTTGGGTTCGAGGAATACTTTGAAGCGGCGGCTCACTCGATAAGAGGTGTGCAGTCCCGCTTCTCCACCGATAAAGAAACGGTTTTCATGCTGCATCCGTACGGATGCCACTACTCCGGCAAATAGCTGTATGTCGTATTTGCGTTCAGGGTCGTATCCTGTCATCAGGTTGGTAAGATTCAGCATATAGTCAAGGCTTCCGCTTGCCATATCATATTTCACGGTTTCCCCTTTCAGGTCTGTGGAAAGAGGCGTGTAGTCCGCTCCTAAGCGGAGCGACGATAGCGGAGTAAAGATGCGTCCCGCATTTATCATGGCCTGATAGTCAAAGTAGCGTTTCAGTTCATACCGCTTCATCTGTATGGGGGTGGAGAAACCTATTGCGCCGCTCACGAAGAAGGAAGGTCGAAACAGTTCCCGGTTCAAAGAGCGTGCCATACGGTTCTCCTCGTCGGCACGCCGTATCTCGATACCTACATTGATGCTGTACAGATTGTCTGTGAACTTTTTGGCCACATATCTTCCTTCTTCTTTTTCGCTGGTCTTTAATGAATACGATGCCAGGCTGGTACGTGGTTCCACAAACAAAGAGACATCCCCAAAGAGCCTGTATTTAAGTTGCACCCCGCCCGTAAATCCCGTATATCCGCCTTTCGCGGGGCGATAACCGTTCTCCTTCAAGATATATCCCAACTCACCGCCGGCCAGTACATTGACGGAAAACTTGGGATTCACCTGCCGGCCGTTAAAGAAATACGTGGCGTCCAGCATACCTTCCAGACGTCCCCCCGCATATGCGGACATCTCATAGAATTCTTCACCGGCGGAACTTGCCGAAGAAGCGGTTACTTTTTTGTGCCAGGTATCGGAGGATTTGAATCCCGATAGCCGCAAGCCGAATGCGGGTATCAGCCATTTGCCGGCGGACAGGCTGATGTGCGGCCCGACGGAGTTCACCAATCCTATTTCGCTTGTCAGGCGGGAAGCCTGTAACTGTCCGCCTGCGGCAACGCTGACAAAGGTATTGTCCAAAAAGCGGTTTCCTTCCAATATGCGTATTTTGCCGAAAGGCTTCCATGCTTTCAGGCGGTAGTTCATGCCCACTGTCGCGCCGTAGGTCATATCGTATTTATGCCAGTTCTTTTGAAAAGAGTGGTCTATGCCGTCACTCATAATGGTGAAGCGGGGTTCCAGATAAAAGTCCACAT
>ERZ827037.1498-NODE-1498-length-24488-cov-4.005689_pt1 | contig 24488 bp, 29 predicted proteins | sample MGYA00519924_ERZ827037 | MGnify/ENA primary metagenome ERZ827037 (study PRJEB31778, sample SAMEA3449250) | human gut metagenome | biome: human gut; feature: human-associated habitat; material: faeces | place: United Kingdom | collected 2010/2012 ...
CGCTGACGATAAAGCCAGTGTTTATAAGGTGTATAGGATAAGGGGCTAAATTTATGGGGGATCTGATTCGCCTGTTTGCCGGTGACCGTGTTCCAGCGGACATCCGGCTGACTGCGGCGAAGGATCTGTTTGTCTCACAGTCGGTCATCACGGGCGAGAGTGAAATCCTGGAAAAGGATGCCCGAACGCTTTCTCCCGGACAGGCCCGGTCCTATGCTGAGTACCGCAACCTCGTTTTTATGGGTTCTGCCCTGACTGGCGGCAGCGGGGAGGGAGTCGTACTGGCGGTGGGGGAGGACACCGTTTATGGAGGCTTTACGGCGGCGGAATCGCCCCGAAAGAATGGATTTGATCAAGGTGCAAATTCCATTGCGTGGGTGCTCATTCGCTTTATGGCTGTGCTGGTCCCGGTGGTTTTGATTGCCTGCGGCTTGACGAAAGGCAACTGGATTTCCGCATTCCTGTTTGCGCTGTCTGTTGCTGTGGGCCTGACACCGGAAATGCTTCCCATGGTCATCAACGCCTGCCTGGCAAAGGGAAGTGCAGCCATGGGAAAAAAACAGACTGTGGTGAAAAACATTAACGCCATGCAGGGATTCGGCAGTATGGACGTCCTATGTGTGGATAAGACCGGCACCCTGACTGGAGATACGATCACGCTGGAATATTACATGGATGTTCTGGGCAACGAGAGTGCAAAAGTTCTGGATCTTGCCTATTTGAACAGCCTTTATCATACCGGCATCAAAAATCATCTGGACAGTGCCATCCTGCAGTGCCGCGAGATGCCAGGACGCGAGCAGTACGTTCAGGAATTGGCCGCCCAGCACCCGAAGCTGGACGAACTGCCCTTTGACTATGAACGGCGGTTTGCCAGCGTTCTGGTCGGAGATGGGGAAGAAAATCTGCTGATCATCAAGGGCGGCATTGAGGAGGTATGCTGCCGGTGCAGCTGTGTGGAATATAAGGGTGAGCGCCACACAATATCCGGCGACGGAATGGAAAGCGTCCGTGCCATTGTGGACGAGATGCTGGAAGACGGGATGAAAGTGCTGGCTGTGGCCTATAAACCTCTAAAAGCGGTGACATTGTCACAAGATGAGGAGCATGACTTTATTCTGCTGGGCTATCTGGCATTTTTTGATGCGCCCAAGGAAAGCGCCGCCGGGGCGATTCAAAAATTACAAAAGCTCCATGTGGGGGTACGGGTGCTGACCGGAGATCACAGGGACATTGCAACTTCGGTCTGCCGGAGACTTGGCATCGACACCGCTCAAATGCTGACCGGCCGAGAGCTGGAGCAGCTGAGCGAAGATGAGCTCCCCATAAGAATTGAGCGCACCACCTTGTTCGCAGAGCTGTCCCCCAAACAAAAGGTACAGATCGTGCAGAACCTCCGGGCCAACGGACACACGGTGGGCTTTTTGGGGGACGGGATGAACGACCTGCCGGCCATTGCAGAGGCGGATGTGGGCATATCTGTGGACACCGCGGCGGAGGCCGTCAGGGAAGGGGCGGATGTGATCCTGCTGAAGAAGGACCTGAATGTGCTGGAGGCAGGAATCCAGGAGGGCCGCAGGGCCTTTGCCAATGTGTCCAAGTACATCAAAATCACGGCCTCTTCCAATTTCGGCAACATCCTTTCCATTGTGATTGCCAGTGTATTCCTGCCCTTTTTCCCCATGACCTCGCTGCAGCTGCTGCTGCTGAATCTCCTCTATGATATTTTGTGTCTGGTTCTCCCCTGGGACCATGTGGACGAGGAAACCTGTTCCCGTCCTCTGGAGTGGTCCGGCAGAACTTTGGGCCGGTTTATGCGCTTTTTCGGGCCGATCAGTTCCTTCTTTGACATTCTGACCTTTTCGTATCTGTTCTTTGTACTGTGTCCCGCGGTGTGCGGAGGGAGCTTTGTCTCCCTGGCTGGGAGCGGCGAGAAACTGCGTTTTATTGCCCTTTTCCAGACCGGATGGTTTTTGGAGTCCATGTGGACCCAGGTCCTGATTTTGCACCTGCTGCGCACACCTAAATTACCGCTGCTGCAAAGCAGACCTTCCCGGCCGGTGATGCTGGTCACCCTGATGGGTACCCTGTTCTTTACGGTCCTGACGTTTACCCCGGCCGGAAGTCTGCTGGGACTTACTACATTGCCTCCGGTTTATTTCGGATTTCTGGCCATTGCAGTTTTGCTGTATCTGCTCTGGGTCACACTGGCCAAGGGGTGGTATATCCGCCGTTACCGCGAACTGCTGTAAGAGAGGAGGGATCTGTGATGAAAAAACATATTGGATTTATCACGCTGGATTTCTCACTTGCAAGCTGGCTGTCCGATGCGCTGCGCACTGCGCCCCGCACCCCGGCTGCCCAAGAGCTGCTGGAAGGCATGGGAGATCTGATGAACGGCAGCGCGGAGTCTTTACTGCTGGAACTGGGAGAGCGGGAACATGGGGAGGCCGCAGAGGATCTCCTCCGCTGCGGCGACCTCTCCATCGACCTGAGGCTGCGCAGAGTCAGCCGGGATGGAGAAGATATTTCACTGACTCCAAAGGAGTTTGACATTCTGTATTTTCTGGCCCGAAACAGAGGGGAGGTATTTACCAAGGAGCAGATTTATCAGGCCGTGTGGGAAAGCGATTACTTATTGGACGACAGCAACATCATGGCCTTCATCCGAAAGCTGCGCAAGAAAATCGAGCCCAATCCCGACGCCCCACGGTATATCCTGACCATCTGGGGCATCGGATACAAATTCAGTGACAAGCTGTAAAAGCAAATTCTTACCAAATCGCAAGAAAATCGCAAGGTTTTGGCCCTGTGATTTTTCTTGCGGTTTTTTTATACTCATTCAGGACGCAGGAAGGGAGGGAACACCATGGATTCTGATGGCAGTCCTCGAAGTTTGGTACAGTGCAACACACATGGAGTTCCGGCTCTCATCCACTGTACCGCCTTGAACCCATACAAGGAGGTAAGAAACCATGAACAAGAAAGAAAATCGCCGTTCGGCACGTCAGGCAGCGCAGCAGGCTGTTCGCCGTGATGAACACAACCGCCGCATTCAGCATGCGGCAGTTGCCCCGGTTAAAGAACTTTTGCTTGAGCTCTGTGCTCCGCTGAGCGGACTTTCTCCGGAGGCCGTCGCTGCCAGCCGCGCCAGATACGGCAGCAACAAGGTGACCCACGAGAAAAAGAAATCCCTGCCCAGACGGCTGGCGGGGGCGTTCGTCAATCCCTTTACCGCTATCCTGCTCTGCCTGGCGTTGGTGTCTACCATGACGGACATGGTATTTCCCCGCTTTTCCCTGTTCGGCAGCGTGCCGGAGGATTTTGACTGTTTGACGGTGGTCATTATCCTCACCATGGTCATCATCTCCGGCACGCTCCGGTTTGTCCAGGAGTCCAGAAGCGGCAGTGCGGCGGAGAAGCTGCTGGCCATGATCACAACCACCTGTACAGTGACCCGTAAGGGACAGGAAAAAGTGGAGATCCCCATGGATGAGCTTGTGGTGGGCGACATTGTCCATTTGTCTGCCGGGGATATGATCCCCGCTGATGTGCGCATTCTGGAGGCAAAGGACTTATTTATCAGTCAGGCCAGTCTCACCGGGGAAAGTGAACCTGTGGAAAAGCAGCCTCAGGCAAACCAGGAAAAAGAGAGCCTGACTGATTATACCAACATCGCCTTTATGGGCAGCAGTGTAGTCTCCGGAAGTGCCGTGGCTGTGGCCGTCTGCGTGGGGGATGATACGCTCTTTGGTTCCATGGCTTCCGCGGTGGCAGGTGAGGCGACAGAGACCAGCTTTACCAAGGGGGTCAACGCCGTCTCCTGGGTACTTATCCGCTTTATGCTGGTGATGGTCCCCCTGGTATTCCTCATCAACGGCATCACCAAGGGGGACTGGCTGGATGCGTTCCTGTTCGGTATCTCCATCGCCGTGGGGCTGACCCCTGAGATGCTGCCGATGATCGTGACCACCTGCCTGGCAAAGGGGGCGGTGTCCATGAGTAAAAAGCAGACCATTGTCAAGAACCTCAACTCCATCCAGAACTTCGGGGCCATTGACATTCTGTGCACCGACAAGACCGGAACCCTGACCCAGGACCAGGTGGTGCTGGAATACCATCTTAACGTAAATGGGGAGGACGACACCCGGGTACTGCGCCACGCTTATCTCAACAGCTATTTCCAGACCGGGTACAAGAATCTCATGGATCTGGCCATCATCCGCAAAACAGAGGAGGCCGAAGCGGAGGATCCGCGGCTGATGGATCTGTCGGAGCACTATGTGAAAGTAGACGAGATCCCCTTTGACTTTGCCCGCCGGCGTCTGAGTACCGTGGTACAGGACAAGACCGGAAAAACCCAAATGGTGACCAAGGGAGCGGTGGAGGAGATGCTCTCGATCTGCTCCTTTGCCGAGTGTGATGGTAGGGTTCAGCCGTTGACGGGTGATGTGCGTCAACGGATCCTCCAAATAGTGGACGATCTCAACGACAAGGGGTTCCGTGTGCTGGTCATTGCGCAGAAGAGTAACCCTTCTCCTGTGGGGGCGTTTGGGGTGAAGGACGAGTGTGACATGGTGCTCATTGGCTATCTGGCCTTCCTGGATCCGCCCAAGGAGTCCACGGCGGACGCGATCCGGGCCCTCAAACAACATGGCGTGACCACGAAAATTCTCACCGGTGACAACGACAAGGTGACAAGAACCATCTGCAAGCAGGTGGGGCTGAAGGTACGCAATATGCTGCTTGGTTCCGACCTGGAGGCTATGAGCGACGATGAGCTGGCAAGAGCGGCAGCGTCTACTGATGTGTTCGCCAAGCTCACTCCGGACCAGAAGGCCCGGGTTGTATCGGTGCTGCGGGAAAGCGGGCACACCGTCGGCTTTATGGGGGACGGCATCAACGATGCGGCTGCCATGAAGGCTGCCGACATCGGTATTTCCGTGGACACGGCAGTAGATGTAGCGAAAGAGTCGGCGGATATTATCTTGCTGGAGAAGGACCTGATGGTACTGGAGCAGGGCATCATCGAAGGCCGCAAGACTTATGCCAACATGATCAAATACATCAAGATGACCGCCTCCTCCAACTTCGGCAATATGTTCTCTGTCCTGGCTGCCTCAGCGCTGCTGCCCTTCCTGCCCATGATGAGCGTACATCTCATTTTCCTCAACTTGATTTACGACCTGTCCTGCACCGCCATTCCCTGGGACAATGTGGACGAGGAATTTATCGCTAAGCCCCGGAAGTGGGATGCCTCCAGCGTGGGTAATTTCATGCTCTGGATCGGGCCCACCAGCTCCATCTTTGACTTTACCACCTACCTTTTTATGTATTTCGTCTTTTGTCCCATGTTTGTCTCCGGGGGCGTGCTCTTTAACGACCTGTCCGCCCATTTCAGCGGCGCGGAGCTGGCGCTGATGCAGGCGAAATATATCGGCCTCTTTCAGGCGGGCTGGTTTGTGGAATCCATGTGGAGTCAGACCCTGGTCATCCATATGATCCGCACCCCCAAGCTGCCCTTCCTTCAGAGCCGGGCCTCTGCACCACTGACCCTGCTCACCATGACCGGCATCACCGTACTGACGGTGATCCCCTTTACTCCCTTCGGTGCGATGCTTGGATTTGTTGCCCTGCCTGCTGCCTACTTTGCGTACCTGATCCCTTGTATCCTGCTCTATATGGTGTTGGCGACCAGCCTGAAAAAAGCCTATGTACGCCATTACGGCGAATTACTTTGATGATCGGAGGAATTTGTATGACCTGGTCTAAGCTGTGGATGGACTTGTTTGGAAGCACGTCCTTTTGTGGAATTGACATGGGCTTCTGGGTTGCCTTGTCCGCCGTTTTGCTCATTGTGATTTTGATGAATGCAGTGTTTTGGGGGATGAAGCCCAAAAAGAAACCCGGAGAAACAGAAAAGTGAAGGTTTTGCTGCTGTCACAGCCAGTGCCGGACTGGTTTTCCCAACATACATCTCATAAATAGTAAGAATACGCCCCTGAAATGAAGAAAATTCAGGGGCGTATTCTTTGCCTATAACTTGTTAAAAACTGCGCCTGATGGACAAAAACCGGTCTGTCACAAATCGTTTTCCCCGGAGAACGCGACTTCCAGCTGCTCTTTGGGCTGGCCGATGTACTGCCGCGACTCCTGAAGCCGCTGCTCCATTTCCACGATTTCCTCCCGGATCTGCCGGCGGCTTTTTGCCCGGTTTGTCTGCAGAAAGAGATGGTACCGCTCTTGCAGGGTCTCTGCCTTAGGCGGGAATGTAATGACCATGTCCCCGATCTGGTTGCCCTCCAGCTCATTCCGGCAGATCTCATCGTCCATGACCGCCATATAGAGAGCGTATCGGGTGAACTCCTTGAGCGGCATCCGGAACATCCAGCGCCAGCAGACAGCGGAGCCAACGACAACTGTCAGGCAGCCCAGGGCTGCGATTTTATGACCTGTCTTCATATTCCTTTATCCTCCGATGCTCTGAATCTTGCGCCCGGACTTTTCTTCTATGAAGCGGCAGAATTCCGGTACACTGCCACCCTCCAGTGCCGCCTTTTCAAGGGCCATGGCATGGTTCATCCCCATCACCAGAAGAAGATGATCCCGAGTCTCCGCCAATGCGAGGATCTTGTCATACTGCCACTTGGATTCCGCGGCGGCGGTTTTCACGAGGTAATGGTCCGGATAAAAGGTGGTATCGGCGAAATCCGTTCCCGGCAGAGCTTTGCGCTTTGCAAAATAGCCGTTGAGCGCATCTTCTTTCCAGCTGATCAGCAACAAGGCCGCAATGACTGCACAGTTGACCGCCGTCTGCCAGATATTTCCCCAAGACAGCCAGGGAGATACCAAGAGAAGCCCGATGATGATCCAGGCGTAAAAGCGGATCCACCGACTTCTTTTGGCCCGGACCGTTTTTCGAACTGCTCGTGCCATAGCAGTCAGTGTTTTTTGATCGTATGTGGTGTGACAAGTGAATTCCATAGGGACCTCCCAGGCCGTCACGGCAGCAAGTTTTAGAAAGTGGGCACTACTATATCAAATAAAGCCACATTTAAAATGAATTTTTTCTTAATTATCTTTAAGACTGCAGGGTTTTCCCTATGGATCCCAAAGAACTTCTTCCGGAACTGCGCACTAGGCATGGACGTTCCCGGGAACGGCTTGCAGAAAAGATGCATGCGACCCGGCAGGCGGTGTCTTGTTGGGAGACTGGTGAAACGGTGACCAGTATCATAAAGAGTCCTGATGGCGCCCAGCCGTTCCAGATCGGTGCCGATCGCCCATCACTTTTTTATCGCGCCGCACAGGCCCCAACGCCAGTATTCCGGCAGAATGTGCATGGGGATGTGATAGCGCTCGCCCGCCTCCTGTATGGTCATATCGAAGTCTCCAAATGAAAAATGTGGGCGTCCGTCCTCGGACACCCACATCTAAAGTGATTCACGCATGATGCCTAATGCATGTTTTCTTGCCCTCCATATGCCGGTTGGACATTTCTGATGTGCTGATGGAAAGCTTCTACCACCGGAGTCAGCGCCTGATCCTTTTTCCAGACCAGCACCGTTCCCGTCTCCATGGCCGGAGAAAGGGGGAGAAACCGGAGATCATCGAAGGCCAGGTTCAAATCAAAGCCCAGCGCCGCCCCTACGCCGCAGCGCACCATATTGGCAGCGTTGAGAATCAGGTTGAATGTGGCGGCGATCTGCAGATGATCCCAACGATCCCCAAACCAACTGGCCAGTTCTTCCTGTACGCGCTCCCGTCCACTGACCAGCAGAGGGACCGATTCTAAATCCAGCGGCGTGACTGCATCCTGTTCAGCCAAGGGGGAATCTGCCCGCACCAGCACGCCCCAGCGATCCTTCTCCTGCATCCGGCAGAAGGCATATTTGCCCACATCCACCGGTTCCGTCAGCAGTCCCATGTCCAGAAGTCCCATATCCAACCGTTCCTTCACATCGTCGGCGTTGGCGCTGAAGATCCGGAAGGTGACCTTGGGGTAGCGTTCCCGGAAGGTGCGGATGGCCTGGGAGAGGAAGGTCATGCTCCGGGTCTCTCCCGCGCCGATGGAGATCTCGCCCATCAGTTCCGTCTCCCGTGCGGCAAATTCCCTGGCTGTTTTGTCTGCCAGGTCAACCAATTCCTGAGCCCGGCGGCGCAGCAGCATCCCCTCGTCGGTGAGGACGATATGGTAGCGGCTGCGGTGAAAGAGTTGTACGCCCAGCTCCTCCTCCAGCTGCATCAGCTGCCGGGACAGGGTGGGCTGGGTCAGATGGAGCAGGGCAGCGGCCTTGGTGATGTTCTCCTCCCGGGCCACCGCCAGAAAATATCTTAAAACACGAAGTTCCATGGGGATCCCTCCTGGTTTCATCCTATCATTCCCATTCTGTTCCTGCAAGATAAATATGCCTTTGCGGAATAACTGCAAATAGAAAATGAGTATTTTACATTTTTAGGCACCGGATTTACAATGGAGCCAGAAAATGCGTAAGGAGGTTATTCGCATGAACGCATTGGTCGCTTATTTTTCCGCTACCGGCACCACCGCCAAGGCAGCAAAGGCTCTGGCAAGTGCCGTGGGTGGGGAGCTCTATGAGATCAGACCCGCCATCCCCTATACCAGCGCTGACCTGAACTGGATGGACAAGGGGTCCCGCTCCAGCTTGGAGATGAAGGATGCCCACTCCCGGCCCGCTCTGGCTGACACTGATGCCCCGGTGGCCGGTCACGATGTGATTTTCCTGGGCTTTCCCGTGTGGTGGTATGTGGCCCCCACCATCGTCAATACCTTCCTGGAGGCCTATGACTTCACCGGTAAGACCATCGTCCTTTTCGCCACCTCCGGCGGCAGCGGCTTGGGCAAGTCGGCGGCTGGACTGCGCTCCAGTGCCCCCGGCGCCAAGATCGTGGATGGCCGGGTGCTGGGCGGCCGTCTGAACGAGGCGGAGCTGAAATCCTGGGCGGAAGGGCTGAAGCTGTAAAGTATTCCGGATCTTGCAAAAAAGTGGAGTGTCCTGCTGGACACTCCACTTTTTTACAGTTCTCGTTGCAGATACACCATATCCACCAACTGAACCCCGCACTCGTAAATGGGGTGGTCGTAGTGGTTGATGAAAAAGTTCTTGATCAGGTGATGCCTGCGAAAGCCGCAGGATTCATAAAACGGGATGGTGGACGGGCTGTCCCCGGTGCCTACTTGCAATACTGTATACTGTCCTATGTAAGATTGGATGATGTAATCCACCAGAGCTTTCCCATAACCCTTGCCCTGAAAGCCTGGTTTTACGGCAATGTTTTTCAGTTCCAGGATGCCGCCACCCTCGTCGGTCACCACGCATTCGGCTTTGACTCCATCATCCTCCAGCACATACATGGTCCCACGCTCCAGATACCGGTCGACCATGTCCTCCTGCTCGTCTGCCAGCAGAAGCAAATCGAGGTACTGTTTTTTATTGGTTTTAACTTCCTTAATCTCCATACCTGCACCCACCGCTTTTCATACACCAGATCCACGATCCCGTTCCAATGTTCCGTCCCCACCAGCTTCAGCGGCAGTTCCGGAGGAAGCTCCGGAAACAGCCGCACGCCTTTTCCCAGCACTGTGGGGATGATGGACAGCCACAGATGATCAATGCGGCCCGCTTTCAACAGCTGCCCGGCTCACTGCCGTCGCCCACCAGTCAGTCTGCGCCGCTCTGATCGTCCGCAAGACGCCCGTCCGCGCTCATGGTGAGATATAACACGATTTTTCCCATGGCCATCCTCTCCAATGCCCCTATTGTACCCAAATGCTGCAAAAAGAACAAGGCAAAAAGGAACATGACAGACAGTTGTCGTGTTCCTGTGCTATAATACAAAAAAGAGGGAAGGGGGGAGTCCTGTATGAAAATGGAGCGGCTCATCGGCATCTTGTCCATTCTGCTCCAGCGGGAGAAGGTTACCGCCCCGGAGCTGGCAGAGCAGTTCGAGGTGTCCCGCCGAACCATCCAGCGGGACATTGAGTCCCTGTGCCGGGCAGGTATCCCTATCTCCACCGCCCAGGGTGCGGGCGGCGGCATCTCCATTATGGAGGGCTACCGGGTAGACCGCACAGTGCTCACCGATCCCGAGATGCAAGCCATCCTGGCAGGGCTGCGGAGCCTGGACAGCGTCAGCGGCACCCGGCGCTATGCCCAGCTGATGGAGAAGCTGTCCGCCGGAACAAGCGGCCTGGTGAATGGCGGCGCCCACATGCTCATCGACCTCTCCTCCTGGTACAAGACCAGCCTGCCGCCGAAGATCGAACTTATCCAGGGAGCCATTGGGCAGCACTGTATCATCCGCTTTGCCTATTTTTCTCCCAAGGAGGAGTCAGTGCGCACCGTGGAGCCCTACTACCTGGTGTTTCACTGGTCCACCTGGTATGTGTGGGGCTGGTGCCGGATGCAGGAAGATTTCCGCCTCTTCAAGCTCAACCGCATGACAGAACTCACCACGGGAGAGCCCTTTGTCCCTCGCTGCGCACCGCTGCCGGACCTTGCGCCGGAGCACATTTTTCCGGCCAAGTATCAGGTGACAGTTCTCTTTGATCCCGCCTGCCGCTGGCGGCTGGTGGAGGAGTACGGGGCAGACCGTTTCACAGTGGAGCCCGATGGCAAACTGCGCTTTACCGGAGGCTTTCCTGACGCGGACAGCGTGCTCAGCTGGGTTTTGACTTTTGGAGACAAGGCGGAGCTGCTGGAGCCGCAAGAGCTGCGGGAACGGCTTGGTGATTTGACGAAAACTTTGGCCGACCGTTACAGGGGGAATTGACATGGCGTCTCATCCGGATTTTGTGAACTATGTGGCCGAGCAGCTGCGCCAGGCCGGAGCCATCCGCAGCCGGAAGATGTTTGGCGAATACGGCCTATACTGTGACAATGTGTTCTTCGCTGTTATCTGTGACGACCAGCTTTTCGTGAAAGTCACCCCGCAGGGCGAAGCTGCGTTCCCAAACCTGCCCAAAGCTCCGCCCTATGAGGGAGCCAAGAACTACATCTGGGTGGAGGATGTGGATGACCGGGACACCATGACGGCCCTCACCCGCCTGACCTGTCTGGCACTTCAAGAGAAGCCTCAAAAGAAGCGGAGGAAATGACCATGGCCTTTGACTATAAGAAGGAGTACAAGGAATTCTATCTGCCGCCCAAGGCGCCGGGGATCGTCACGGTACCTGCCATGAACTTCCTGGCCGTGCGGGGCCAGGGCGACCCCAACGAGGAGGACGGCGCCTACAAGCAGGCCTTGGGGATGCTATACGCCGTGGCTTTCACCATCAAAATGAGCAAGCAGCACAAGCTGGAGGGCTACTTTGACTATGTGGTGCCTCCCTTGGAGGGATTGTGGTGGCAGGAGGGCGTCCGCGGGGTGGACTACGCCCATAAGAAGGCGTTTCAGTGGATCTCCCTCATCCGCCTGCCGGAGTTTGTGACGAAAGAAGCCTTTGACAGGGCCATCCGGGAGGCCACAGAAAAGAAACAGCAGGACTTTTCCCCGGTAGAGTTCTTCCACTGGGAGGAGGGACTGTGCGTCCAGTGCATGCACATCGGCCCCTATGACGGCGAGCCCGCCACCGTGGCCGCCATGGAGGAATACACCAAGCGCCAGGGCTACGAGGAAGACTTGGGGAAAGGCCGGTTCCACCACGAGATTTATTTGAGCGATGCGCGGCGGTGTAAACCGGAGCGGATGAAAACCGTCATCCGGCACCCGATCAGGAGGTTACGATGAAAGGTTTTACCCGCGCAGAAACGCGTTTTTCTCTGTGCGGTCTGAACTGCGCCCTATGCAGTATGCATCTGGGCGGCTATTGTCCTGGCTGTGGCGGCGGAGCAGGCAATCAGAGCTGCACCATAGCCAAGTGTTCCCTGGAGCATGACGGCGTCCAGTTTTGCTGGAAGTGCCTGGAGTATCCCTGCTCCCGCTATGAGGGCTTTGACGATGGGGATTCCTTTGTCCCGCACCGGAACCGGCAGCAGGATGTTGCCAAAGCCCGGGAGCTGGGAGTGGATGCATACCTTGCCCGGCTGGAGGAAAAACGGACGATTTTAGAAGACCTTCTGGCCCATTACAACGATGGCCGCCGCAAGACATTTTTCAACACAGCGGTTTATCTCCTGCCTTTGGAGGATCTGCGAACTGTGATGGCATCGCTGGATAGCCGGATGAAACTGAGTGAACAGGCGATCAAGGAACGGGCGCTTGCTGCTGTGGGACTGCTGCAGGAGGCGGCGGACCGCCAGGGCATCAGCCTGAAACGCAACAAGAGACCGAAAGAGGAGTGAGCGCATGGCGACTTCCAAGGTGACCGTCCGCTTCCCCTGTCCGGTGGAACAGGTGTGGCAGACCGTGACCGACCTCGCCCACACTGCCTGGCGCAGTGATTTGGCCGGGGTGGTGGTCTTGGACGAAACCCATTTTGTGGAGCACACCAAAAGCGGTTACGCCACGAGCTTTACCGTTACAGACTGCAAGGCGCTCCGACGCTGGGCCTTCACCATGGAGAACGGCAATATGTCCGGCTCCTGGGAGGGCGTCTTCGAGGCAGCAGAGGGAGGTACCCGGTTGACCTGCACCGAGACCGTCAACGCCAAGCGCTGGTGGATGCGCCCCGTTGTCCCTGGCTATTTGAAGCGGCAGCAGAAGCTGTATCTGGACGATTTGCGGAGGGAACTGCTGCGCCATTCCTGATCTATGCCTGAAATCAGCACGAAACACAAACCGTGTCGTTCCCTTTTAGACTTGCATCCTCTATGATCATCTCAGCAGCTGCAAAGAATGGATCATAAGAGGAGACTATTACCATGAATACGGATAAAATTTTTGCAGAAGCCATCGCCAACGAATATGCCCCCAAGGATACCTCCAAGGTCGTCGCACTGAGAAAGTTGGATTGGAAAGCGAAGCGCTCAGCGACTGTCTTTGCTTATGGCTTCGGTATCGGGATGGCTCTGGTACTTGGCCTGGGAATGTGCCTTTCCATGCAGGTGATCGGAGGGGGAGGCGTTCTGATGACGGGGGCCGGAATCATTCTTGGGATTCTGGGCATCGTCGGCGTGGGAGTGAACTACCCCATCTATAAAAAGCTCCTGCGGTCCGGCAAGGAAAAGTATGCCTTTGAGATCATGCAGCTGGCCCGGGAGATCAGCGAAGCGGCAGAGTAAACCCAGAGGAGGGCGGCAGATGAACAAATCCGAAAGCAAATACTTCAATACCGCCCTGCGGATGGACGAGGCGCTCCTGGCCCTGCTGGAGGAGAAGGATCTGGAATATATCACGGTGAAGGAAATCTGTCACCGGGCTGGGGTGAACCGGTCCACCTTCTACCTGCACTATGAGACCATTGCCGACCTGGTGGACGAGACCTTGGAGATGATCAACCAGCGCTTCCGCTCCTATTTCCCCCAACAGGAAGAGGAGATTCTGGGGAATATGGGCAACCGGGAGCGGGAAAACCTGGTGCTGGTCACCCGGGAGTACCTGTTACCCTACCTTCGCTTCATCCGGGACAACAAAAAGGTCTACCGGGCGGCATTCCGGAACCCAAGCAGCATGCAGGCGCATACACGGTATGGGGAACTGAAGCAGCAGATTCTTGGCCCCATTTTGGAGCGGTTTGAGATCCCAGCCGCCCAGCGGCCCTATTACATGGCCTACTATGTGGAGGGCATCATCGCCATCGTCAAGGAGTGGCTGCGGCAGGACTGCGCAGATGAGGTGGAGATGATAGCCGACATCATCGAGTCCTGCGTGCGGCCCAGAGACGGCAGCCATGCGGAATAATTAGATCGGTTAGATGCTCCCGCTTTCCGCCGCCTCCAGTGCCGTGATTTGTGCGGTGATCGCAGCGATTACCGTGGGGATGCTGCAAAAGGGCTTGCGGCAAACGAATCGACAGCAGACATAAAGCCTCCCATACTGTGTTGTTCTCTGAACGAAACACAGCATGGGAGACTTGCTTTTAGTGGCGGATCTCCTGCTGCAGCCGCTCCAAAAATTCCGCGGCGGGGATGCCGTCCATCTGGGTGTGGTGGAACTGAAAGGACACCGACAGGGTGGTGCGCAGCCACTTCTTCCGGTACTTGCCCCAGATGAGGAAGGGGTTGTTGTAGCACCCGGCGTAGATATTCACCGCGCCGTCGATCTCGTACCCCGCCAGGGCAGAGGTGCCGATGACCATATACTCCTCGCCCAGCTCAAAGCTTTTCCCGCTCTCACGGACCTGTCCGGTGAGCTTTCGATAATCCTGCGCAAACTGATCCAGGTCAGTGGAAACGGGAATATCACAGGTGGCGATGCCGCCGTCCCGGGTGGCTACCACTGTATTGATTGCCAGACGGTCGTACTGCATCAGCTTATCTCCCACCGGAAGCAGGTAGAAGTCCTTTGTCCCGGCTGCCGCCTTTCCGATGCACCAGCAAAGAAGCATATTGAACTTGTAGCCTTTTTTTCGGCTCATGCGCACCAGTGGCGTCACATCCAGTGTCTTCATCAGGGTCACCATAGGCATGGGGGCCTTCATCCAGAGTTCAAAGGCCAGTGCCCGGGAGGTGCTTTTTGGATCCACTTCTTTCATATCGTTCTCCATTCTGTTGGTCAAAATCCGGTTCGGTCAGCAGCGGTAGATAGATTTTATCATAGCGCATCATGGGCGGCAACCGATTCCCATGTTCCAAGGCTGGAACTTATGGTATAATGAAACATCACAAGACCCTTCCGCTGGAAACGGAAGCAGCAAATGACGAGGACCGAACATGAAACACATTTTTCTTTTGGAGGACGATGAGACCCTGGGGCGGGGGATCTCCATGGCCTTAACCGGGCCGGAAACATCCGTCGTCTGCCGAACGAGCCTGGCCAAGGCCCGGGAAACGCTGTCGGGCGACCGGTTTGACCTGTTGATTTTGGATGTGAATCTCCCCGACGGCAGCGGCTTGGACCTGCTGCGTCAGGTGCGGGCGGAGGGTGATGTTACCCCGGTGATCCTGCTTACCGCCAACGATCTGGAGCTGGACGAGGTCACCGGGCTGGAGGCCGGAGCGGACGACTATGTCACCAAGCCCTTCTCTCTGGCGGTACTCCGGGCCAGGGTGAATGCCCAGCTGCGCCGAAGCGCCCCCAAGGTCTCCCAGACACTGACCGTGGGGCCCTTTGCCTTCAATTTTGAACAGATGGACTTTCGCCGTGACGGCAGGGGCGTGGAACTCTCCAAAACCGAGCAGAAGCTGCTGCGGGTGCTTCTGGAGAACCGGGGGCATGCCGTGCCCCGGGCCACGCTGGTGGACCGGGTATGGACGGACGGAGCGGAATTCGTGGAGGAAAACGCCCTGTCTGTCACGGTCAAGCGGCTGCGGAGCAAGCTGGAGGCGGATCCCTCCAAGCCGGAATACCTGAAAACGGTGTACGGCATCGGCTACACCTGGGCGGTGAAGTCATGATGGGATTTATTATGGCAAATGCTACGATTATCGTGCATCATCGGATAGTCCCGGTAAGTGAATCCACAACCGGGTCCATTACAGCGGCAGGGATTTTTTTGTCGTTGGCAGTGGTTATGTTGGCAGTGGCCCTGCTTTTCTGGTGGAAAACCAGACGTACCATCAAACGCCTGGACGACATGCTCACCGCGGCCATAAACGGCAGCTTTTCTGAAACGGCCTTTGACGAGAGCCGCCTCTCCGCTCTGGAGAGCCGGTTGTGGCGGTATCTGACGGCCAGCGCCTTGTCTGAGCGAAATGTGCGGGAGCAAAAGGATCAGATCAGTGCCCTGATCTCTGACATTTCCCACCAGACCAAGACCCCGGTGGCCAATCTCCAGCTTTACGCTCAGCTGCTCTCGGAGCAGCCCCTCACGCCCCAGGGGAAGGACTGTGCCGCCGCCATCTCCGCCCAGGCGGAAAAACTCCAAACGCTCATCGAGGCTCTGGTCAAGACCTCCCGCCTGGAGACGGGGATCCTGGCCCTCCATCCTCAGCCCGGTGAGATATCCCCGATGGTGGAGCGGGCTGCCGCGCAGTATGCCGCCAGGGCGGCGGAAAAGGGCATTGCCCTGACTGTCGGACAGGCGGAGGGCTCCGCCGTCTTTGATCCCAAGTGGACGGAAGAGGCGGTATGCAATCTGCTGGACAACGCCGTCAAGTACACTCCGTCCGGCGGGGTTGTAACGGTGAAGGTCAAAAACTACGAGCTATTCTCCGCCATCCAGGTGACGGATACCGGTCCGGGCATTTCCGAGGAGGAACAGGCCAAAATTTTCGGGCGGTTTTACCGTGCCAGCGGTGCCTGGCAGGCAGAGGGCGTGGGCATCGGCCTCTACCTCACCCGGCAGATCGCGGAAAAACAGGGCGGCTATGTGAAAGTAGAAAGCATGCCCGGGAGGGGAAGCACCTTTTCCCTCTACATTCCCCGGGAGTCATAGGAAAGCAGCAGGCAGGAGGAATACGCCGTGAGAAATGAATATGAAAACGAAACTTTTTTCCAGCAATATGCCCAGATGTCCCGCAGCCGGGAAGGGCTTTCCGCGGCGGGCGAGTGGCATCAGCTCAAGCCCCTTTTCCCGCCGCTGGAGGGAAAGTCTGTACTGGATCTGGGCTGCGGTTATGGATGGCATTGTCAGTTCGCCGTGGAGCAGGGCGCCCGGCAGGTGCTGGGCATTGATTTGAGCCGGAAGATGATCGAGGAAGCCAGGCGGCGCAACAACGGGGCGGGCATCTGCTATCAAGTGTGCGGGATCGAGGAATACGCGTATCCAGAGAATACATGGGACTGCGTGATCTCCAATCTGGCTTTGCACTATATCGAGGACCTGGACTCCATTTTTGAAAAAGTCCATCGGACGCTGAAAGAAGATGGAATCTTTCTCCTCAACATTGAGCATCCGGTCTTTACCGCCGGCGTGGGACAGGATTGGGCCTATGGGGAAGACGGCACGCCGCTGTATTGGCCTATCGATCAGTATTTCATGCCCGGGGAGAGGATCACTCATTTTCTGGGCTGCGAGGTCCGCAAGCAGCACCATACGCTCACCCAGATCCTGATGGGGCTGCTGCGCAGCGGCTTTGTCCTGGAAGCGGTGGAAGAGGCGGAGCCTTCTCAGGAAATGCTGGACATTCCCGGCATGCGGGACGAACTGCGCCGCCCTATGATGCTGTTGGTGCGGGCCAGAGCGGTGCGCTGACGGAGCCGATCGGACTTCTTTCAAAACTGTCACATTCTTGAAAGTACCAGGACAGATTTCCCTGCTAAAGTCTGTATTGTCAAAAGACGGTACAGACTTTTTCATTGGAGGAGAACAGCATGACGATTCTTGAGACCCGGGATCTGAAAAAATACTACGGCACCGGGGACACCCAGGTAAAGGCTCTGGACGGCGTGGAGCTTAACATCCAGCAGGGGGAGTTTGTGGCCATTGTGGGTACTTCCGGATCCGGCAAGTCCACGCTGCTCCACATGCTGGGTGGGCTGGACCGGCCCACCTCCGGCACTGTCACCGTGGACGGAAAGGACATCTTTGCCCTGAAGGACGAGGCCCTGACCATTTTCCGCCGCCGGAAGATCGGCTTTGTGTTCCAGTCCTACAATCTGGTGCCGGTGCTCAGCGTGTGGGAAAACATCGTCCTGCCGGTGGAGTTGGATGGAAGAAAAGTGGATGAAGCCTATGTGGAGGAAGTAATTTCCACGTTGGGCCTGGAGAAAAAGCTCCGGAACCTGCCGGGCCAGCTCTCCGGCGGCCAGCAGCGTGTGGCCATTGCCCGGGCTTTGGCCACCAAGCCGGCCATTCTCCTGGCCGATGAGCCCACCGGCAATCTGGACAGCCGGACCAGCCAGGATGTGCTGGGCCTGATGAAGGTGACCGGCCAGAAGTTTGCCCAGACCATGGTGATGATCACCCACAACGAGGAGATCGCCCAGATGGCCGACCGCATCGTCCGCATCGAGGACGGGCGGATCGTGACGCGGTAAGGGGGCGGAGAACATGAAGGTCTCCAACCGCGGCTGTATCCGCCGCCTGAGCCTGCGCTCCCTGCTCGCCAGCCGCACCCGGAACATCGTGGCGGTGCTGGCCATCGCCCTGACGGCGGTGCTTTTTACGTCCCTTTTTACCATCGCTCTCTCTATCAACGAGGGCATCCAGCAGAACAATTTCCGTCAGGCCGGGGGCTGGTCCCACGGCACCTTTAAGTACCTGACAGAGGAGCAGTTTGAAGAATTGAAGGACGATCCCCTCATTGACCAATGGGGCCTGCGCCGGTTTTTAGGTATGCCCACGGACGTACCCTTCAACAAATCCCATGTGGAGATCGGCTATTCTGATGCCAATAACGCCCACTGGATGTACTGTGACCCGGTGGAGGGACGACTTCCTCAGGAGGGCACCAACGAGGCCGCCACGGACACCCATGTGCTGAAACTGCTGGGCGTGGAGCCGGAGATCGGTGCCCAGTTCACTGTTACGTTTTTCGTGGACGGCCATGAGACCACCCAGACCTTTACCTTGTGCGGCTGGTGGGAGTACGACGAGGCCATTGTGGCTAACCATATTCTGGTTCCTGAAAGCCGGGTGGATGCGGTGCTGCAGGAGGTGGGTGTCACCCCGCCCGGGAGCGACGGCATGACAGGGGAGTGGAACCTGGATGTGATGCTGAAAAACGGCGATCGCAGCATTGCCAAGGATCTCAATCAGATTTTGGCGAACCACGGCTATCAGAGCGAAACCGCCGGGGCAGACCACATTGCTTTGGGCGTCAACTGGGGCTATACCGGGGCGCAGCTCTCAGACAAGCTGGACCCCACCGTGGCGGCCATCATTGTGGGGGTGCTGATCCTCATTCTGCTCACCGGCTATCTTATCATCTACAATGTGTTCCAGATCTCCGTGGCGGGGGACATCCGTTTCTACGGCCTGCTGAAAACCATCGGTACCACGCCTCGGCAGCTCCGGCGGATCATCCGAACCCAGGCGCTGCTGCTCTCCCTCATCGGCATCCCCATCGGGCTGCTGCTGGGCTGGCTGTTGGGCGGTGTGCTCACACCTGTCATTACCGCACGCCTCAATGGGGTGACCACGGTAGTCTCGGTCAGCCCGCTCCTCTTTGCGGGTGCGGCCATCTTTGCCCTGGTGACGGTACTCATCTCCTGCCGCCGTCCCGGCCGTCTGGCGGGCAAGGTCTCCCCGGTGGAGGCGGTGCGCTACACCGAGGGCAAGGTGCTGAAGCGGAAGGGAAAACGGAGCGGCAAGGGAGTGTCCCTGCTGTCCATGGCCTGGGCCAATCTGAGCCGCAGCCGGGGCAAAACCTTCATTACCATTCTCTCCCTTTCCTTGGCGGTGGTCCTGCTGACCATGACGGTAACACTGGTAAGCAGCTTCGACATGGACAAATACACCGCCAACTTCACCGCCAGTGACTTCATCCTGGCGGACGCAGGACAGTTCCAGACCGGCGGAGATGCGTTCAACAATGAGATGGCGGTGCCGCAGGAGGTCATCGACGCCGTGGATGCCCGGGGCGGCATCACAGACAGCGGCTGCATCTATGGCAAGACCGGCCCGGCGGTGGAATTTGTCACCGAGGAGTATTACCGCTCCATTTGGAGCCAGTGGAATACCCCGGAGCAGCTGGACGAGGCCATCCGCTACATGGATCGCACGCCGGAGGGCCTGCTGGCGGACCGGGTGCAGCTCTACGGCATGGACCCCTTTGCCCTGGACCATCTGACGGTGCTGGACGGGGATCTTTCAAAGCTGGGCGATCCTGATGGGAAGTATATTGCCGCTGTGTACAGCACAGATGACTATGACAGACCGGATATGGACAGTCACTGGGCCCGGCTGGGCGACACGGTGACCATCCGGTATGTAGAAGAGTATGCATACTATGACGTCGATACCGGCGAAGTTTACGGTCCCTGGGAGAATGTGCCCGAAGGAGCCGCTTACGCCGAGCGGGCAGTCAAGTACCGGGATGTGGACTACACCGTGGCCGCCCTGGTGACGGTGCCCTACGCCTTCTCCTACCGCTATTACGGTGCCGATGAGTTTGTTATGAGCAGCGAGACCTTTATCCGGGACACCGGTACGGACTGCGTCATGTACTACGCCTTCGACACCACCGATGAGGCCAACGCCTCCATGGAATCCTTCCTGGCGGATTACACAGGAACGGAGAACCCCCAGTTTGACTATGAGAGCAAAGCCTCTTACGCCGGAGAGTTCGAGAGCTTCCGGAGCATGTTCCTTCTGCTGGGCGGAGCCCTGTGCTTCATCGTGGGCTTGGTGGGGGTGCTGAACTTCTTCAACGCCATCCTCACCGGAATCACCGCCCGCCGCCGGGAGCTGGCGGTGCTCCAGTCCATCGGCATGACGGCCCGGCAGCTGCGGACCATGCTGGCCCTGGAGGGACTGTTCTATACGGTGGGCGCAGCACTCCTGGCGCTGGTACTGATCGTGGTCACGGCTCCGTTTGTGGGGCCTGCCCTCAATAGACTGATCTGGTTTTTCACCTATCATTTTACCATCTGGCCCATCGCCGTGGTGCTGCCCCTGTTCGGGGCGCTGGGCATTCTGCTTCCGGTTTTGAGCTGCCGTGCCGCCCAGCGCTATTCCGTGGTGGAGCGCCTGCGGCAGGAATAAGGCAGCCCCTGAAAATCATAGCCATCCGCAAGCAAATGCTGCTTGCGGATGGCTTATTTTGATTGCCCCGGCATTTGGAATTACAGGACCAGAAACCAACAAATTGTAAAACCCCTTCCAAGCGCAAATGCTGCGCTTAACGATCTGATGGTGATTTTTATGGCCTGCAAATGACCACAGCTGTGAAATACGGCAAGCACCTTCTTTGTAAAAATAATGCCGACGAAACCGAGGGGGCCTTGGCCTTACCGCTTTTCTTTTGACGGGAAAACAGGCGGAAGCTTCATGGCTTTTCCCCTGTTGGTGTGCTATAATGCCGGTAACGAGTTGGAAGAGGAGGTGTCTGCCGTGGCCATTGAGAGCGGTGCGTGGATCATGCGGGGGCTTCGTTGGGATGATCCCTGCCGCATCCGCAGCTGGCAGGAGCTGATACGCTGGATCGACGAAGTGGGGTTCCTGCCCCTTTTTAAAAATGAGATCGACGGGTTCTCTGCCGAGGAGCATACCTCCGACCTATACTGGTGGAGCGGCGACCCGGAGCAGGACCCCTGGGAGTGGCGGCAGTTCATTGCCCGCAGCGGCCAGGCAGCCTATGGCAAGTTTTTCAACAAGAAAGCGGGATTTATCTCCAGGGCCTGGTTTCCCCATTTTGCGAACTGGCGGCGGGATGGCTATGACTTTGACAGCCGCTGGGACGAGGAACTGGCGAGCCTGCGTCAAAAGCGCATCATGGATCAGTTTGCCGTCACGGACGAGCTGTACTCCTTTGAACTCAAGCGTCTGGCCGGGTTTGGAAAGAAGGGCGAAAAGAACTTCGAGGGGACGGTCACAGATCTCCAGATGGGAGGGTATCTGCTGATCCGGGATTTCCGGCAGCGTCTCAATAAAAAGGGCCTGCCCTACGGATGGCCGATCTCCGTCTATGCTACGCCGGAGACTTTGTGGGGCTGCGAACACATCGCCTCTGCCTATTCGATGCAGCCGGAGCAGTCCAAGGAACTGGTTTATCAGCAGGTGCGAAAGAACTTCCCGGCGGCCACAGAAGCTGCACTCCAAAGGGTGCTGGGATGGGACAGGTGAGTTCCAGAGTCCCGGACTTGGCTCGCAGAGCTGACCGCTGGTCCCGTGCTGAAGGCCGGTCAAATGTTTTATGCCGGCGATGCAAAGACTGATGGAATGTGTGATAAAGCGGGGAAGGCGATCTATCAGTATGTGTTTGTACTGGCCTGCGGCCGGTGATTTTCAAATTGGAGGCCACGGATGAGGCCTCCAAAATCGGCTGCACCCCGGTTCAGTGACCGCGGCAGTCCTTTGAGGTATCTTCACAGAAAGGGAACTCTATGATGCGTATTCTCATGCTGGGCAACAGCTTTACCTCTACCAATCATATGCCGCAGACACTGGCTGGGCTGACCGGCGCGGAAGTGGTCTGTCATACCCGAGGCGGGGCACGGCTGTCGGAGCATCTGAACCCGAGCACCAAGCTGGGCGCTCAGACCCAGGCGGCGCTGCGGGATGAGCACTGGGACTACGTGGTGCTGCAGGAGATGAGCCACGGGCCCATGACCTCCCCCGAGCGCTTCTTTTCCAGTGTGGAGCAGCTCTGCAAGCAGATCCGGGAGCGCGGAGCTGTCCCGGTTCTCTATGCCACCTGGGCCTATCAGAAAGGCGGGGGCAAGCTGACGGCCAAGGGCTGGGACTATGATGAGATGGCCCGCAAACTGCATGACGCTTACCACAAGGCCGCACAGAAGAATCACGCCCTTGTCGCCGATGTAGGACAGCGTTTTTATGAACTGTCCGCTGTCCAGGACCTCTACGCCGGCGACGGCGTTCACCCCAGTGAGTTGGGTTCCCATATCGCCGCTGAGACCATCGCGGCAGTCATTCATGCACATAAGGAGAAACAACTATGATTCGAGAGATCTGCAAAGATGAGGCATTTCTGGCCCAAAAGGCGGAGCCTGCCACGCCCGACGATATTCCGATCGCCGCCGATCTGCTGGAAACACTGGAGCACCACAAGGACGGCTGCGTGGGGATGGCAGCCAATATGATCGGCGTTAACCGCCGCATCATCGCCTTTGACGACGAGGGGAAATACATGGTCATGTTCAACCCGGAGATCGTGAAAAAGTCCGGCCCCTACGACGCGGAGGAGGGATGCCTTTCCCTCACCGGTGTCCGTCCGGCCAAGCGGTGGAAGTCCATCAAGGTGCGTTGGCAGAATGAAAAGTTTCAGGAGCGATTGAAAACCTTCACCGGCTGGACAGCCCAGATCATCCAGCACGAGATCGACCACTGCGAGGGGATCATCATATGAAAAAATGCAAGATCACGGTCATGCGCATCACCCGGTATGAGGACCTGATGCTCCAATACGAGAACCCCATCTCCCACGCCTGCGATATGGAGGTGGGGCAGAGCTTCCTTGCCAACGGCTGGGAGAAACCCGAGGGATTCTGCCAAAGCGCCTGGGATACGATCTCGCCCTTTGTGCTGGCCCTGAGTCACGGCGGAGAGAATTTTTATGACGGCTGGATGAAAAATCCCAAGTCCGCGATGCTTTCCTGCAATGACGGGTTTCGTCCGGTGAGTTTTCTGGTGGAAGCCCTGGACGAAGACGCAGATTGAGGAGGAAATACCATGTTTGAAAATAAAGTTGCCGTGGTCACCGGCGGCGCCAAAGGCATCGGCAAGGCGATCGTGGAAGAATTTCAAAAGGAAGGCGCCAAGGTATGCGTCATTGACTTGCTGCCCAACGACTATTATGTAGGGGATCTGGCCGATCAGACGGTTCTGGAGGACTTTGCCCGCAAGGTGATTACCGACTATGGTCATGTGGATTATCTCATCAACAATGCGCTGCCTCTGATGAAGGGCATCCGCGAATGCTCCTATGAGGAGTTCAACTACGCCCTGCGGGTGGGGGTAACCGCGCCCTTTTACCTCACCAAGCTGTTTGCGTGCCACTTCGCCCCCGGTGCGGCCATCGTGAATATTTCCTCCTCCCGGGACCGGATGAGCCAGCCCCAGACGGAGAGCTACACGGCGGCCAAGGGCGGTATTTCTGCCCTGACCCACGCTTTGGCGGTGAGCCTGGGCGGGAAGGTGCGGGTAAATGCTGTCTCTCCCGGCTGGATCGATACCAATTACACAGTCTACGAGGGCCCCGATGCCGATCAGCAGCCTGCCGGCCGGGTGGGCAACCCAATGGACATCGCGAATATGGTTCTCTACCTCTGCTCGGACAAGGCGGGCTTCATCACCGGAGAGAACATCTGCATCGACGGGGGTATGACCCGTCAGATGATCTACCACAACGACTTCGGCTGGACACTCCGGGAGGAAGGAACTGAATGAAAACGGTGATCTGTTACTATTCCCGTCACCACGGCAATACCCGGAAAGTTCTGGAGGCCATAGCCGGAGAGGGCGGAGTCGACCTTATCGATGTGACCGCGCAACAGGGGACCCGGCTGGAGGAGTATGACTGCATCGGCTTTGCCTCGGGTGTTTATTTCGGGAAATTTCACGATGGCGTCCTGTCTTTTGCCCGGAAGTATTTGCCCCAGGGAAAGCCTGTGTTTTTCGTCTGCACCTATGGCGGAGACAAAGGAACCAGCACGAAGGCCCTCTTGGAGATCGCGAAGGAGAAGAACTGTCCGGTACTTGGGGAATTCGGCTGTAAAGGCTTCGACACCTTTGGGCCTTTCAAGCTGGTGGGCGGTATTGCCAAGGGACACCCGAACACGCAGGATCTGGAGCGTGCCCGCAGCTTTTACCGGGAGATAAAAGAGCGCCTGCACTGAAATCACACAGGAAGTGCCCGCCAAAC
>ERZ827037.1524-NODE-1524-length-24186-cov-4.203721_pt1 | contig 24186 bp, 25 predicted proteins | sample MGYA00519924_ERZ827037 | MGnify/ENA primary metagenome ERZ827037 (study PRJEB31778, sample SAMEA3449250) | human gut metagenome | biome: human gut; feature: human-associated habitat; material: faeces | place: United Kingdom | collected 2010/2012 ...
TACCAGCGCTTTCTCATGGACCGGGAGGCCATGATGAACTAGTGTATTAAACAGCCATTCCTTTTAATACCCTCTTCGCATTCCGATACCATATCTTATCCAACTGCGCCTCCGACACCCCCTTTTGTTTCAAAGCTTCCCACAGCTTCTCCAATTCATCCGGATGTGCGATCTCCATTCTGGTCATGCCGTCGAATCCGTCAAAGTCTGTTCCTATTGCAGGGAATTCGCTTCCGCCTTCGTTTAGCATGTGTAGTATATGCGCAGTCATTTCTTCAATTTTTGATTCTTTTTTTGTTCCGAGGAACGGGCCATACAAGTTCAGGCCTGCGATTCCTCCTGTGTTTGCAAGGTCCCATATCATCTCATCAGTAAGATTACGTGGATGTTCCGCAAGTTCGCGGCAGTTCGAATGTGTGGCCACTACAGGTCCTTTTGCCAGAAACAGAATATCCTTGAATGTTCCATCCGATGCATGAGATACATCCACGATCATTCCAAGTTCTCCCATTCTTGTAATAACTTCTTTTCCAAATGGCTTTAATCCCTGATACATGATAGTTTTGTCCCGGCTGTTCGGATATCCGATACAGTTTTCATAGTTCCACATCGGAGTCATCAACCGAATTCCATATTGGTAAAGTTCTTCCAGTCGTTCCATATGGCCGTTCAGGACTCCTCCTTCCTCTACCGTCATCATCGCCGATATTCTGCCCGCCAGGTTGTTCCGTTTTACATCATGCCACGAGTATGCAAGTGCCAGATTTTCACTGTAACACTCCTGCTGCTTTCTCAGATAATCCATCATCTCATGTACATGTCTGTATGCAGCATCATATCCGCCTTTGTTCCTGTAATCTTTCACATCTGTAAAACATGCAAATAGTTGTACTACTGTTCCTGCTTTTTTCATGGTGGGGATATCAATACTGCAGTCATTTTCCATCAGATCCCCGTTCTTACCTGGATCCGTTAATTTCCATAAGGTATCACAATGCATATCAATAATTCTCATATCTTTCGAATCTCCTTTATCTGTATGATTATTTATGCATGGTTCCTTTATGCAAACCATCTGTTGTCAGTATACAACATTTTTCTATAGTTTTTGCCATCAAAATCAATAGATATTTCTAATGGATTGTTTTTTCTTATCATTAATGTCTATTACGCATACCGATTTTGTCACATTTTGTTGACTTTACGCCTTCTTTTGCTTCTTTCCAGACTTCCCGATTATTCTATGCTATACTGAATTTATTCTAAACTTTATTTTTATCGTCTATTAACATTATTATATTAGAAATCGTCCGTGTTTTTCCCTCACTATAAAACTATGATTTATTTGGCGGACTTTTTGCTTATGATGGTTAACATAGGTCTTATGATGATGTTGTTCCTGCACATTCTCGTGTGGCACCAAAAAGCGCAGCCAGATATTCTTCTGACTGCGCTTTTTATATGCTTTAGGGCATATCTTATAAATACTTTGCTTTCTACAAAATATACCGCAATGTAAGGCTTATAGATTGCAGGAATAATTTTTCAGACAAGCCCTGACTTCCTTATATCCCTTTCTTACGCACTTCTTTCAAACTGTGAGTTGTAAAGTTCCGCATAGAATCCATTCTTGGCAAGCAGTTCTTCATGGTTACCCTGTTCTACGATATCTCCATCTTTCATAACAAGGATCACATCTGCATCCCGGATAGTAGAAAGTCTGTGTGCAATGACGAAGCTTGTTCTTCCCTTCATCAGACTGTCCATCGCTTTCTGGATCTGGATCTCTGTTCTTGTATCAACAGAACTTGTTGCCTCATCAAGGATCAGTATCTTAGGATCTGCAAGCATTGCTCTTGCAATTGTCAGAAGCTGCTTCTGTCCCTGGGAAACATTACTTGCTTCCTCATTCAGTTCCATCTGATAACCACCCGGAAGTGTCTGGATAAAGCGGTGTGCCTTTGCTGCTTTTGCTGCCTGGACCACTTCTTCGTGTGTGGCATCCAGACGCCCGTAACGGATATTATCTTCAATGCTTCCCTTAAAAAGCCATGTATCCTGCAATACCATACCGAACATCTTACGAAGATCATCTCTGTTAAAGTCCCTGATATCGTGTCCATCCACTTTGATCGAACCGCTTCCTACATCGTAAAATCTCATCAGAAGCTTAATCATCGTTGTCTTTCCGGCTCCCGTCGGTCCTACGATTGCAACCTTCTGTCCTGGCTTTACATCCACACTAAAGTCATTAATGATCGTATGATCCGGATTATATCCAAAATGTACATGTTCAAAGCTTACGCTTCCTTCCAAATTATCAATGGATACCGGATTCTCTACCGTCTGGTCTTCCTCTGTTTCTTCCAGGAATTCAAATACACGTTCAGAAGCTGCCGCTGTAGACTGGAGCATATTGGCTACCTGTGCTACCTGCTGGATTGGCTGAGTAAAGCTTCTTACATACTGGATAAATGACTGGATGTCTCCAACCTCTATCACACCTTTCATAGCAAGGTATCCGCCTAGGATAACTTCTCCTACGTATCCCAGATTTCCTACAAACTGCATGATCGGCATCATCATTCCTGAGAGGAACTGTGACTTCCATGCAGAATTATACAGGATATCATTGTCCCGTTTGAATGTCTCGATGACATCTTCCTCTTTATTAAATGCTTTGATAATATTATGTCCGCCGTAGATTTCTTCTACCTGTCCATTGACATGTCCCAGATATTCCTGCTGACTCATGAAGTATTTCTGCGAACGCTTTACGATCATGGAAATCAGACCCATGGATACTGGAAGGATCAGTAATGCCACCAGTGTCATAAGAGGGCTGATACTCAACATCATAACCAGTACTCCGATGATCGTTGTAACGGATGTAATGACCTGCGTCGCACTCTGGTTCAGGCTCTGGCTCAGTGTATCTACGTCATTGGTAATACGTGATAACACTTCTCCATGTGTCTGCTTATCAAAGTAATTCATTGGAAGCCGGTTGATCTTTTCTGAGATTTCTTTTCTCAGTCTGTATGTCAGCTTCTGTGAGACACCTGTCATAATATATCCCTGCATGAACGAAAATACAGCACTTGTAAGATACAGGCATAACAGAGTGATTGCAATGTGGGCGATCCTGGTAAAATCAATTCCAGATCCCCCGGATACTTTTCTGACCAGACCGTTAAAAATCTCTGTCGTCGCTTTTCCGAGAACCTTTGGCCCTACAATGTTAAATATCGTACTTCCAATGGCAAATATGATAACAAAGAAGATTCCAATCTTATATGCGCTCAAATATGCCATCAGTTTTTTCATTGTGCCTTTAAAATCTTTTGCTTTTTCGTTGGACATTTTTCCTCTTCGTCCCATACCTCTTGGCATATTATTCCACCTCCTTAAGATCTTCTTCTAATTCTTTTTCTGATAACTGTGACGACGCGATCTGATAATAAGCATCACAGTTCTTAAGCAGTTCTTTGTGTGTTCCTTTTCCTACGATCTGTCCGTCTTCCAGAACGATGATCTGATCCGCATGAAGGATCGTGCTGATTCTCTGTGCTACGATCATAACCGTGCTGTCTGCAGTCTTATCTTTTAACTGCGCACGAAGGGTTGCATCCGTCTTATAATCAAGCGCTGAAAAGCTGTCATCAAAGATGTATACATCCGGGTGTTTTGCAATTGCACGAGCGATAGAAATTCTCTGCTTCTGACCTCCGGATACATTGGCTCCGCCCTGTGAGATCGGACTTTCGTACTTTTTCTTTTTCTGTTCGATGAACTCGGTTGCCTGCGCGATCGATGCAGCCTCTACCATCTCTTCATGGCTTCCGTCCGGATTGCCATACATAATATTCGAAGCGATATCACCGGAGAACAAGACTGCTTTCTGCGGCACATAGCCAAGCTTTTCTCTTAACTCATGCTGTGTGATATCTTTTATATCTTCTCCGTCAAGCGTAATCTTACCGCCTGTCACATCGTAAAATCTTGGGATCAGGTTCACCAGTGTTGATTTACCACAGCCAGTACTTCCGATAAATGCAGTTGTTTTTCCAGGTTCTGCTGTAAATGAAATATCATGCAATACATCTTCTTCCGCACCAGGATAACGGAAACATACATGATCGAATACAACCTTTCCTTTTCCTGCCTCTGGAATCTTCTTTGGCATCTGTGGATCATGGATCATCGTTTCACTTGTCAGTACTTCATCTACACGGTTTGCAGATACTGCCGCCCTTGGAAGCATGACGGATATCATACAGATCATTAAGAATGCCATGATAATCTGCATCGTATACTGGATAAATGCCATCATGTCTCCAACCTGCATTGCTCCATCATTGATGCTGTGTCCGCCTACCCATACGATCAGGACCGTAATACTGTTCATAACAAACATCATAAGCGGCATCATGAATGTCATCGCACGGTTAACGAATAAGTTCGTCTTGGTCAGTGCCTTATTTGCATCATCAAATCGTTCTTCTTCGTGTTTCTGTGTTCCAAATGCACGGATAACCGAAAGTCCGGTTAAGATCTCACGGCTGACCAGGTTCAGATTGTCCACCTGGGTCTGGATCAGTTTGAACTTCGGCATGACTACGAAGAATAAGAATGCTACAATCACCACGATCACTGCCACGGCAAGACCGATGATCCATGACATACTTACATTTGTATGGAATACTTTCCATATTCCCCCGATAGCCATGATCGGTGCATACAGAACCATTCTAAGAATCATTACGATCAGAAGCTGGATCTGCTGAATATCGTTCGTACTTCTTGTGATCAGTGACGCTGTTGAAAATTTGTCAAATTCCGCATTGGAAAATCCTACGACCTTACGGAATACATTTTCACGAAGGCCACGTCCGACACCGGCACCTACACGGGATGCCAGAAGACCTACCAGAATACTTGCTGCCATTCCAAGGAATGCTAATGCAAGCATTTTTCCTCCTGTATTCAGGATATAATTTGTTTCAATTTTATCTGTATCAACGCCTACATGGTCATAAGCATTTTTAATATATACGGAAGATGCCTGTTCAATGATCGAATCCTGCATTTTATTCAGCTGCTTGTTCATCTGTTTTACCAACTGATTTCTTCCGTCAACGCCCATGAAATCAAGCATCTCATAAATATCCATCTTATCAAAATCAGGGATTTCAGACATCTGTGCAGCTGCCTGTTTCTGAGCTTCCTGCATCTGTGCAGCTGCCTGCTGTTTGGCCGCCTGCATCTGCGCCTGTACCTGAGCCTGGGCTTCCGGTGTCTGTGCAGCTGCCTGTGCAACGGCAAACTGTTCCTGAATCTTTGCCTGCGCCTCTTTTTGTGCTTCTTCCATCTGCGCTTTTGCTTCTGCCTGTTTTGCTTCTACCTGCTTTTTCATCTGTGTGCGCAGCTGATTCTCTATCTTTTCCGTCATATCACTTCCGGAATCAAAACCTGATGCCAGAAGCATTGGTTTTGCCAGGATCTCTGAAAGTTCATCCATCTTCTTTTCATCTTCTTTTACCGAAGACTTTAACTCCATGACGGTTCCTCTGTAGTCATAATTTTTTTCTGACTTTGTGTATGCATTTTTTACAGCATCCTGCTGATCCGACTTCACCAGAAGTAACAGATGATTCAGATCTTTTTTCGATATTGTATCAGGCACTGTCTCGTCAATACCGCCCTGCTGGATACCTACATTTACAATATCCGATGTATAAGTCGGCAATGACAGATCGCAGTATGCCTGCACAACCAGTATACAGACAATCGCCACAACAGCACCTGCATACGGTTTTAGAAATTTCAATAATTTTCCCATATCTTTTTTCTGCCTTTCCTTTCTGTATTGTTATATGTTGAAATCCTTTCTGGATGACAATTAGAGTTCTTTATTTCCTGAAGGACGTGTCTTTTCCATGATGGTCTTCATATCCATGCCTTTGAAGTCTTTGGATTCTAACAGATTATTCTTCATCTCTGTCAGCAACCGCTTCATCAGAAGCATCTCTTCTCTTGAGATTCCCCGACGTATGACCTCCTCCATATCATATACAACCCTTCTGACTCCTTCGATACATTCTTCTCCTTTTGGAGCAAGCTTGATCTTGATCACTCTCTGGTCATTCTCATCATGCTTACGGACCACATACCCCAGTTCTTCCATCTTGCGGATTGCAACCGTCATCGACGGCGGTGTGATTCCAATCTTCTCTGCCAGCTGTTTCTGAGACAATTCTCCCCAGCAGTGAAGCGAAAAAAGAATTCCTGCCTGACTTGGCTTAATATCTAACTCTTCCATCCGTTTCATCGCCTGATACTTCATAAACTGCATCAGCTGAAATACCGAAAAAAATACGGATGTCTCCATCTCGCGTTCCATCCTTTCTTCCTCCTCCCGTTAATTAATTAGAAGTCTAACGATTATATTAGTCATTATTACCAATAATGTCAACATTTTTATATTTATTTAATATTTATCCCCGTTATTTTTACAATTATTTAATTAGATTTCAAATTATATTTTCAGGTATAAAACAAGAGATACATCCGATCTTTTTCCGATCAGTTGTATCTCTTATTCTCTCTTAACATCTTATCATTCCGATAGCCAGGCGGATATTCGCAGTCCGCTCCGCTGTCTGATTTGATTAAAATATTCTTTTTTATAATATTCTGCTATTTAATGTGTCTCCATAAATTCAATAAATTCATCTTCCGGAAGCGGCTTCGAATAGTAATACCCCTGGATATAATCACAGTCATTTTCTTTCAGGAATGCTACCTGCTCTTCTGTCTCTGCACCTTCTGCCACAAGCTTCATACCCAGCTCATGCGCCATCTCGATGATAGACTTTAAGATGCTTCTGGACTTCGGATTCGTCTCAATCTGGCGGACCAGACTCATGTCGATCTTCAGAATATCAAAATTATAATCCTGAAGTACTCCGTATGATGAATAACCACTTCCAAAGTCATCCAACAATGTCATTGCACCTTTTGCCTGCAGTGCTTCCAGAATATTGTTACGGTTCTGTTTCATTGCTTCGAACGAGGTCTCCGTAATCTCGAATCTTGACTTGATGCCAAGTTCCTGATACTCTCCTACATTCTGATCGATCCAGCTCATCATCGTCTCGTCATAAAAATCCATCCATGACAGATTGATCGATACCGGCACAATCTTCTTTCCCTGGTTGTGACGCTCTTTTTCAAATGCAAATACTTTCTTGGTCACATAAAAATCCAGTTCTGAGATATGACCGCTTTCTTCCAGCGCCGGAATGAATACTGCCGGCGATACAAAGCCTCTCTGTGGATGGATCCAACGGATCAGTGCTTCCGCAGATACAATTTTTTCTGTCTTTGCATCGATGACCGGCTGGTAATACACTTTGAACTGCTCCTGCGCAAGTCCGTTTTTCAGTTCTCCTGTCAGCTCTGCACGGTTGATGTAGTGTGACTTCATCGTGGTATCGTAGATATTATATGGTTTGACATACTCGTCTTTAATATATCTTTTCGCAATCTTTGCACGGTCAATCATTCCGTTGATGCTCATCGGCTTGTCTTCCACATAGAAGATACCGCATCCACATAAGATATTCATCATCTTTCCATCATGTGCAAAATTCCATTCACACAGTCCCGAAAGCACTTCCAGATCCAGATTCTCTTTACGGATCAGACAAGTGAACTGGTCTGCTTCCACCCTTGCCGTAATGCATGGCTTCAGTCTTGATTCTTTTAAGTGCTTGTGAATCATCCGGAGAACTTTATCTCCGTTATCAATGCCAAACAGTTCGTTTACCGCTTTAAAATTACGGACATTAAAGTAAAGCACTACATAATCCGTTCTGTCTTTGCAGTGTCTGAATATATTTTCAGCCTCATGAACAAATCCCTGCATATTATAGCCGCCGGTCAGCACATCCTTACCGGAAAGCTCTGTGATATCTTCTGTCACTGCCAGGATGATTCCCAGTTCTTTAAACAGATACATACAGTTAAATTCTTTCAGCCGTTTTTCACCGACTTCGCTGATCTGATGGATTGTATAAGAATAACGTCCGTTCAGATCCAGCTCTTCACAGATATGATCCAGATCCATATATCCCGTCAAACGTTCCCTCTCCTGTGGCGGAACAGTCGCGCCGATGATATCATGCACATACACATCGTAATTAATCTTTGTGTTCAGATAACGGTACGCATTGAATTCTTCCGTTGATTCTATATTGATCAGTTTTCTTCTTGCATCAATCAGGGCAATCTTTTCAAAACTCTTCTGATATAAAAGCTGCGGGATCTTCTCCGCCAGATAGCTCTCTGTAATGTCCAGGAAATACATGACACCTTCGATCTCCTGTGTCACCGAATTTCTCGCCATTTCAATTGCCACACGGAACATACGGATCTTTTCGTCGTCATCCCCTTGCACAGCCGTCTCCAGAGAAACATTCGTCCTTCCATTTTCAAAACTCTGTAGCAGCGATTCCTGTGAAAACAATTCTTCTGCTTTGATCCGGTCCTCCCAGCCAATTGCATACTGTGACAGACGTCTTACATAAGAGTTGAGCCTTTCTTTTTCACCGGCCATATCCATGCTCTTATCTTTTACCGCACATGACACGCAATATCCTTCTGATACATTCACCGTCACGGTTCCAAGAGAATCCGTGGTTTTACGCATAACTTCATCTAACTGCTTCAGATAATCATCATTAATATCCTTAACATACAGCATAACCACCTGATTATCCGGCTGGTACTCTTCACTGCATATCATGGTTACGGATACCCATTTGAATTCATTACCGACTTTTCTCCTGTAACGGATACTTTCCTGTTTGGATCCCCCGGCAAATGCCTCTCTTAAGCGCTGCAGGCTGCAGAACTCCAGATAATCCTTTTCGTCATCTTGATAAATGTGTTCTTTTTCTATGAAACTGTATACTCTGTCATAGAATGATGTCTGTTCATTAAAATACTTTTCCTGATCTTCAACTCCATCTTTTAAGATCAGATAACTGTCCGTCGTCAGATTTACCTTTAAGATCAGGTAATAGAATGCCGACAGCATACCAATCGCATCCTGGAAATTCCCCATAGATTTATCATGAAGCGCAATCGTATTATGTACTCTTCTTAAGACAACTGCTGCGTCAAATGGTCTTGCAAAGTAATCACTGACCCCCAGTTCATAGGCTCTTCCAATTGTATCATCAGAGGAATCTGCTGATATGCAGATAACCGGTATACGGTCAAGCCAGAGTCTTTCTTTCATAACCTGAAGGACTTCATAGCCATTCATAACCGGCATATTCATATCCAAAAGAAGAAGGGACAAGTCTTCATGGTTCTCAGTCATAATGCAAACTGCCTGCTGTCCGTCTTCGGCTTCTATAATATCGTATTCTTCTTCCAGCATACTGATCAGAATCTCACGGTTCATCTCAGAATCATCTACAATTAATATCTTTTTCTTCTGTTCTACCATATCGTTTTACCCCCCCCCCCCGAACTTTTGTTCGTGATTTTATACTCATATTTTTATCACAATCTTTCCGAATCCAGTACGATGGTGAACGGTCCGTCATTCACCAGACTTACTTTCATATCTGCTCCAAATTGGCCCCGTTCTACGACAGGAACCTGTTCTTTGCATCTGTCTATGATATATTCGTACATCTCTTCTGCCATATCAGGTTTTCCTGCTTCTATGAAGCTTGGGCGGTTTCCTTTTTTACAATTTGCATACAATGTAAACTGTGAGATCAGCAGCAGTTCCCCTTCCACTGCCTCAAGCGACAAATTGGTCTTGCCATTTTCATCCTCAAAAATACGAAGACCGATCATCTTTTTTATCATCTTATCTGCAATCTCTTTTGTATCCGTATCCGCAACTCCGATCAGAACCATAAAACCTTTTCCGATCTGACCGATCACTTCCCCGTCTACTTTTACACTGCTGTTCGTAACTCTCTGGATCACAAAACGCATCTTTTATCCTCCTGCTGCATCTTCTTACTACTTTTCTACCATTGCCTTCTTATCCGGGAGCTGTGCCAGTATAATCGCCGCAAACATCAGCACACATCCTGCTGATTCCCTGAGCGAAAGCCGCTCTCCCAGAACGATCCAGCCTGCAAGTACAGAAAAGCACGACTCCAGACTTAAAATCAGGGATGCAACCGCCGGATTCACATTCTTCTGACCAAGTATCTGTAATGTATAAGCTACACCACAGGATAGCACACCTGCATATAAAAGTGGCATCCATGCAGCTGTCATAGCCGCAGCCTTTGGTGTCTCTATTGTAAACATAAAAGGAAGTGATAATATTCCACAGACAAAAAACTGAATACATGACATCTTCACACCATCCACTTTCGGCGAGAAATAATCAATGACCAGGATATGCACTGCAAATATCAATGCACAAAGAAATATCAGAACATCTCCTTTTCCTATTGAAAAAGACTCTGTAATACATAAAAAATAAAGTCCGGCAAGTGCCAGTACTACCGCAAGCCATATCTTCCATCCGATCTTCTTATGAAGAAAAATTCCAAGTACCGGAACGATCACGATATAAAATGCTGTGATAAATCCTGCCTTTCCTGCCGTCGTGTACTTCAGTCCTATCTGCTGAAGGCTGCTCGCCGCGAACAATAATACTCCGCACGCAAGACCTCCGATTAACAGAACTTTTCCAGATTCTTCTTTCTTGCTTTCTCCATTCAGCTTATGCAAAAGCCAGATACACGGCAAAAGTGCTATGCCCCCGATCAGGCTTCTCACACCATTGAATGTGAAAGGCTCCAGATAATCCATTCCCACACTTTGTGCTACAAATGCCGTTCCCCATATAAATGCTGTCAGGAACAACATTACACCATTTTTTACCCTCATTCTTCTCTCCATACATTATATATGTACGCGTGTTAAAACTACGCTCATATAATCTATTTGTGTAATTAACATTCTAACATACATTAATTCATTATACGACACTTTTTAGCAATTTACAAAGAAAATGATGTAACTTCTGCATTTTTATGCACTAAACTTATATTTTTCCAAAAGAAATACGAGATACAATACAACATTCTGTGGCATATCATACACCACATCTTTCATTTTAGTTTTCATTTTCAGCATTCAAATCTAACTTGACTTTTGTGTAAATTCACGGGATACTTATAAAAGAGAATGACCAACGGCTTTCTGTTTTTTCGGCCGCTTTGCCGCTTAAAAAGCAATCGCCTGTGGATCTACGACAGATTAAGGAGGTTTTTTCATGTTAACAGAACGCTTATTAAAGCTTCCGGGATTCCTTTATCAGGTTGGAAGCACTTATTATTACTTTGGAAAATGGATCTGCAAAGAATGTACAGACCAGGACGCCACAGACTGCGTCACCATGTATCAGATGTGCCGCGCAGGAGGCGAAGAACCGGAGACGAATACGTATTTTCAGAAACTGCGTGCTTTCAGCGATTTCGCACTGGAGGTGCCTTATAATCCGGGGAAAATTGAAGCAGATATGAATGCGGTTCTTGGAAGTCTTTCAGATGAGCAGACTGCGAAATTAACTGCGCAGGTGGATGCGTTGGAGGAAGACGTGCGGAAATATTGCGGATAGTTGGTGTTTTATGCACTTCCGGTTCCTGTCACGACTTTCGTAAGCCTTGCTATCCGGGCTGGGTGCATTCGTAGTGAAGTTCTAGAAGTTGTTAGAGGTCGCGAAGACCCGTTAATAGAAAGATGGTCCACTGTTTGAGCCGAACGGCGAGTTTGGACCATCTTTCTATTGCTTTTAGGGGCTTCGCGACCTCTTATAACTTCTTACTTCACGGAGTGGCTCCCAGCCCGGATAGCAAGGCTTACGGAAGGACCGGGAATCCAATCAACTAGTGTATAAAAAACAATTATAACTCTACTTTCCCTGTTGTTTCTTCGTTGATTACATAATATGCTGCTGCATCTTCTGGTTTGATGTAGATGTTCAGTGTCTTGATATCTGCAACGCTCTTACCTGTCGCATTTACCCATGCATCCTGAACTTTTTTTGTAATTTCTTCTGTGCTGACTTCTTTCCCCATGTACTGAAGGTAGATGCTTGTCTTTGCTTCTTTCTTCTCGTCAGCTGCCTCTTTTAATACACCAGCTCTTGTTTCGATTGCCTTTGTTGTATCTTTTGCAGTTGCAATTGCTGCCGGTCTGTTGTTTCTTCTATTTTTCTTCATGTGTTAACCTCCTCAATTTATAATAAACCGTTACTTCTTCTATTATAAAGCATTTACGAAAAATGTCAAAATATTGTCATTCTATAATCTATTTTATATCCTCTTTTTGACACATAATGCTTTATACATCCCTCTTCTTACGCTTCTTCATCTCCGCGTCCATACTGATTGATCGTCAGATCTTTTACAACCTCACCTGCAAGGATCAGTCCTGCTACCGATGGTACGAATGCAATACTTCCCGGGATGTCTCTTCTCTCGGTACATTTTCTTGCTGTTCCCGGCGGGCAGACACAGTGTTTTCTGCAGCTGATGCTCATATCTTCCAATGGGCGTACCGGTTTTTCTTCTGAATATACTACCTTCAGTTTCTTTACGCCACGGGCTTTTAATTCTCTTCGCATTACTTTTGCAAGCGGGCACATCTTTGTCTTGTAGATATCTGCTACCTGGAACGCAGATGCGTCCAGTTTATTTCCCGCTCCCATACAGCTAATTACCGGTACATTTGCCTCTTTGGCACGCATGATGATCTCGATTTTTGCAGTAACTGTATCCACGGCATCTACAACATAAGAGTATTCTTCAAATGCAAATTCATGTGCATTTTCCGGAAGGTAAAAGCATTTTCTTACTTCTACTTCTGCATCTGGGTTGATCTCCAGAATTCTTTCTTTCATGACATCTACTTTGTATTTTCCAACTGTTTTTCTTGTTGCGATAATCTGACGGTTTATATTGGTCAGACATACTTTATCGTCATCCACTAATACAAATGAACCTACACCGCTTCTTGCCAGTGCCTCTACTACATATCCGCCGACACCACCGATTCCAAAGACTGCAACTTTTGCATTTGCCAGTCTGTCCATATTGTCAGCTCCGAGAAGAAGCTGTGTTCTGGAAAACTGATTTAACATATTCTTTCCTCCGATTATTCTTATTCTTTCACCATCTATATTCTTCCTGCGATTTTACAGCGCAATTCCTATTATAATAGTAGGGTATATGGCACGTCAACTGATTTCTTACCAGCTTCCTATTCTTGCTTCGCATTCTTTTTATTTTTCTTCTTCCGGTCATGTATTCTTCCGATTACGGTCTCTTTCGATGCACAGATCTTATCCGCCAGGCAGACAAGCCACGCTTCTTTGCACATTGGCGGGACAATATTCAGCGGAAACATATGACGCAAAATGATATTCTCTTCCCGTCTGGTAAGTTCAAAATCTCTCTTCGCATTCTGAAGTGCACGCCCTGCATGTATGAAACCATGAAACCGGTGTCCTCCATCTTTTTCATGCCAGTCATACAGAAAATAGTCGTGAAGTAATGCTCCTCTGATCAGTTCTCTTCGATTTACATCCCATGAGAACTTCTCAGCAAGTTCCACACTTGTATATGCCACACTGATACAGTGCTTGTATACGGATATGTCACTGTGCTGCATATATTTCTGCGTATGCTTCATTCTTCCCTGCTCGTCCAGTTCTTTCAGCACTTCTTTAATTTCATTCATGATCTGCTCTTTATACATTTTCTTCAAATGCCTGTCTGATGCTGTCATAATGTAAGAAGACACCCTCTTCTGCATACCCTTTGATTTCTTCAAGATCCGCAATCTTGAAGCCCGACACTTCTTCTTCCTGTGTCTTTACATCGGATTCATCAAAATCCAGAATGAATTTATAAATGTCTACAAAATAATTATTCTTCTCTTCCAGATTCACCCTCTTATAAGAAAATGCATATCCACCTTCTGCACCTGTCACATCAATACCAGTCTCTTCTTTGATCTCACGGATCACTGCATCTTTGGAATCTTCTCCTGCACGTACTCCACCGCCTGGTACTTCCCACCATCCGGCAGCCCATTCTTTATCCAGTCTTCTTCTGGTGATCAGGTATTTTCCATCCGGACGCATAAGTACTCCAAGTACTGTCAGATGAAATTCACCCGGCTGCATGTTCCAGTCGTTGTGTTTCATTGTACGCCCGGTTCTTTTTTTATTTTCATCGTAAATATCCCATAATTCCATAGTTTTCTTCTCCTTATTTGTCATAATATATTCTGGATCGCTTCTAAAATAATACGTTCTGCAATCTGTATACTGCCAAATGTGATATTTCGATTACAGAAACACTTTTTTCAAACACTCTCTTATCTACAGGACCTGCCACTGGCAGCTCCTTCCGAATGCATGGCGATAAGAAAAAGCGGGAACCTCCTTTTTTTCTTCTGAGTCCCCCGCTTTTTTCATGTCCTTTCAGACTCTTCTTACATAAACAGGCTCCGAAAGACCACGCATATACTTTTTAATATTTTCCGCTTATGATCATTTTTTCAAAATCTTTTTTGATATAATCACAGGTCGGTTTTGTCCACTGTGTTCCTTCCAGACCGCTTTCTGCCTTAATCAGTTGTAAGGAAAATAATAACGCATCCAAAACTTCTTTGTGTTCGAGATTCTGAAGATTTCCTGCCACATAATCTTTGGCTTCTCTTGGCTGGATTCCCGCTTTTTTACTTAGCATCCTGCAAAATTGTTCGAAGCTTACTTTTCCATCTCCATACTCCCATGAATGTTCTTCATATTTTTTGTATTTTTTCACGTATTCCTGAATGATATCTATGCACTCTTCATCCAGTGTATAGCCATATTTTACAGCTATCTTTTCCAGTTCTTTCCACCAGGATACATCTACTGCACTATAATCCATATTGATCCGGAAGCATCCTCCTGTCTTCTGGATCTCCTCCCGGAAATTGCGTTCCCAGGTTGGGCACACCAGCATCTTTACGCCATTCATAATTCCGCCCTGTATCTTCTTCTCCTGCATTTTTCTTACGCCTCCTTGCGATAAAACAATCCCCCAATGGTCAGATTATACCATTAATCGCCAATCATTGCAAAGTCAGGTAACGGTAGCGGATCTTTATCCTGATCTTTGTACTGCATTTTCTGCTTTCTTCCAGAAGTTTCTTTAAAAATGTTTCCAGTGTACGAAGCTCATATGTTTCCAGTTCTATATCACCATAGACAACTTTTTCAAAAAGCTCACATACTCTTTTATATTCTCCTGCACCGATCTCTCCTGACAAGGTTCTAAGGCGCTGTTCTGTCTCTTCTGTATTCCATCCAAGACGTGCCTGTATCCCCATGCATTGCAGGATATGGAATAATTCCTTTTCTAATATCTCTGCCTTTTTCCGGTCCGGAGCTTCTTCATATCTTCTGCCATCCCGCCACTGGATCATAATCCTTATAATCTCGGCAATACTGAAGCCTGCCACCAGCACAATGATCATCAGCGCAAGGATTCCAAGCAGGATCAAGACGGTCTGTCCGGCCGCTTTTTTGATTGCTTTTCCCACTTTATTCTTTGCACTGCTAAGATCTGCCGACTGTAAAATATACTTCCACCCAGGCATGTGCATTGCTGCCGGTAACGGTTGTCTTCCCGTCTTTACTACCCGCAATATCCCCGGCTGATATGTAATATCCTTCTACATAACGCGCAGGTATTCCATGTACCCGGAATGCTTCCACTGCTGCGGATGCATATAACATATCATTTCCTTTATATGAGGTCTTCAGGAAATATCTAAGCGGATCTGATACGCTTTTTTTCACATTTACTTTTCCGGCATGCTGATACTGCTCTTTTAATACATTTCTGATCTGCGTAAGCGCACTGTAGATTCCGTCACTTTCCGATGTATAATCTTCCCAGAATATCTGATCTATGAGTTCATACATCTTTTTATCCACAACGGTATAATGATCGTATACAAATTGTCTGTATACAGATTCTGCTTCACTGTATGCTTTCTGGGCTTTACGTTTTGGTTCCTCCACCCAGTCCTGTGCGACCATCAGTTCCGACGGGCGCACCCCTGATATCTCTTTGTATGTATAATCCGTTTCCCCGCGAAGTCCTGTGGATGCAAGTATCTGATCCTGTTTTTCTTTTACCTTTCCTGTCGTGACAGATTGTAACGACGCCGGAGCATCATTCTCACGTGCCTCTTCTACCGACAGCATCTTCACGTCTCCGGTCAGACCGGCGCAGAGAACAAGTACCAGCGCAAGGCTCATCGTCCAGATAATACCGATTCTTGTAATCTGTACATTTTTTCCTATAATGCCAAGTCCCAAGATTCCTGCAAGCAGGAAACTGCACGTTACAGCATTAAAAGTTCCTGTAAGAAGCTTCTGGATCAGTTCAAAATAGTCCTTAAGATCTCCAGGTCCATTTCCCATTGCATGACAGTACTCTACCAGCAGAAGCGGCTTATCCGGCTGTTCTTTCATATTCATTTCCCATAGACCAGATCACGATACACGGGCGGTTCTTTTCGCGGTATACACACAGCTTCGTGCGATCCATTGTCGCTGGGATAAAATCAGGGTTATCTGCGATACGCTTATTCCACTGTTCCACAACATTGTCCCACTCTGCGTTTTTCAGATATTGGGTCTGTGTCCCGTGGCTTTCATTGTCCGCTTCCCCGATCACGAAAAAACCATATTCATCGCAGAGCTGGTAAAAATACGGAGCATTTGGATAATGGCTGCTGCGCACTGCATTAAAGTTATGCTGTTTCATCATGATCAGATCTTTCTCTGCCTGTCCGATATTGATAACCGAACCCGTCACCGGATCGCTGTCATGACGGTTTACGCCCTTGAACTTGATCTTTTCACCATTGATGTAAATGATGCTTCCCTATTATATAGTGAATGCCATTCCATTCATATAAACGGAATGTTGGAATATATGCATAAAATAACAGAATACACAAAACCTTCCACCTAATCTATTCAAAAAATATAAATTTCTATTTGATTAAAACAAGCTACTTGACTTTCCCGAAAGACAAGTAGATAATTTGTTAAAACATTTAATATGAAACTTAGGAGGATATGAATATGTACACTGCTTCAAAAGACAGATATACAGCAATGGATTATAACCGCTGTGGAAAGAGCGGCCTATTACTGCCAAAGGTATCACTCGGACTATGGCACAATTTTGGGGATACCGCCGTTTTCGAAAATATGAAACAGCTTTGTTTTACTGCTTTCGATAATGGCATCACTCATTTTGATCTGGCAAATAATTATGGACCTGAACCAGGAAGCGCTGAGAAGAATTTCGGACGTATTCTGAAAGAAGATCTGGGAACTTACCGCGACGAACTGATTATTTCTACCAAGGCCGGATATGATATGTGGGAAGGTCCTTATGGAAACTGGGGAAGCAGGAAATATCTTCTTGCGAGTCTGGATCAGAGCCTGAAGCGGATGGGACTGGATTATGTAGATATCTTTTATCATCATAGAATGGATCCTGATACTCCATTAGAAGAAACCATGGGTGCACTGGCAAGTGCGGTACAAAGTGGTAAAGCTCTCTATGTCGGACTTTCCAATTATGATGGCAATACATTACAAGCGGCAGCAGACATTCTCAAGGAACTTCATTGCCCGTTTATCATCAACCAGAACCGCTACTCGATCTTTGACAGAACAGTTGAAAAAAACGGGCTGAAAGATATGACAGGGAAGTTGCAGAAAGGCCTGATTACCTACAGCCCTCTTGCACAGGGGCAACTTACCGACCGCTATCTGAATGGAATTCCTGAAGACAGCCGTATCCGTACAGACGGAAGATTTCTCAAAGAGAGCGCTCTTAATAGCCACAGGATGGATCAAATCCATAAGTTAAATAACCTTGCAGCACAACGTGGCGAAAAACTTGCAGACATGGCTCTTGGCTGGCTTCTGCAGCATCAGGAAGTTACAAGTGTCCTGATCGGAGCCTCCAAACCTCAGCAGATTCTCAATAACATTCAAGCTACCTCCTGTGCACCATTTACGGAAGAAGAATTGAAATTGATTGATGAAATTTCCCTGAACTAATCAATTAGCAAAAAAGTTAAAAGCAGACAGAAATCTGATTCGTCTGCTTTTAACTTTTTTACATGACTTACATATGTTTTATGGTACACTGTTTATAATAATTGATATTTTTGTAGTTAAACTAATTGGTTTTATCTGAATTGGAAAAGGAGATTTTTTATGAAGCAAAAAACACTTTCAATTATTCTGGCTGTCGTATCTATAACATCAATTTCTGCATGTGCCCAAAAAGAAGTATTATACGAAACACCTGATTTATCCCAATACAAAACAGATTATGTGGGAAATTCCTCAAATGTTATCAATATCGTAAGCGGACAGGATTATCCAGAAGGATACACCTCTGACAGCATAGAGATACAGTCTGAAACAGAGCCTTATGGATTAACTGTTTTTCTAAAATCTAAGCCATCTGCGTCTACGCTTGAAGATGAATTACAGGTTAATGCAGATATAACTTTTGATTTGATTGGTAATCTTGGAACACTTGATTATAGAACAGCTGATAGTAAAGAAATTATTGCATCGTATGAACGGTAATTGGATTATTAAGCATTTCCAGTTTAACTGGGGTTACCTTTAGGGTTACATTTCCATTTACCTGACTATCTTTAGACTGTGCTGTCTCAAGTGGGCTTATATCTGGCACATTATCATCTGATGTTACAGTTTTTTCTATAACATCATCTGTTTCTTCTGTCATGGTTTGTTGCTTATTGCTTTCAGTTGTACAAGTAACATTATTGATGTTCTTTGAAGCTCCGATTTTTACAATTATTGTAAGTACAAATAGTATGATTACTAATATGGAAACTATCTTTTTCCTCATAACAATGGTTCTCCTATTCTGCCAATATTATAAAACATCATTCTCAATATCTCTTATCTTCTTAGCCGGAACCCCGCCTATCACGCAGTTATCCGGCACATCTTTTGTTACCACAGCTCCGGCTGCAATGACCACATTGTTGCCAATTGTCACTCCCGGAAGAATGGTCACATTTCCGCCAATCCATACATCATTTCCAATCGTAACAGGATTGCCAATGCCAAGGTGTTCTCTGCGTCCTTTTGGGGTGATTGGGTGATTTACAGTCGTAATCAAAGTATTTGGTCCGATCATCACATAATCGCCAATATGCACCGGCATGATATCAAGAATTGTGACATTGTAATTTGCAAGAAACTGATCCCCAACATGAATATTTTTGCCGCTGTCACACATGAAGCCTGGACACAGACACACATCACTGCCTACCGAACCAAAATATTTTTTTATCAATACAGCCTGTTCATCCTCTGTCGCATCTGCATCCTGCATTCTGCGAAGTTCCCGGCAGAATTTGATTGCATTCAGTTTTCTGCCATTTACTCCGACATCCCAGAAATCATAATAAAGTCCTGCGTCTAATTTTTCTTCTTCTGTCATAATAAGCCTCCTGATATTTTTAATACTTTTCTTATTATATTTTTGAAATTTGTTTGATTTTTTGCACAAATCCTGCTAATACAATCCATGTAATCGGCTCTGTCAGACAGATTCCCAGATATCCGATCATTCGTGAAAGCAGGAAAGCTCCTGCAAACTTTCCTATTAGTTCTACTATGCTGGCTGAAACACCTTGTTTTATACGTTCCTTTTTTCTGGCACCATAATTCTGACTGACAAATGTTGCTGAAGATGTACATATCGTGCCAAGCGGAAGTATACACAGATCATGAAATTTTCTTGCGGCTGTATGGCCTGTAATAGTGGCTGTGCCAAAGGAATTAATGCTTCCCTGTAATATAACCGTACCGATATTAGTCAGAACAAGCATCATCGCCATTGAAAATCCAGTAGGTAAAAGTTCAAGTAATATTGTCCAGTTGATGGTAAATTTACGAATATTTATATGCAGCAATGGACAGTATTTTGCTATATATATCAACAGGTGTGTTTAGCAAACGAAGTAGTGGTTTTAAAAATAGTATTGAGGCAATCGTCAGAATAACGGTTGTTATAATGGACAGGATAATTGAAAATTGCACAGATTTTTGGAAATTATCCTGTTCATTTCCACCAAAATATCTTGCAATTATTATGCAGAAACCATTTGACATTCCATTGATAAATCCGATTACCAGACTGTAAATAGATGATGTTGCTCCAACTGCTGCCAGCGCATTGTCTCCTAAAATATGTCCGATCACAGCCACGTCTACAACATTATAAAACTGTTGAAACGGATTGCTGATAAAAATGGGAATTGTAAACACAAGAAGTACCCGTATTACTTTACCTTCCGTCATGTCCAAAGTAGCAGCTTTGTTCATACCTGTTTTCCTCCAAATTTCAAATGGTATTTTAATCTCAACTTATGATTTTATTTTAAATATAGGTGGTCAGCCAGTCACTATCATTTCTTAATAATTGAGGTGGCGTTTTCTAATATCATGATATATAATTGGGACAGATTATAAAAAAGGAGTCCTTCTTATGCGTAATAAATATATTGATCTCGCCATTAACAAACTTGGAATTGCTTTTAATTCTCTTGACCTGACCTTTCATCAGATGAATACCGGTGTGCCTGGAGATGTCACCTCTTACTGGCCTGGTCCGGATGATGAGGATGTGCTGATATGCGTTTTCAAAGGGAAACAGATACATGAACCCTTTCACAGGCAGGATTTTTTCTTTATCAACTATGCATACAAAAACAGCTATCAGGCTTTATCCGAAAAATATAATAATCTGATCACAATAAACGAGGATGAATGTTATATCGGACAGCCTTACAGTGGCTATGCTCTGCGTGCCGACAGTAACGAGGATGTAGTGATTATTGGTGTGCTCATCCGTAAGGATTCCTTTTTCCGGGAATACCTGCCAACAGTATATACGGATTCTGCCCTTTTCCGTTTCTTTGTCGAGCCACAGACCAATAAATTCTCAGACGAATATATCCATCTGCCTGTTACGAAAGACCATGCCATCCGCACGATCCTTGAACTTATGGCAGTGGAATACGCTGACAGGCAGGAAGATACCCAGCGTATATTGAAATCCATGCTCCAGACGCTGTTGCTTGAAATTGCCCGAAGATATCGGATAGAAAAAAGCGGCACAGCAGAAAAATCACTTGCAGAACAGATTATAGACTATATGGGAGATCATTCGGATATTGTCACCTTAAAAGACATTGCGGCACATTTTTCCTATCATCCAAACTATATTTCTACGCTTCTTCACAAAGAAACCGGCAGAAAATTCACAGAAATCCTGCTTGAAAAAAGAATGGAACGTGCAGTTCTTCTGATGAAAAATACATCCCTTTCACTTGAGGAAATCTCTGTACTTCTCGGTTACAGCAATCACAGTAACTTTTACAAAGCATTCAAAGAATATTACGGAATGCCCCCGAGAGAGTATCTGAAATCTATGTCATAATGTTCTGTCTTCAAAATATATATTAGAAATTACCACCATATTTATTAACATATAATAGTGTCATCCCTGACAACATAATTATATAATTACTTCAGATTCAGAGAGATTCTGGAAAATTCACTAAAACAGGAGGTACTGAATATGTATAATTTTAATTTCTACATGCCTACGAAAGTGCTTTTCGGTCCCGGAAAACTGAGTGAACTTCATAGTGAACAGCTTCCGGGCAAAAAGGCACTCATTGCAATTGGTGGTCAGTCCGTAAAAAAGTATGGATATCTTGAAACACTGGAAAAAGAATTAGATACTGCCGGTATCGAACATGTATTGTTTGAAGGCATCCGTCCTAATCCAACAGATATCAATGTCATGGATGGTGCAAAGGCTGTCCGTGAAAATGGCTGTGACTTTGTCATTGCTCTGGGTGGCGGTTCTATCATGGACTGTACAAAATGTATCGCACTGATGGCAGCAAATGACGGAAACATCTGGGATTATTCTTTATCTGCAAGTGGCGGAAAGAAAACTCCGGCACATCCTGCCTTACCTATCGTGTGTATTACAACTTCTGCCGGAACTGCAAGCGAGGTTGATATTGCTTCTGTTATTACCAATGATAAAACACAGGAAAAAACAGGCATTTTCTTCCCATCTATGTTCCCGACACTTTCTGTTGTTGACAGTGACTTGATGATGAGTGTTCCAGCAAAGCTTACTGCTTATCAGGGAATGGATGCCTTTTTCCACGCATCAGAAACGGTTGTAAATATCAACCACCATCCTATGGCAGAAATGTTTGCTTTAAAAACCATAGAATATGTTGCAAAATATCTTCCAAGAGCAGTAAAAAACGGAAATGATAAAGAAGCCCGTGCATACATGGCTCTTGCAAATACTTTTGCCGGGTACTATATGATGTGTACTTCTGCCCACACTATGGAACATGTAATGGGCAGCTTCCATGACAACCTCATTCATGGTGCCGGTCTGATTGAAATTGCACACGCTTATTATGATTTCTTTGCTGAAAAGAAAGCTTCCGAAGAAAATATGATAAAAATGGCAACTGCAATGGGTGTTGCCAATCCTACAAGTGGAAAAGATTTTATTGCAGCTCTTGATAAACTTATTTCTGAGGTCGGATGCAGCGATCTTAAGATGAGCGATGATGGAATTACAAAGGAAGAATTACAGTTATATCCTGCCAAGATTCACGAAGTTTTAGGCGGTGATATTACTGCTGATCCGCTTCCTTTATCTGATGATGATTATCTTACAATTTTTGAAAACGCATGGAGGTAAAAATCAATGAAAAAATTAACATCTAATACTGTACTTTGTGTCCAGCCGCTCCCTCAGACAATCGTTTCCTGCCGGGACAAAGATGGCAAAAACAATGCCTTGGTAGTTGGCTTCGTTGCCAATGTAAGCCTTGATCCGGTTATGGTAATGGTCGGCATCACACCTGCAAGATATTCCCACCATATAGTAAAGGAATCCGGCTGCTTTATAATCAATTTCCCGAAAAAGAGCTATAAAAAAGAATATGGTTATCTTGGCTCAGCTTCTGGAAGAGATGAAGATAAATTTGCAAAAGCCGACATCAAATGGGAAGATGCAACTTATGTAGATGCCCCTATCCTTACAGATTGTCCGGTAAGCATTGAGTGCAGTGTTGTAGACAGTACTATGCCGGGTACACATGAATTGTTCATCGGAAAGATTGAAGCTATTCATGTAGATGAAGAATATCTGGATGCCAATGGCAATATTCTTTGGGATAAGATGGATTTGATGTAAAACATATTATTTTCTTATAAAACGGACAGCGTCATCTTTAGCTGTCCGTTTATCTTTAATAATGTCCTCGTTTTTCCAGCCAGTCTTTCACATAACATATGATTCCGATATAGACCACATGCACCAGAAGTAACAGTGCAATGAGGTTTATCGGAAGGATAGATTTTATCCATTCTCCGAAGTAAATTACGATAGCTGCGATCAGCCAGTACACAATCCCTGAAATAATACTGTTTGAGATTTCATTACTTAACTGTCCGAAAGAATCTGCACCTGTCACAAACTCTTGAAACAAACTTACAATTCCTTTTCCTATCGTACTGAAAAATGTGATACAGTCGTTAAGGAAAACCGTAGAAAGGATAGCAGCGAACAGTGTGGTGGCTGTGCTGTACCATACCAGCAGGAACATAAGGCATTCATAACCAGTCGTCATATTTTTATATTTTTTCTCCAACTGGATTTTTCGGCTATCACATTTCTCTTTTGCTTTCTGATAAGCAGTGCGGTCACAGTTTTCACATTTCTCATAGGGTACTTTTTTCTCAACAGGCACCTCCACCGTCTTTTGATGTGTCTGTGCATAGCGTTTTGCCTGTTCTGCTTTTTCGTACTTAAATTTCCATGCCACGACTTCTGCGTCGGCTCTTTTCCTTCTGTCTGTCTCGTTGGTCAATCGCTCCTCTGTTTGCCTTAATCTTGTCCGCAATGCTTCGATATTCTCGGCTCTGTTTTCGCTGTTCAATTTCTCGTT